>Ga0214919_10003581_pt1 | contig 23369 bp, 21 predicted proteins | sample LL1503_MetaG_FD_177994 | JGI IMG/M metagenome (GOLD analysis project Ga0214919, IMG submission 177994) | Freshwater microbial communities from Lake Lanier, Atlanta, Georgia, United States - LL-1503 | ecosystem: Environmental > Aquatic > Freshwater > Lake | place: USA: Georgia | collected... | reverse complement strand
ATGCCATGCAGCGCATTGTGATTAACCGGGCCAGCCATGGCAAAGATGAAAATATTTTGCTGGTCACTTTGGGCCTTTCCATCGTGATGGAAAACTTCGCCCTGTTGTTTTTCAAATCAGACACCCGAACCATCGAGACAGCCTACACATTGACCACAGTGGCCATAGGACCTGAGTCTGCCCAAGTGATGGTGTCTTTGCCTAAATTGGTGGCCTTTGCGGGTGCCTTGGTGGTTTCTGCTTTGCTCATTGTGATTTTGCAACGCACAGATTTAGGCCGAGCCATTCGCGCAGTTGCCAAGGAAAAACAAGGCGCCCGTCTGATGGGCATTGATGTCGAGCACGTGTATGCCATGTGCTTTGGTTTGGGTTTGGCTTGTCTAGGGGCCGCCGCTTGTTTCTTGCTGCCCGCTTATTACGTCAACCCCCAAGTGGGCAATGGCTTTGTGCTGGTGGCCTTTACGGTGGTGGTGTTGGGCGGCATGGGCAGTTTTGCTGGCGCTCTGTTGGGTGGTTTGTTGATTGGCGTCGTAGAGTCGTTTGGCGGTTTATTTTTGGGTGAGTCTTTAGGTCAGGTGGGCATCTTCGTGATTTTCATTGGTGTGCTTTTGTTAAGGCCGGAAGGTTTGTTTGGGGCCAAGACATGAGGTGCTTTTCATGACGCAAGTGCGCAAAGATTTTTTCAGCATCTTGCTGTTTGTGTGGGTTGTGGTGGCCATTCCATTTCTCACCCAATCTGGTGTCGTTTTGAATTTTGTGATGATGGCTTTGTTTGCCTGCCTCATTGCGCAAGCGTGGAATGTTCTGGGTGGCTTTGGCGGTCAGTTCTCTTTTGGCCATGCTTTATTTTTTGGAACCGGCGCTTATTTTCAAGCGATTGCCCAATTGTCTTGGGGCTGGAGCCCCTGGCTGGCGTTGCCTGCAGCCATGTTGATGGCGGCACTGGTGGGGGCGTGGGTGGGAGCCCTCTCATTTAGATATGGCCTGAAGGGCTCTTACTTTGCATTGGTCACTTTGGCCTTTGCAGAAGTGTTTCGAATTGTGTGTTTGTCGGTGCCGTTCACTGGTGCAGGTGTGGGCCTCATGCTGCCCTTGAAGGAGTCTTTAGGCAACATGCAATTTGGATCTCGCGCTGGCTTTGTTTGGCTGATCTTGGGCTTGGTCACTTTGGCTTTGTGCGTCACAGCTTATTTGCGCAATTCACGATTTGGGGCTTATCTGCAAGCCGTGCGCGACAACGAAGATGCTGCCCGTGCCGTGGGGGTCAATCCCTTCCACGTCAAAACTTGGGCCACGGTTCTCTCGGGTGGTTTGATGGGATCTGCAGGCGCGTTTTATGTGCAGGTGTTTCAATACATCGACCCTGCCATTGGTTTTGGCTCGCATACTTCGGTAGAAGCTTTGGTGGGAGCCATCGTGGGCGGCATGGGAACTTTATGGGGGCCCATATTGGGCGCATTAGCGCTGCACGTCTTGGCCGATGTCACGCGCAATTTGTTTGGCCAAATGCCTGGCATCAACATGATCATTTACGGCTCAGTGCTCATTGTGATTGTGATGTTCTTACCACGTGGCATCGCTGGATTGGCAAGCTACACGCCCAAGTCGTGGAGGCGCAATGACTAAGCCTTTGTTGGAAGTTCAAGGTGTGAGTCGGTCCTTTGGCGGCTTGAAAGCTGTTCAAGATGTGAGCCTGTCTGTGCCTCAAGGCTCTTTGACTGCCTTGATTGGCCCCAATGGTGCAGGCAAGACCACCTTGTTTGCATTGCTGTCAGGATTTTTAAAGCCCGACACTGGGCGTGTCATTTTGCAGGGTCAAGACATCACGGGGCAAGCACCGCATTTGAATGCTCAATTGGGCATGACACGCACTTTCCAAATTGTGCAACCTTTTGCGGCCCAAACAGTGCGTGAAAACATTGCAGTAGGCGCGCATTTGCACACTGCTTCTAGAACGCAAGCCTTGGCCATGGGAGCACAAGTGGCTGAGCGCGTGGGTTTAGCCGATCAGTTGGACAAGTTGGCCAGTGATTTGACAGTGGCTGGCCGCAAGCGCTTGGAATTGGCCAGAGCTTTGGCCACTGAGCCTAAGTTGTTGTTGTTGGATGAAGTGTTGGCGGGGTTGAACCCCCAAGAAATTGCCGACATGATTCCAGTCATCCGTTCGATTGCAGCCTCGGGTGTCACGGTGCTCATGATTGAACACGTGATGCAAGCGGTCATGAGTTTGGCTGAGCATGTGTGGGTTTTGGCCCAAGGCCAATTGATTGCGCAAGGCACACCTGCCGAAGTAACCCGACATCCTCAAGTGATTGAAGCTTATTTGGGACACGGTACGGCAGCGCGTTTGCGTCAGGCGGAGTTGTCTGCATGAATGCCATGTTAAGTGTTCAACAGTTGCGAGCAGGCTATGGCGCGGTAGAGGTTTTGCGCGGTGTTGATTTGGAAGTCATGCCAGGTGAAACGGTTGCCTTGCTGGGCAGCAATGGCGCAGGCAAAACCACTTTGAATGGGGTGCTCAGTGGGTTGATCAAAGCGCGTGCCGGACATGTGAACTTTGATGGGCAAGACACAACGGATTGGAATGCTCGCAAAGTGGTGCAAGCAGGCCTGATTCATGTGCCTGAGGGCCGCAAAGTTTTTCCCAACCTCAATGTGTTGGAGAACTTATCGCTGGGCGCCTTCACTCGCGGCAAAGAAAGACGTGAAGAAAATTTAGAAAAAATATTTGGTATTTTTCCCAGGTTGCGTGAACGCATTTCACAACTTGCTGGCACATTGAGCGGGGGTGAGCAGCAAATGTTGGCCATTGGCCGCGGCTTGATGGCTGAACCCAAGTTGCTCATTCTGGACGAACCTTCATTGGGTTTGTCGCCTTTGTTGGTAGAAGAGATGTTTACCTTGATTGGTCAACTCAAATCAAGTGGCTTGGCCGTTTTGTTGGTGGAGCAAAACGTAGGGCAGTCTTTGGAAATTGCCGACCGTGCCTATGTGATGGAAAACGGCCTGATTCGATTCACAGGCAAGCCTGCAGAATTACTGGCCAGTGACACCTTGCGTCAAGCCTATTTAGGAATGTGATGCCGTCATGAGCACAGCAAGTATATTAAGGATAGATGGCGGCGCTAGTGTTTTGGGCGCGACATTGGCCCAAAAACTCATTGCGCGCGCCGCTGGCAAGGCCCATGTCAACGTGGGAGATGTGCTGACCTGCCAAGTCGACTTGGCCATGTTTCACGACTCTTCTGGCCCGCGTCGCTTAAAGCCCATGCTGGCAGACATCGGTGCTGAAATTTGGGATAAAAACAAAGTGGTGCTGGTGCTTGACCACTATGTGCCTGCAAGAGATGCTGACTCTGAAAAAATCATTCGCATAACACGCGATGTTGCCAAAGAGTGGCAACTGCCGCATGTGATCGATTCTGAGGGTATTTGCCATGTGGTTTTGCCTGAACGAGGGCATCTGAAGCCTGGTTATTTTTGTGTCGGCGGCGACTCTCATTCGCCAACGGGAGGCGCTTTTGGGACCTACATGTTTGGCATTGGTGCCACCGAAATGTTGGGCGTGGTGGCCACTGGCGAAATTTGGGTTCAAGTGCCTCAAACGCTCAGAATGGTTTGGCATGGCGCCCTTCAAAAAGGCGTTTGTGCCAAAGACATGATGTTGCACATGATTGGCAAGTTCGGCATGAATGGTGGTAACTATCAAGCTGTTGAATTTGCGGGTGACACAGTTCGCGGGCTGGGTATGCAAGAGCGCATGACCCTCTCCAACATGAGTGCTGAGATGGGGGCCCAAGTGGGACTGATTGCAGCCGACAGCACCACGCGTGATTATTTGAAATCGGTAGGTCTCTCGGAAGCTGTCATTGAGCAGTGTGATTTTTTTGAAACCGATGAGAGCGCTGATTGCCAGAGATTTGATTTTGAGGCGTCGCAATTGAGCCCGCAAGTGGCCGCGCCGCACAGTCCTGAAAACACCAAAGCTGTTGGTGAGTACGTTCATGTCAAGCCTTCAGTGGCCTACATAGGTGCTTGTACGGGTGCCAAGCTGGCCGATTTGCGCGCAGCGGCCGAAGTCTTGAAAGGCCGCAAAGTGGCAGCCGGTGTGCAACTGCTGGTGGCGCCTGCCAGCGCAAGAGATCAAGCGCAAGCAGCCAAAGAAGGCGTGATGCAAATTTTGATGGATGCTGGCGCCAGTGTATTACCCAATGCCTGTGGTGCATGTGCAGGTTATGGCGGAACTTTTGAAGAAGGTGCCACTGTCATTTCAAGCACGGCCAGAAACTTTCAAGGCCGCATGGGGCCAGCCAGTGTTCAGGTTTACTTGGCATCACCGGCAACCGTTGCAGCTTCTGCCTTGACGGGCCACATTGCCGATGTACGTGAGGTCTTGTCATGAAGCATGACGCACTGGCATTTCGCAAAGTATGGCGTGTAGGCGCCAACATTGATACCGATGCATTGGCACCAGGTGCCTACATGAAGCACGGCATTGAAGTCATTGCAGCGCATTGTTTAGAAGTGCACCGCCCAGATTTTGCAACCGGTGTGAAGCCTGGCGATGTGTTGGTGGCAGGACCCAGTTTTGGTATTGGTTCATCGCGTGAGCAAGCTGCAGATGCCTTGAAACAATTGGGCATTGCCGCAGTCATAGCGCCTTCTTACAGCGGGCTCTTTTTTAGAAATGCCTTTAACTTGGGCTTGTTGTTGCTGACCTGCCCTGATGCTGAAACTTTGCAAGAAGACGAGACCGTGCAAATCGATTGCGAAGGTACGCCTCAGGTGAAAAATTCACAAGGCCAAATATTGACATGCCATGCTGTGCCATCCTTCCTGATGGACATGGTGAATGCGGGTGGCTTGGTCAAGGTACTCAAACAACGCATGGCTGACAAAGCACTCAGCCAAACCGACTGATACAAAGAACAAAGTACCCAATGATTGAGAAGACCATGGAATTGAAAACAGCGCTCGATCCTGTCACCCTGGCGGTGTTGCGTGGTCGGCTAGAGCAAGTTGCCGACGAGATGGATGCCACGCTGTACCGCAGCGCTTTCAACCCGATCATTGCAGAAGCGCACGATGCTTGCCATGGCATTTACGACGGTATCTCTGGTGACACCTTGGTGCAAGGCAAATCTGGCCTGCCCGTATTTGTGGGCGCCATGGCGTTTGCTGTGCGTGCGGCTGCCAAAGCTGCTGCCACGCGCGGCGGTATGCAAGACGGTGACATTTGGTTGTTCAACGATCCTTATGAGGGCGGCACGCACGCCAACGATTTCAAATTGGTGCGGCCATTTTTCCGCGGCGGCAAACTTTTTTGCTTCTTGGCTTCGGCAGCGCACTGGCACGATGTGGGCGGTGCAGTGCCCGGCAACTACAACCCTGCCGCCACCGAGTGCTGGCAAGAGGCTGTGCAAATTCCACCTGTTCGCATTTTGCGTGCAGGTGTTCTAGAGGATGATGTGTTGGCTATTCTGCGCGCCAATACGCGTTTGCCCGACAGCCTTTGGGGCGACTTGAATGGTCAACTGGCCGCTTTGGAATTGGGCGCCAAACGTTTGAATGGCTTGCTCGATGAATACGGCGACGCCAAAGTAGCGCAGGCCATGGTCGAGTTGCGCGCGCGTGCAGTGCGCCTGATGCGCTCGCACATTGGCAGCTTGCCCGATGGTTGCTACAGTTTTGAAGATGTGCTGGACAACGATGGGGTGGTCGACACACCGCTGACCATTGCGCTTGACATGACGGTCAAGGGCGATCGTTTGACGCTAGATTTTTCTCGCACATCTGCACAATGCGCAGGCCCTGTGAATATTTCCAAAGCCACAGCAGTGGCCGCATGTTATGTGGCTTTGAAGCATGTGTTTCCAGATGTGCCTGCCAATGCGGGTGTGCTCGATGCTGTGGACTTCATACTGCCAGATCGCTTGGTGATTAGCGCAGAACGCCCACGCCCAGTGGGTGGCTACACCGAAACCATTTTGCGCATGATCGATGTGATCTTCAGTGCCACTGCCTTGGCCGATCCAAAACGTGCTGTGGCGCATGCCTACGGCACCATCAATGCCTTGTCGATTGCGGGCCACCGTAGCGATGAGAAACGCAAAGGCCAGCGCTGGGTCATGTTCAGTTTCTTTGGCGGCGGTCACGGCGGTCATTCCGACGCTGATGGTTTGTCTCACAGCAATGCGCCTATTTCGACGGCCACCATTCCGCCTTTGGAAATTTTGGAAGCAGCCTATCCAGTGCGCTTTACACAGTGGGCATTGCGTGCCAACTCAGGTGGCGACGGCCAGCACAGAGGTGGCTTGGGAGCGGTCTACGAAATTGAGTTGTTAGAAGAATCGGCCGAAGCTTTTATTTTTGGCGAACGTGGCAAAGCTTCGCCAAAAGGCATTGCGGGTGGTCAACCCGCTTTGCCGAATGTGTTCGAGTACGAAAACGACGGCGTTTGGAAAATCCCGCCCATGGTTTCCAAGATGCTGGGCATTCACTTGAAAAAGGGCGAGCGTGTGCGCTTGCAAACACCGGGGGGTGGTGGCTGGGGCAAACCCAGCGACCGCAGTGCTGAAGCGCGCGCCAAAGACATTGAAGAAGCCTACGTTTCGAAGGGAAAAGCATGAGCCAGAAACGCTGGGTGGTGGGTGTTGACGTGGGCGGTACGTTCACCGATTTATTTGTGCTCGATGAGCAAACAGGGACAGCCCGCATTGTGAAAGTGCCGTCAACCCGTGGTGAAGAAGCCCGTGGTTTTATGAATGGCATTCAGAAAATTTCTGAAGATGGTTCTGCTTCGGGTGTGGCCAGCATTGTGCATGGCACCACGGTGGGTACCAATGCATTGCTAGAACGCAAGGTAGCGCGCACTGGCATCATTACCACGCGCGGCTTTCGCGATGTGTTGGAGATGCGTCGTCGTGATCGGCCACAGACTTGGGGCTTGCGCGGCAGTTTCACGCCTATCGTGCCGCGTGCCCTTCGCTTGGAAGTGGACGAGCGCGTGTTGGCCGATGGTCACATTCACACACCCGTGAACATCGATCAAGTGAAAGCGCAAGCGCAAGCTTTGCTCGATGCTGGGTGCGAAGCAGTCTGTGTGTTCTTCATCAATGCCTATGCCAATATGGCCAATGAGCAAGCTGCTGTGGCTGCTGTGCGCGCCATGTGGCCCAACCCGCATGTGACTGCGGCCAGTGAAGTCTTGCCAGAGATTCGCGAATTTGAGCGCTGTTCTACGGCCACCCTGAATGCCGCTTTACAGCCTGTGGTGGGCAGTTATCTGACGCGTTTGGAATCCGACTTGCGTGGCCAAGGTTTTGACGGTGAGTTGCTCATTGTTCAAAGCAATGGCGGTGTGATGTCTCGCCAAACTGCTTGTGATGTGCCGGTTCGCACAGCCTTGTCAGGACCCGCTGCTGGGGTGATGGCATGTGCGGCCATTGCGCGCGCAGCTGGGTTTCCCAATGTCATGACTGGCGACATGGGGGGCACTTCCTTTGATGTGTCTTTGGTGGCAAAAGGTGAGGCTGCATTGGCGGCTCAAACTTCCATTGAGTTTGGCTTGGTGGTTCGCTCGCCCATGATTCAAATTGAAACCATTGGTGCGGGCGGCGGCTCTATTGCTTCTGTGGATGCCAGTGGCATGTTGCAAGTAGGCCCTGAGTCGGCTGGCAGTGTGCCAGGGCCGGCTTGCTACGACCGTGGCAACACAAGACCCACGGTGACCGATGCCAATGTGTTGTTGGGACGCATTGCAGCAGATCGTCCTTTGGGCGGCGGCTTGTTGCAAGCCATGCGCGCTGATTTGTCAGAAAAGGCCATTCAAACGCATGTGGCTGAGCCCTTGGGCCTCAGCACCATGGAAGCCGCTGAAGCTATTTTGACAGTGGCCAATGCCAAGATGGCGGGTGCGGTGCGTGTGGTGTCCATCGAAAAAGGACACGACCCCCGCCAGTTTGCTTACATGCCATTTGGTGGTGGTGGCGGCTTGCATGTGTGCGCCATGATGCGCGAAGTGGGTGTGGCTTCGGGCATCGTCCCGCGTTACCCCGGAGTCACATCGGCTTTGGGTTGTGTGATGGCCGACATGCGCCATGACGCGGTGCAAACATTGAACCAAGCTTTGAGTGATGTGAATTTCAAAGATGTTGTGGCGCGCATCGACAAGTTGGCCGAGGCCTGCCAAACACGCCTCGATTCTGCGGGTGTGCGGTTTGTGGCCGTGGATGAAAGCATTGCGCTGGACATGTTGTTCACGGGTCAAACGCACACGCTTCAAGTCAATGTTCAGCGAGCGCAGTTAAGTGCAGAGGGTTTGCGATTGGCCTTTACCGAGGCTTACCAACATGCGTTTGGCCGGGTGCTGGAAGGCCCCGTCATTCGCGTCATGAATTTGCGCTATGCGCGCATTGGCCGCAGACCTAAATTTGATTTGTCGGTGTTGGCCCCTGTGGGCGTTGGCAGCACGCAGCCTTTGGGTGTGCAGCGCGTGTACCACCAGGGTCAATGGTGGGATGCACAGCGCTATGCGCGCTTGGAATTGCCGGTGGGTGCGCAGGTCCAAGGCCCAGCCATCTTGGAGCAAGCCGATACCACGGTGTGGTTAGAGCCGGGCTTTGATGCCAAAGTAGATGCCCTGGGCAATCTGTTGGTCACCGTTCAGCCCTGATTCCCATCTTTTCAGTTGGATTGAAGAAAGTTTTTTCATGACCCAAGATTCAAAGTTCGCAGCGGCCAGTACGGCCTTGATCATCGTCGACTTGCAAAATGATTTCTTGTCGCAGCAAGGTGCCTATGCACGTGGCAAGACTGTCAGTACAGAGGCTTTGTTGTTGCCTGCGCGCGTTGCGCCAGTGGCCCACGCTTTGAAGTCGCAAGGTGGCTATGTGGCGGCCAGTCAATTTACGTTGTGGCCTGACGCGAAGGGTGAACCGATGGTGTCGCCGCACCTGCTTGAGAAGCGGCCTTTTTTGCGAAAAGGTGATTTTGCGCCAGGCAGTGTGGGTCAAGACAACGTACCTGAACTCAAAGACTGCGTAGATTTGGTGGTGTGCAAAGTAGCGTACTCCGCTTTTTTCAATACGCAGCTCGATTGGGTTTTGCGCAAAGCGGGTATTCAAACGGTAGTGGTCTGCGGCATTGTGACCAATGGCGGAGTTGCCAGCACAGCGCGCGATGCGCATTTGCGCGACTACAGCGTTGTGGTTTTAAGTGATGGCTCTGCCGCCTTCAGCGATGCGCTGCACCAGGCCTCACTGGCCGATTTGGCTTCGATTGGCCAGGTTATCACCTGCGATGCATTCGTCAGCAGTTTGGCATGACCGGTTTGGCAGAAAATATTCACACACCTGTTGCCATTGTGGGCGCGGGTGCATGTGGCCTAAGCGCTGCATTGGCTTTAAGTCGACTGGGCATTGAATGTGTGGTGTTAGAGCGCGATGCTGTGCCTGCTGGCTCCACTGCTTTGTCCTCAGGGTTTGTGCCCGCACCTTGTACGCGTGTGCAGCAAGCAGCCCATGTGAAAGACAGTACCGACTTGTTTGCTCAAGACATTCAACACAAAGCGCATGGCCAAGCGGCGCCTGCTTTGGTCAAAGCCTACAGCGAAGCCATTGGCCCCGCGATGGACGCTTTGCAAGAACATCACCATATTCCATGGCAACTGCTAGATCAGTTTTTGTACCCGGGTCACAGCGTACACCGCATGCATGCTGTGCCTGAAAAAACAGGCGAAGGATTGATGAGCCGACTGCGGGCTGCTGCAGATTCAGCGGATGTGGTGGTATTGACGCAAGCCCAAGTGACCGGGCTGGATTCGGATGCCAAGGGCTTTGTTCACGGCCTTCGCTTTACCCAACCTGATGGAACTACTAGCCGTTTGTCTTGCGACGCCGTGATCTTGGCCTGCAATGGTTTTGGCGGCAATGCCGACATGGTGAAACAACATTTGCCCGCCATGAAAGATGCGCAGTATGCAGGTCATGTGGGCAACGATGGAAGTGCCATTGCATGGGGACTGCAGTTGGGTGCCGAGTTGGCCGACATGGGCGCCTACCAAGGTCATGGTTCGTGGGCTATTCCACAAGGCAGCCTTATCTCTTGGGCGCTCATGATGGAAGGCGGCATTCAAATCAACAGGTTTGGAGCGCGTTTTCACGACGAAACACAAGGGTATTCGGAAGCTGCCGTTCAAGTATTGAATCAGCCCGATGGTGTAGCTTGGACTGTTTTTGACAATCAGTTGCTGCAATTTGCCCAAGACTTTCCAGACTTTGTTGCAGCGCAAGCTGCAGGTGCCGTGAAGTCAGCAGCCAACGTAGAATCGCTCTCAGCCATCGTGGGGTGCCCGGCCATTGCATTGGACAAAACCATGGCCGAAGTCAATCAGTTGGCACAAGCAAATGCACTTGAAAAGTCAGACGCAAAAGACCGTTGGGGCCGATCCTTTAAGCGACGACTCGAAGCGCCCTTTCATGCCATCAAAGTCACGGGTGCCTTGTTTCACACGCAAGGTGGCTTGAACATCAATGCGCAATGCCAAGTGCTTCAACCCAATGGCAAAACCTTGCCCAACTTGTACGCCGCAGGAGGTGCTGCGCGAGGTGTTTCAGGTGCAGAGGTTTGGGGTTATTTATCAGGCAATGGGTTGCTCAGTGCCATTGCCGGCGGTCACATTGCGGCGCATGCAGTCGCTCAAAAAATACGGGAGAACACGTGATGACATTGAAAGCCTCAGGTCCAGACTCAGACGTCAAAGCGATTTCATTGGTTCAGCGTTTGAAGCAAGCCAAAGCATTGTTGGCACCAGGTGTGTACGATGCCCTCAGCGCTTTGATTGCCGAGCAAGCAGGGTTTGAAGCCTTGTATCTGTCGGGTGCCTCGCTTGCCTATTCGCGTTTGGGTCGCTCGGACATTGGCCTCACCACGCCCACAGAAGTGGCGCAAACCTTGGCGCACATCACCGACCGAGTTGCGGTACCCGTGATTGTGGATGCCGATACGGGCTTTGGCAACGCACTCAACACGCAACGCACTGTGCGCGATTTTGAGCGTGCAGGCGCTGCCATGATTCAAATTGAAGATCAAACATTTCCCAAACGCTGCGGTCATTTGGATGGCAAAGGTGTGGTGCCTGTGGCAGAGATGCAAGGCAAATTGAAAGCCGCATTGGATGCGCGTCACAGCAGCAACACCCTCATTTTGGCGCGCACCGATGCGTTGGCAGTTGAAGGTATTCAGTCTGCTTTAGACCGTGCAGAAGCCTACTTGGCCTGTGGCGTCGATGCCTTGTTCATTGAAGCATTGCGCACACCCGAGCAAATGCAGCAAGCCTGCGCACAATTTGCGCGCCGCATTCCTTTGTTGGCCAACATGGTGGAGGGCGGTCAAACGCCTATTCAAAGTGCCACCGAGTTGGGTGAGCACGGATTTAGAATTGTTATTTTTCCAGGTGGCACCGCACGCGCAGTAGCGCACACCTTGCAGGGCTACTATGGCAGCTTGAAGGCGCATCTAACCACCACACCTTGGCGCGACCAAATGCTGAATTTTGATGAGTTGAATCAACTGATTGGCACCCCCGAGCTATTGGCCCTCGGAAAAAAGTACGATGGCAAATGATCAATCCGCAAACTAAACAAGTCTGTGTCATTGGCGCTGGCATTGTGGGCTTGTCCACAGCTTGGCGCTTGATGCAAGACGGCTGGCAAGTGAGCGTGATCGAAGAAAGTGCGGCGCCTGGCTTGATCACCAGTTATGCCAATGGTGCGCAACTTTCGTACAGCTATGTAGCGCCTTTGGCCGAACCTTCTGCGCTGACCAATTTACCCAAGTGGCTGCTTCAAAAAGATGGGCCCTTGCACATTCACCCCTCAGTGTCGCCCACTTTTTTGCGTTGGACTTTGAGTTTTGCATTGCACTGTACAAGCGCCAGTGCTCAGCAAACGACCCGCGATTTGCTGGGTCTGGGTTATTTGTCTCGACGTATTTTAAGAGAGTGGTTGGCCAATGTGCCCGCCAGTTGGGCTACTGCAGTGGGCCTAGATTACCGCACGAATGGCAAGTTGGTGGTGTTTCGAGACCCAGCCGCATTGGCTTCGGCCAACGCACAAGTGAACTACCAGCGCAGCTTGAATGTGGGCTGTGAGCAGCATGTGCTATCGCCATCTGAATGCGTGCAAACAGAGCCAGCACTTGCAGCCATGCAAAGTAAGTTGGTAGGCGGTATTTACACGCCCTCAGAAGATGTGGTGGACAGCCATGGCCTATGCAAGTACCTTGAGCGTTTGATTGTGTCGCGCGGTGGCAGCTTGCATTACGACACTCGCATCACAGGAGCCGTACTTGAGGGGCGTCGATGCATCGCTCTGAAACTCAAGTCACAAAGCACAGTATTGCAAGATGTGCAATCCGAAAATGCGGCAGACATGACAGAATTCAAAGCAGACTTCTTTGTGGTGGCCGCGGGCCTGAGCAGCCGCGAGTTGCTGCAAAAATTTAATACGCGTGCACCCTTGTTGGGACTGAAAGGCTTTTCCATCACGCTCGATTGCGAGCATGGCATTGCGCCCTCTATGTCCATCACCGACAGTCATCACAAAATAGTGTTTGCCAAACTGGGTAATCGTTTGCGCGCTGCGGGCATGGTCGACTTGGGACGTGAAAACATAGAGCTTGATGCGAATCGAATTGCAGCCTTAATTCAGCAAGCACGCGACAATTTTCCGGAGGCTGGAGATTACGGTAAGGTGCAAACTTGGGCAGGCCTGCGGCCTGCAACGCCTTCGAGCCGACCCATCATTGATCAAACGGCTTGCGAGAATGTCTATGCCAACATTGGGCATGGCACTTTGGGTTTGACGCTGGCAGCAGGATCTGCTGATTTGTTGGCCGACAAATTGGCAGGGCGCACCAGTAGCCTGCCATCAACGCCTTTTACTTTCAAAGCCGCTTAGAACTCTGTAAGTCTGACTCCCAAGCAGCCTCACAAGGTCATGCCAAGCTTAGGCCTCAGGGATACCCATTGGGATTTTGTGATTGCCAGCGCCAAGTGTCTTGGCACATGTCATCGATAGTTTTTTTAGCTTGCCACTTTAAAGTGCTTTGAGCATGCTGAGGGTCTGCCCAGTAAGCAGCGACATCGCCTGGTCGACGCGGCGAAAGTGCAAAGGGTAAATCTCGACCACACGCTTGGCTGAATGCGCGGTGCATTTCAAGCACACTGACGCCTTGCCCACTGCCTAAGTTAAAGACGTGGTGACCGCTCCGTCCATGGGCATAGGCAAGCGCTGTAATGTGCCCACTTGCTAAGTCGGTCACGTGGATATAGTCGCGACCCCCCGTGCCGTCGGGGGTTGGGTAATCGTTGCCAAACACTTGCAGCACTTCTCTTCTACCCACTGCAACTTGCGCAAGAAAGGGCATGAGATTGTTGGGAATACCCTGTGGATCTTCCCCCATCAAGCCGCTGGGATGAGCACCCACCGGATTGAAGTACCTTAGCGATGTCATTGACCATGCGGTATCCGAAACCGACACATCGGCCATGATCTGATCGACCATCAGCTTGCTTTGTCCATAAGGATTGGTGGGCGAAGTGGGCACATGTTCATTCCAAGGTGGCTCAGACGAGTCACCATACACTGTGGCCGAAGAACTGAACACCAAGGTTTTGACATTGCACTGCTTCATGGCCTCCATGAGTACCATGCTGCCGTGCACATTGTTGTCGTAGTACTTCAAGGGCATGCTGACCGATTCGCCGACCGCTTTCAAGCCAGCAAAATGAATGACGGCTTCAATGGCGTGCTCTCTTAAAACCTTTTGAAGTAGATCAGCATCGCGCACGTCACCTTCTATAAAAGCAGGACGAGTACCCGTGATTTGGTGAATACGATCTAGAACACTGATTTTGGAATTGACCAATGAGTCAACGATGACAGGCTGCCAGCCTTTTTCAAGCAACTGCACACATGTGTGACTGCCGATATAGCCGGTACCACCTGTCACCAATATCTTCATGAATTAATTCCAGGAAACCGATGCCATGTCGTTGGCAAAAATGGGTGAACTGGACCACAAGCCTTTCAGGCCCTTTTTGTAAACCGCCGTGTTGGTGGCGTTGAACAAAAACACATTGACCGAGTCGTTGGCAATCATGCGCTGCATGTCGCCAAACAATTTGGTGCGGTCTTTGGCGCCCGTTGTGGCGGAGTGTTTGGCCGCTAGATCGCGGAAGGCTTTGCTGTCGTAGCCCCAGTAGTAGTTGGGGTTGGCATAGGCCATGTAATCAAGTGGCTCAACGTGGTTGATGACGGTGAGGTCAAAGTTGCCTTTGAAAGTGCCGCCCAACCATTGCGCCCATTCGACGTTTTCAATTTTGGCCACAATGCCTACTTTGGCCAATTGCGCAGCCAAGATTTCACCACCTTTGCGGGCGTAGGGTGGAGGAGGCAAAGTAAGGGTGACATTCAAAGGCGTTTGTACGCCGGCTTCTTTCAGCAGAGCCTTTGCTTTTTCAGGATCAAAAGCGTATTGGCCTGTGAGGTCGACATAGCCTGCATCTGTCGGTGCCATGTGGCTGCCAATGGGCTTGGCCAAGCCTTCGAACACACCATCAATGAAGGCCTTTTTGTCGATGGCATGAGACAAGGCGCGTCTCACACGCACATCGTCAAAGGGTTTCTTTTTGTTGTTGATGGTCATGATGCCTTTACCGGCCGTGCTGCCCATTTCAACTGCAAAACGCTTGTCTGCTTGAAACTGCTTCAAGCTTTGGGGAGACTGAAAGCGAGGCATGCCATCAATGTCGCCAGCTAGCAGGGCTGCCACTTGCGCAGAAGAATCGTTGATAAAACGGAAGGTGACTTTTTTAAGTTTGACATTGGCAGCATCTCGGTAGCCATCCCACTTGGTCAAAGTAACAGCAGTGCCTTTAGCCCAGTTTTCTAATTTGTAAGGGCCAGTACCAACAGGCTTGGTGGCTGCGCTGTCTGCAGAATTGGGGTGCAAGATGACGGCAGTGTTCTCGCCCATGCGAAACAAGAAGTTGCCATCGGGGTTGGTCAAAACCAAAACCACCGTGTGCGCATCGGGTGTGGAGATGTAGCTGATGTTGTTGAACACAGCGCCCTTTGCTTTGTTGGTGCTCTTCTCGGCTTTGGCGCGATCAAAACTGAACTTCACAGCCGCAGAATCAAAGGCTGCGCCATCTTGAAACTTGACACCTTTGCGCAATTTGAAGGTGAAGGCTTTGCCGTCAGCATCCATGGTCCAACTTTCGGCCAGCAAGGGCGTGATGGAACCATCGACATTGATTTTGGTCAGGCCTTCAAGAATGTTGTAGTGCACCACTTCACCAATGGCGGCGGCTGGCGCAGTTGTGGGGTCTAGGCTGGTAGGCTCCAAAATCATGCCTACCACCACGCTGTCTTTTTTAGACTGCGCATGTGCTGCAGGATGAACAAGAATGATGCTGGCCGTGGCAACCAGGGCTAAACCAAATTGGCCCAGTTGGCGACGCGTTGAACGAGGTGCTTGTGTCATAAAAAACTCCTTCATCAAAAAATTAGACTTCATCTTCAAATACTGGGCAAGCAGGTTTGTCATTCACTGCGAGAGGCCGGGAATGGCAGCCAGCAATGCTTGGGTGTAGGGGTGTTGTGGCCGTTGAAAAATTTCATCGGCCGAGCCAGCCTCCACCACCTGCCCATGCTGCAAAACTATCACATCGTCGCACATCAGGTTGATGACTGCAAGATCATGGCTGACAAACAAATAGCTTAAGCCAAAACGGTCCTGCAAGTCCATCATGAGGTTGAGTACTTGGGCTTGCACCGACACATCCAAAGCGCTCACAGGCTCGTCGGCCACGATGAGGGAAGGTCGGGTGATCAAGGCCCTAGCGATGGCGATGCGCTGGCGTTGGCCGCCAGAGAATTCGTGTGGGTATTTATCGAGGTCTGAGGCTCGCAAGCCAACTTCTGTGAGGGCAAAAGTTGCGCGGTCTTTTAAGTCTTGGGTACTTGGCAATTGCCCAGAGCCGCTGCTCAATGTGCTGTGAAGTGGCTCTGTCACGATATACAAAACTTTTTGCCTTGGATCGAGCGAGCCATAGGGGTCTTGGAAGACCATTTGAAAATCGCTGCGAGCAATTCGGAGCTGGTCTTGCGGCAGCGCATTCAAGTCGTTTCCATTGAAAAACAACTTGCCTTGCGTGGGTTTTTCAAGGGCCATGACCAAACGGGCTAAGGTCGACTTGCCTGAACCCGACTCACCCACAATGCCCATGCTCTTGCCAGCGGTCAATTGAAAACTGACATCCTTCAAGGCTTGAATGTGCCCCGCCTTGGCAAACAGAGAAGGCTTGGGCAGAGCATATTGCTGACTCACATGTTGTACGTCCAGCAAAACTTTGTGGAGGCTCTTCATGCAGAGGCCTCCAATTTTTGCCATTCAGGGCACCGCACCCAATGCGCGTTAACACGCCTTGACTTGTCAGCAACGTTTTCATCAATGCCATCATGTGTGCCTGGCACAAGTTCAAGCTGTGGCAAAGCCTGCCTGCAATTGTCTTGAACATAAGCACAGCGGTCTGCAAATGCGCAGCCTTGTGGCCAGTTGAAAATTTCAGGCACATTGCCTGCGATGGTTTGCAGTCGAGTGCCTCGTTTCAAACCCAGCTGGGGGCGCGCAGCAAATAGCCCTTGGGAATAAGGGTGGGCTCGCATGCCAAACAAGGCTTTGGTGGGTGCACTTTCAACAACAGCACCGCCGTACATCACCATGACGCGTTCAACTTGGTCGCGCATGAGGCCCAAATCGTGGCTAATCAAAAGCAGGCCCATACCATCCTCGGCCACCAATTGGCGAATTAGGGCAAGTACTTCTTTTTGCACGGTGACATCAAGGGCCGTGGTGGGTTCGTCGGCAATCAAAATGTCGGGCTGACAGGCCAGAGCGATAGAGATCATGACGCGCTGACGCTGACCCCCTGAAAGTTGGTGCGGGTAGTTGTCCAATCGCTCACGTGCCCTTGGCAATTGAACGCGTTCTAACAATTCAAGCGCGCGTGCTTTGGCGGAAACCAAATCCATGCCTTGATGCAACTGCAGCGGCTCGGCAATTTGTTTCCAAATAGGGTGCAAAGGATTGAGCGCAGTCATGGGCTCCTGAAAAATCATGGCCATGCGCGTACCTCGCAGGGTGCACAAAGTTTCATCGCTCAGTTGAGTAAGATCAGTACCATTCAATGCAATGGAGCCTGAAACTGTGGCACGTTCTGGCAGCAACCCCATGATGGCCAAAGCGGTGAGCGATTTACCGCAACCACTTTCGCCAATCAAGCCCAAAGTGTCGCCACGTTGCATCTCAAAATCGACCCCCCGCAAAGCTTCCAGTTGACCGTGCGATGTTTGCAGCCCAACTCGCAAATTGCGAACGGACAGCAAAGGTGTGGTGTTGGAGGGCGTCATGTTTAAGCTAAGTCGCTTATCGCGTTCTCGACAAACGGGGATCTAGCAGGTCACGCAGTCCATCGCCCATCAAGTTGAGGCCAAGTACCGCCAGTGCAATGGCGACGCCTGGATACACCGCCAGCATGGGCGCTTGGAACATTTGAGATTGCGCCTCATTCAGCATGCGGCCCCAGCTCGGATTGGGGGGTTGGGTGCCCAGCCCCAGGTAAGACAAAGCAGCTTCAGCCAAAATGGCAATGGCAAATTGCACGGTGGCTTGAACGATCAGCACACTGGCCACATTGGGCACCACATGCTCCCAAGTAATGGCCCATTTGGTTTTGCCTGCGGCTCTGGCTGCCAACGTGAAATCGCGCGACCACACGGCATTGGCTGCGCCCCGCGTGATGCGCGCAAACACAGGGATGTTGAAAATACCAATGGCGGTGATACTCACCACCAAGCCCGGTCCATAGATGGCCGTGAGCAAAATGGCTGAGAGCAAAGCGGGAAAAGCAAAGGTGAAGTCGGCTGCGCGCATCACCACCTCTTCGACCCAGCCGCGTTGGGCCGATGCCAATAAACCCAGCGGCACACCCAAGCCCAAGCCAATGCCCACGGCTATGAAACCGACCAGCAAAGAGTTTTGACTGCCCACCAACAAGAGGGACGCAATGTCTCGCCCTAGACTGTCTGTGCCAAACCAATGTTGGGCACTGGGCCCCGCCAATTTGTTGGGGATGTCAATGTCACCAACGGGGTAGGGCGACCAAAACAAGGACACTGCTGCGCTGATTACAAGCAACAAAACGATGGCAGCTCCCACCGCAAAACTGTGGTGCTTCAAGGCCCGCTGCGTCATGCGTTGAAAGGTTTGCGGTGTACTCATACAGCGGGTGTGCCTGTTTTCAAACGCGGGTCAATCCAGGCATAAAGCAGATCGATGAAAAAGTTGATCAAAATGACCATGGCCGAAAGCAACATGACCACGTCGCGCACCACAATCAAATCGCGGTTGGCAATGGCCTGAAAAATCAGGCGACCAATGCCGGGCAATACAAACACATTTTCAATGACGATGGCACTGGTAATCAGGTTGCCAAATTGCAAACCCATGACCGTGACCACAGGAATCATGGCGTTGCGCAGTACGTGTCGCCACAACACTTGCTGCTTAGACAAGCCCTTGGCGCGTGCAGTGCGCACGTAGTCTTCAGACATCGATTCAATGACCGCCGAACGCGTGACCCGAGTGAGGATGGCGGTTTGAACGGCTGCCAATGCAATGGCCGGCAATATCAGTGCTGCAGTGCCTGCCCACAAGCCGCCACCATCTTCTTCAGACCAGCCCGGAAATCCCCCCGCACTGACCCACTGAAGGTGCACTGCAAAAAGCAAGATCAACAAAATGGCCAGCCAAAAATTAGGCAAAGCCAAACCCAGCTGGCTGAGTGTCATCACGCCTATATCGCCTTTGGAATTTTGTTTGGAGGCGGCATACACACCCAGACACAAGGCCATGAGGATGGTGATGCTCATGGCCATGATGGCCAATGGCAAGGTGACGTGCATGCGCTCCATCATGAGCACCGCTGTGGGCGTATCGTAAGAAATACTCATACCCGATTGGCCTTGAAGCAAGCCACCCACCCATTCAACATACCGCGAGAAGGCGGGCTGGTTCAGACCCAATTTTTCTTCCATGGCTGCCAAAGATTCGGGGGTGGCGGTTTCGCCCAAAATAACTTGCGCTGCATTGCCTGGCAACCATTCCAACACCCCAAATACCACCACCGACGTGACCGCCAAGGTGGCGAAAAAACTGAAGAAACGTTGAAGCACAAACGAAGACACGCGTTATCCTTGTGTCTTCAGGGTTGGCGTCCCATCAGCCCTGTTGGCAAGACAAGGCGGGGGCATTGATAAAAGGCTTTCAGATGACATCTCAGAACATTGTAAACACCCGATTGAGCCAAAGAGCCAATCCGCATTACGGCAGCATTGCAGACATTGCAGGTTTGCATGTGGGCCACTTTACCTCCAGCCAACGCTTAACTGGGTGCTCGGTGGTGTTGGCGCACCAAGGTGCAGTGGGTGGTGTCGATGTTCGCGGTGCTGCCCCAGGCACCCGAGAAACTGATTTGCTTGACCCCTCCAATTTGGTCGACAAGGTGCATGCGGTATTGTTATCAGGTGGCAGCGCCTTTGGCTTAGACGCTGCCAGCGGTGTCATGCGTTGGCTAGACGAACGCAACTTGGGGTTTCAAACTGGCCACGGGTGTGTGCCCATCGTGCCCGCCGCCGTATTGTTTGACTTGCCTTTGGTGCGAGAAGGCGATAACGCCAAAATCAGACCCGACGCCGCTGCCGGCTATGCGGCTTGCGAAGATGCGCTTTATCAAAAACCGATGACGGCAAGTGCCATGCGGTCGGTGGTACCTCCCATGTCGGGCAATGTAGGCGCAGGTGCGGGTGCCGTGGTAGGTAAATTGTTTGGCCTAAACCGGGCCATGAAAGGTGGCATGGGCCATGCTTTGGTCAAAGTGGGGCCATGGCAAGTAGGGGCGATGGTGGCATGCAATGCCGTGGGCGATGTGATCGATCCTGCCACCGGTCAAGTGTTGGCAGGCGCACGCACAGCCGATGGCACGCGCTTGCTTAATTCGCAGCAAGCCTTGCTGGCGGGTCAGAGCTCTGCTATTCCGATGGCAGGCACCAATACCTCCATTGGCGTCGTGGCCACCAATGCCACATTAAGCAAAGCGCAAGCCAAGCGCTTGGCCATGAGTGCGCACGATGGCTTTGCACGAAGCATTCGACCTGCGCACACCACCTTGGATGGCGATACCTTGTTTGCCATTGCTACCTGTGCTGAAAGCACCGCACCCGACATGCTGTTGCTAACCGTGATGGCTGCAGAAGCCACAGCGCAGGCCACCGTGAACGCCATTTTGTTTGCCAATGGCGTGCACAGTTTGAAAGGCTATTTGCCTTCGGCGATGGAACTCAATCCGTAAAGCCTCTGAGCGATTTATTCAACAGTAAATGTCAGGCCGGCATGAGACTGCAGTCGCGCAATGAGTGCGTTGCCCATGGCTGAAGCGGGTGTCCAGAATCCGCCCTTGGTGACTGTGGCATCTTTCAGCAAGCAAATGGCCGCTTCAGCAATCATTTTGGAAGTGCTGCCATAGCCTGGATCGCGATCGCCTTTAACCCCCACTTTTACAGATTGGCCCTGCTCATTGGTCGCAATGAACAGCACGTCATAGCTGCCCGCTTCGCGTTCGGCCTTGGAAGGACCTTCACCGGGTTTGAGTTTGTCTTCGCTCATGCTCTTGTCTTGTGCAATGGCGTTGGCAATGGCTTCGCCTTTTTCGCCGGGGCCAGTGACGATCATTTCGTCGTATGCAAAATCGGAGCCCCACACATGGTTTAGTAAAAAGTTAGACCGGTGCACATTGCGCGTGTTGATGGTGGCCATGATGAAAGGCGCAACCCAGACGCCCATGACCTCGTCCAACATGGGCTTGTGGCCTGTGGGTTGCCTCGGGCCCTCAAAGCCAGGTGTGAGTGAAAAGGGATTTTTGAGCAAGTCAATGACGCCAGGCTGCGTGGCGGCAGCGGCCATGGTGGCTTTGAAGCTGGCCGCTGTGCCGCCAGAAAAGGTGCCCTTCATTTTGCGAACGCGACCGCGCACACGCTGTGAGGGCTTGCCAAAACGCTTGGTCATTTCTTCTTGTGCCATGAACACACCCAAGTCGAAAGGGCTTGAATCAAAGCCGCAAGAGAAGACCAAGCGCGCACCGCTTTTTTCTGCTGTGGCTTGGTGCTGATCAATCATGTGGCGCATCCATGCGGGTTCGCCGCACAAGTCAACATAGTCAACGCCGGATTCGGCACAGGCTTTGATTAATTCGTTGCCGTACAACTGGTAGGGGCCCACTGCAGAAATGACCAAGCGGGTTTTGGACATGAGAGACTTCAGTGAAGCTTCGTCACTGCTCTCAATGACCACCAATGGGGTGGAAGCAGGTGCGCCAATTTCGTCACGTACTGCTTGTAGCTTGTCTAGGCTACGGCCACCCATGGCCCACTTGAGCCCCGAGTCTGAGCGGGTGAGTAAATACTCTGCAATGAGACGGCCCGTAAAGCCAGTGGCGCCGTGCACCACGATGTCGAATTCTTTGGTCATTATTTCAATCGTTCCAAGGGTTGAGGACGTCCAGTCCTAAGTTTTTAAAATCTTTGCTGTTACGCGTCACCATGGTTAAACCATGGTGTGATGCTGTTGCGCCAAGAAGACTGTCTATGGCCGGTATGGTTCGGCCTGCTTCCGCCAGCAACCTGCCCCAGTGATCGGCAACGCCTTCGTCGATAGCTAGTATGCGTCCAGCAAAAAACAAAGGAAGTTCAGTTTCAAGCCAGTCCACCAACTTCATTCTGCGTTTTGTATCGGCCAAACTGTCTATGCCTTTGCGCAACTCGCCCAAAGTTAGAACACTCAAATAAAGTGATGTGGGCGGTCTGCTGTTAACCCATTTGACAACATTGGTATCAGGCGTCTTGCGCCTAATTTCTGATAACACATTGGTATCAATCAGGTAGCTCAAAGCGAAACCTTGCGTGTGGGACTTTTATCACGCTCAAGCGGAACATCTTCCATGGCGTACAAAGGCGATGCACGCATAAAACTGACCAGTGATTGTTGATTGCCTGTTAGTTTCTCAAACATAGCCTGAGATACCACAACGGCTACTGGTTGACCATGCACCGTGATGTTTTGAGGACCTAAGGTCTCTGCACATTTGATGACCTCGGACAAGCGAGCTTTCGCTTCTTGCATTTGCCACATTTGCATATTTATTCTCCAGGAAAATTCTGACTAGATTGGTCAGAATTTACAGGATTTATTCAAGTTTGTAAAGAGGCTTTGACTTATTTCAGCCCATATTGCAAGCAAATGCCAAGCAACCCACAAACCCCAATCACATGCATCACATTGAGCTTGAATTTGAGCAGAGCAAAGGCAGCAGCCACTGCAATGAGCGCGGAGGGTATGTCCAATGATCCAGTCAAGCCCTGCGGCCAGAGGGTGTGATAGCCAAAGAACAATGCCAAATTCACAATGACTCCAACCACCGCCGCAGTAATGGCCGTCAGTGGCGCCGTGAATTTCAAATCATTGTGGGTGCTCTCAACAAAGGGCCCACCAGCCAAGATAAAAATAAACGATGGTAAAAAAGTGAACCATGTCACCAGCATGGCAGCCAAGGCGCCGGCCAAAAACAAACTGTCAGGGCCCAGTACAGCCTTCACATAGCCGCCCACAAAACCCACAAAGGCCACCACCATGATGAGCGGGCCAGGGGTGGTTTCGCCCAAAGCCAAGCCATCGATCATTTGGGTGGCCGTGATCCAGCCAAACTGTTCAACCGCACCTTGGTACACATACGGCAACACGGCATAAGCACCGCCAAAGGTCAGCAGCGCAGCTTTGGTAAAGAACCAGCTCATTTGGGTGAAGGTGTGATCCCATCCGTTTTGTGTCACCAAGTAGCCCATGGGCAAGGCCCATAAAACGAAGCCTGACAAAAGTACTTGCATCAAGCGCTTGAAAGAAAACACGGCATGCGAAGGTGTGGGGGTGTCATCGTTGATCAGTGCCGTTCCAAAATTGGCTTGTGAAGCGGCGTGGCCACCACCTGCACTGAAGGACTCGGGCCGCATGCGTCCCCCTACAAAACCAATCAAAGCAGCTGCCAAAACGATGAGAGGAAAGGGCACATTCAAGGCAAATATGGCCACGAAACTTGCCGCAGCGATGGCCAGCAGCAGATTATTTTTCAATGCACGCGAGCCTATGCGATGAGCTGCTTGAATGACGATGGCTGTCACTGCAGGCTTGATGCC
>Ga0214919_10003580_pt1 | contig 23372 bp, 23 predicted proteins | sample LL1503_MetaG_FD_177994 | JGI IMG/M metagenome (GOLD analysis project Ga0214919, IMG submission 177994) | Freshwater microbial communities from Lake Lanier, Atlanta, Georgia, United States - LL-1503 | ecosystem: Environmental > Aquatic > Freshwater > Lake | place: USA: Georgia | collected... | reverse complement strand
GTAGCCAATACGAGGCTTTAACTGGTGCCGATTTTTTAATCATTGCCACAGAGTGGAGTGAGTTTAGAACCCCCGATTTTGAAAGAATAGAAAAAGAAATTAAAAATAAAATCATATTTGATGGCCGTAATCTTTTTGAAGTATCAAAAATGAAAGAATTAGGGTATCATTATGTAAGTATTGGAAGAAAGTATTAAAAAAGAAGTTGCAATTATTGGAAGTAGTATTTTATGTATAGTAGAAGATGCGAATTAAGGAATGAATTTCAAATTTAAAGGAAGCATTTTGAATAAAACGAGTATAGTTAAACGCTAATTAAAAAATATATTTATGGAAAGATAGTTATATGTAGGTTCAAGTAATAAGTACAATTTTTCCTTGTAGCACTTGGTTAGGTGTTTGATAATTAAATTTTTGCTAAGTAAAAAGATAATTAAAAAAGTTAAAATTTCTTAATAAAAAATTTTTAAAGAGCTAGAATTAAATCTTTACTATAAAAAGTGTTTTGGTTCGATATTACAAAATCTTAGTTATAAATAAGTTTATGCTTATTATCTCAATATTTTTGTTAGAAAATATATTATTTAACACTATAAAAAATAAAAAAATGAATAATGTACTTTTAATTGGAGAAGCAGGATATGTTGGGATAGTTATAACTTCACATTTTTTAAAGGTGGGTCATAAGGTCAAAGTTCTTGATAATTTAATATATAAAAAATCAAGATTCAATACAGCCTTATTTAGGGGATGAAAATTATGAATTTATTCTTGGTGACTTAAGTAATGAGAAAGTATTAGAAATGGCTGTAAAAGGTGTTGATAATGTTTCATTTTAGGAGGTTTATTTGGTGACTCTATAAGGCGGGTTCTTGGCAGGATTTTTGACTGTATTGAATTTGGTGTTTGTTGAGTTATATAAAAAAATAGTTTGGTAGTCCATTAATTCTTTTGTTATTTACATATAATATTTTTCATAATATGATGTAATTAAATTTAATAACTTACCCCACCCCACCTGTTAGATTTATTAAAAAAAATTTTAAAAAAAGAAAATTTGTAATCATGTCTTTAAAAATTATAGGTGTTGGTTCATACTTACCTGAAAAAATATTAACTAATTCTGAAATATCAAAACTTGTTGAAACAACAGACGAATGGGTTCAAAAGAATTTAGGTATTAAAGAGCGGAGAATAAGCGCGAAGGATGAATTAAGTTCAGATTTAGCAGTACATTCATCACTTAATGCAATTAATGATGCTGGCTTATTAGTTGATGATATCGACTTTATTATTATGGCAACTTCATCACCTGATAGAATATCACCATCAACCGCCTGTCTTTTACAAGAAAAAATTGGAGCTTTTAATGCAGCTTGCGTTGATATAAACGCAGTTTGTCCTGGTTTTTTGTATGGCTTACAGATTGCCAAAGGATTATTATCAATAGGGCAATACAAAAATATACTATTGGTAGCTTCTGAAACTTATTCTAAAATTACTGATTGGAAAAAAAGAGACTGTGTTTTTTTCGGGGACGGATCAGGTGCTGTTGTTTTACAATCAGATAATGATAATATTTGTGAAATAGATTTATATGCTGATGGTAGAGGAAAAGAATCCTTTACTGTTCATCATGGTGAGTACTTTTCAATGATTGGGAAAGAGGTCTATGAAAATGGTATATCTAAATTACCTAAATCAATTAATGATTTATTAGCAAGAATAAAGATTGATAAAAATAAAATTGATCATATCATACCTCATCAACCTAGCATTAATATACTTAAAAAGACCGCTGAAATTTTAGATGTTGATTTTTCTAAGTTTGGCACTTCTATGGAAGAATACGCAAATACAGCAGGTGCATCAATACCAATAACATTAGATAAGCTTTATAAAAGAAATAAATTTAAAAATGGAGACCTTTTACTTTTGACAACAATTGGCTCAGGTTGGGTTTGGGGAAGTGGAATTATAAAATGGACAAAAACAAATTAGATTGTTTATGATAATTATAACTGGTGCTTCTAGAGGAGTTGGTAGATTTTTATTTGATAGTTATATAAAAGGTGATAAAAATGTAATCGGAATTTTTAATAAGACAATACCCGAAGATCAAGATAATTTACATAAAATTGATTTGTTAGATTTAAGTCAAATTGAAATTTTTTATAACAATATTTGTAAAAATTTAGATGAAATTGTATTAATAAACTGCGCAGGAATTACAGATGCTGGATTTTTGCATAAGAGCAATAACGAGGATTGGCAGGAGGTAATTAAAGTGAATCTATTTGGGACATATAATATAGTAAGACAATTATTACCTAAAATGAGAGAAAATAATTTTGGAAGAATTATTAACTTTTCTTCAGTAGTAGCAGAAAAATCTACTCCAGGTGTTAGTGCTTACGCAACTTCAAAATCGGCTTTGTGGGGTTTCGCCAAATCTTTAGCTATTGAAAATGCTTCAAAAAATATAACAGTTAATAATATTAATTTAGGATATTCTGAGTTAGGAATGATAGATAAGGTCCCAGCAGATTTTTTACAGAAAATCATTGATCAAATTCCTATGGGCAGATTATGTAAAGGCGAAGAAATTAAAAATACTGTTGATTTTATAATAAATACACCTTATTTAAATGGGTCTAATATTAATTTAAATGGCGGGCTAATATGAAAAATATAGTTTTTAGTAAATTTAATCATGAAGTAGATATTTTAAGGCAAAGAGTATTATTTAAGGAGTGTTTTCCAACTGCAACTGATTTTCAAAATTCTTTAGAATTGTATAAATGGAAATTTCATACAAATTATAATGAAAAAAATTCCTTAGAATATATAGCAAGTCAACAAAATCAAATAATTGGTTATTATGCAGCTTTGCCTTATAAATATCAAATTCAGGAACAGATAATATGGAGTGGCATGGTTTGTGATGTTATGACTGGTGTTCAATCAAGGGGGAAGGGCGTCTTTACTAAATTAGGGACGTATTCTACTGAAGATATAAAGGAGAATAATTACGATTTTACAACAGGTTTCCCAATTAAACCTGAAGTAATACCCGGACATTTAAAAATTGGTTGGAAAATAGTAAATAAATTACCATTATATTTTTCACCTGTTAGTGTACATTTTCTTAAGAACAAGATTGGTTTCTTAGTTTATCCTATAAATATTTTTTTAAAATACATAAATATAATTTCTTCATTAATTTGCAATTTATTTACCGATTCGAAAATTAAAATTGAAGAAATATTTATTCCAAATTTAGAACATGTTGAAGGCCTAGAAAAATTTTATCAAGAAGTTGCAAAAAATGAAAAAGTTAGTTTAATTAAAGATTTAAGTTTTTTAAAATGGAGACTAAGTGCTCCAGGTGCAATATACAAAGTTTTTGTAAGTAGATTAAATGGGAAATTATCTGGAATTATAATTGCAAGAAAATTTTATAGAGGTAAGATCAATTGTTATGGCATAATTGAATTAGCGACAATTAAAAATAACGAGAATCATCAATTTCAATTATTATCAATTTTAAAAAAGCATGCAAGATTAGATAAGGTAGATTTAATAGTAACCATGATGAGTAGTTTGTATTATAAGAAATATAAACTTTATTTAATGTTTTTTTTTACAAGCTTCAAGTATTTTACTTTTATTATAAAGAATTTTTCATTAAACGATTCTTTATTAAATAAAAAAAATTTATGGAACCCAATGTGGATAAACTCAGATGACCTATAATTTAATATTTAAATAAATTATGTTAAAATCTAATGGAAATTTTTATTTAAGTTTTGATTTTGAAAAGTTCTGGGGAGTTTCTGATTTAGGAGTAGATTCGCCTTATATAAATAGTAATATTAAAAATGTAGACTCAGTATTTCCTTCCATACTCGAATTTCTTGATGAATATGGAGTTGCAGCCACTTTTGCAACAGTAGGCTTGTTATTTAGTAATAGAAATGATATTTCAGAATTCAAAAATTACAATATTCCTTATATCAATTCTAAATTAAATCCTTTTATAAATTTAGATAAAATATTAAAATTAGAAGATAGAATTATTTTTGGAGGCAATGCTTTAGATATGCTACTTAAAAACAAAAAACATGAAATTGCTTCGCATACTTTCAGTCATTTTTACTGTTTAGAAAAAAACGTAACAATTAGCGATTTTGAAAATGACCTAATAAATTTTAAAAATATCACAAATCAATATGAAACTAAGACTTTAATTTTTCCAAGAAATCAATATAATCCTAAATTTATTCCTATTTTAAAAAAATACGGGTTCAAGTTTTTAAGAGTAAATAATGAATCAAGTTTTATATATAAAACAAGAGTTAATTCTCCTTTTTTTATTAGATTATTAAGACTAATTGACAGATATTTTTCAATAAGTAAAATTTCTGTTTCGAAAATCGTAGAGAAAGATGGCGTATTGTTACAAAATGATAGTAGATTTTTTGCACCGTATATACGTAAATTATCATTTCTTGAACCCTTTAAAGTTAATAGAATAAAAAAGGAAATGACTTTTTGTGCAAAAAACAATCTTGATTATCATTTATGGACACACCCGCATAATTTCGGGGCAAATACAAAAGAAATGCTAGAACAATTTAATATATTATTAAAGCATTATAAATATTTAAATAACTTATACGGATTTAAATCAAAAAAAATGAATGAAATATCTATCTTTTAAACACAAAAATTTATGAATTTTAATAACAAAACATTACTTATTACAGGAGGAACTGGCTCTTTAGGAAAGGCTTTAACTAAACATATTTTGTTTAATTACAAAGACATAAAAAAACTTATTATATTTTCTAGAGATGAGCAGAAACAATTTTTAATGTCACAAGAATTTCCTATTGAAAAATTTCCGCAAATTAGATATTTTATAGGAGATGTTCGAGATTATGAAAGATTAAAAAGAGCGTTAACCGGAGTTGATTATGTCATTCATGCTGCTGCAATGAAACATGTTCATATTGCTGAATACAACCCTGATGAATGCATTAAAACAAATGTTGGAGGAGCGCAAAATATTATCAATGCTTGTTTAAAATCTTCTGTGTCAAGAGTAGTTGCATTATCAACAGACAAAGCATGCGCACCAATTAATCTATATGGTGCTACAAAATTAACATCAGATAAACTTTTTATTGCAGCAAATAATATAAAAGGAGAACAAGACATCAAGTTTTCAGTTGTTAGATATGGAAACGTTATGGGCTCAAATGGCTCTGTAATTCCTTTTTTTATAAATAAAAAGAAAGAAGGTAAATTACCAATAACTGATCCTGAAATGACTAGATTTAACATTACCCTAGACGGCGGAGTTAATATGGTAATGCATGCTTTAGAACATGCATGGGGCGGTGAATTATTTGTACCTAAAATACCATCATATAAAATTTTAGATGTTGCAAAAGCGATTGCGCCAAATTGTGAATATACTATTGTAGGAATTAGGCCAGGAGAAAAAGTACATGAAGAAATGATAAGCTCATCCGATTCATTTAATACTTATTATACAGGTAAATATTATGTTATAATTCCGCAAACTCCTAATTGGAGTGTAATGGAATTTATTAATTTTTTTAATGCAATAAAAGTAGAAAAAGGTTTTAGCTTTAATTCAAGAGATAATGATTCTTGGATTACAATAGATCAAATTAGAAATTTAATATCTGAAAACATAGATTCTTCAATTGAGTTTAATTGATGACAATACAAATTTATGTCAAAGAATTTATTTAACATAATTAATAAAAATTGAATTTAAAAATATTGAAATATCAAAAATTCTATTTATTTAAAATATTAAAAAATAAACATTGAAAAAAGCTTTAATTACAGGCGTGAATGGGCAAGATGGAGCATACCTTTCTGAGCTATTATTAAATAAGGGTTATGAGGTTCATGGTATTAGAAGAAGGTCTTCAATTTTTAATACACAAAGAATAGACCATCTTATAAAAGACTGGCATGAAAATGGTAATAATTTTATTTTACACCATGGCGATCTTACAGATAGCACAAACTTAATAAGAATTATACAAGAAGTGAAACCTGATGAAATATATAATTTGGCTGCAATGAGTCATGTACACGTAAGTTTCGAAATGCCAGAGTATACTGGGAATGCAGATGGCATCGGAGCCCTTAGGATTCTAGAAGCTGTTCGCTTATTAGGATTAAGTAGTGTAACTAAAATTTATCAAGCTTCAACTTCAGAATTATATGGTCTAGTACAAGCTGTACCACAATCTGAAACAACGCCATTTTATCCAAGATCGCCATATGCTGTAGCTAAATTATATGCTTATTGGATAACAGTAAATTATAGAGAAGCATATAAAATGTTTGCTTGTAATGGTATTTTGTTTAATCACGAATCGCCACTTAGGGGCGAAACCTTTGTTACACGTAAAATAACAAGGGCAGTTGCAAAAATTGCATTAGGTCAACAGAGTAAATTATATTTAGGAAATTTAAGTGCTCAAAGGGATTGGGGACATGCAAAAGATTATGTCGAAGGAATGTATTTAATTTTACAGCAAGAAAATCCAGAAGATTTTGTGCTAGCTACAGGAATTACTACTACAGTAAGAGAGTTTGTAAGAAAAGCTTTTTTTGAACTTGGCATTGAAATAGAATTTGAATGTAAAAATGAAAAAGAAGTTGCAAAGGTAATTAATTGTAAAGAAAATTCTCTTTTGGCTAAAGGCAATATTGTTGTAGAGGTTGATCCTAAATATTATCGTCCTACAGAAGTTGATTTACTAATTGGAGATTCAACTAAAGCTAAAGAAAAACTTGGATGGAAGCCTAAGTACAACCTTGATGATTTAATAAAAGAAATGGTTAATAGTGATTATAATATAACAAAATCAAAAATTAATAACTATGTATAAAGAGATAACTAAATGTAGGATTAGTAATAGTAATAATTTAATTAATGTATTAACATTAGGCAAACAATATATGACTGGTATTTTTCCTAAAAGTAAAGATGAAAAAATTACCATTGGACCGGTTGATTTAGTTTGGTGTCCTGATAGTGGATTATTACAAATGAAACAAACTTACAGTTTAGAAGAAATGTATGGCGATAATTATGGTTATAGATCTGGTTTAAATTTATCTATGGTAAAGCATCTAAAGAATAAGATTAATACACTTGAAAAACTTGCAAAACCAACAAGTAAAGATTTAATTATCGATATTGGTAGTAATGATGCTACTTCATTGAAGTCATATTCTGGAAAATTTAGAAAAATTGGAATTGATCCAACAGGAAAAAAATTTAAAGAATATTACACAGAAGAATTAACATTAATTCCAGATTTTTTCACAGCTGATAAATTTAACAATATTTTTCCAAATGAAAAAGCAAAAATAATAACTTCAATAGCAATGTTTTATGATTTGGAAGAACCAAGAATTTTTGTATCCGACATTGAAAAATGTTTATCTGACGATGGAATTTGGCATTTTGAACAAAGTTATTTGCCTTCAATGTTAAGGACTAATAGTTATGATACAATTTGCCATGAACATCTTGAATTTTATTCCTTAAAGGTAGTTAAGAATCTTTTAGAAGCCGAAGGCCTAAGAATTATTGATGTTCAATTAAATGATATTAATGGTGGAAGCTTTGCTGTAACAGCTTGTAAAAAAGATGCTTTTTACAAATCAAATATCCCTATTATTAACTGGTTGTTAAGGCAAGAACAAGAAATGCAATTAGACACAGTTAAGCCATATGAAGAATTTGCAAAAAGAACAGCCCTTCACAAAAAAAACTTAATTGAATTAATAAAGTCACTAGTTGCAGATGGGAAAAAAGTATTTGGGTATGGAGCAAGTACAAAAGGAAATGTATTGTTACAGTATTGTGGGTTTACTGAAAAAGAAATACCATTTATTGCTGAAGTAAATGCAGATAAATTCGGTTCATATACTCCTGGAACTAATATCCCAATAATTTCTGAGAAAGAAGCTAAAGAAATGAAACCTGATTATTTTCTTGTACTTCCATGGCACTTCAAACACAACATTTTAGCTAGAGAAGAAGAGTATATGTCAAATGGAGGTAAATTTATTTTTCCGCTACCAGAAATTGAAATAATCTAATTTAATAGATTTGAAAAAAGCAATAATTTTTGGTTCAAATGGCCAAGATGGGTTTTATTTAACTCAATTGTTGAGATTAAACAATATTGAAGTAATATGTGTTTCTAGAAATTCTAGTTCGATTATTGGGGATGTTAAAAATTTCGAATTTGTTAAAAATTTGATAAAAAAATTTGTTCCAGATTACGTTTTTCATTTTGCTGCAAAATCTTCAACTAATCATGATTCACTTTTTGATAATCATAATTCAATATCTTTAGGTACATTAAATATTTTAGAATCAATTAGGTTATTTGCTCCTGGGTCCAAAGTTTTTTTATCAGGCAGCGCATTACAATTTAAAAACGAGGGCATTCCTATAAATGAAAATACCCCTTTTGAATCAAGAAGTGCATATTCTGCAGAAAGAATTTATTCAGTTTATTTAGCAAGATATTATAGAGAAAAATTTAATATCAAAATTTATATTGGCTATTTATTTAATCATGATAGCCCACATCGCAGTGAATTACATTTTAATCAAAAAATAATTAAAATTGCAAGTCAAATAAAAGCTGAAAAATTAAAAAACGTTGATCTGGGAAATTTAAATATTAAAAAAGAATTTAATTTTGCAGGTGATATTGTTAATGCAATTTGGATATTATTAAATCAAGACATAGAATTTGAAGTAGTTATTGGTTCTGGCATTTCTCATTCTTTAGCAGACTGGGTTAATATTTGTTTTCAAAAATTTAATTTAAATTTCGAAAAACATGTATTAAGTAGTAGTAATTATGATTATGAATATGATGTATTAGTTTCTAATCCAAAAAAAATCTATAGTTTAGGTTGGTTACCTTTGTTAAATATTCGTCAACTTGCAGAATTAATGGTAGAAAATTATATAAAAAATGAATAATAAATCTCAAATATCTGTTGTATTATGTACACTAAACGAAGAAAAAAGAATTAAGTTATGTTTAGAAGGTATAAAATCAAATTTTCCATATGAGATTATCATTGTTGATGGGGGCTCTATTGATAACACAATTGAAATTGCAAAAATCTATACTACCAAAATTTTCCATTCTATTAATTCTAATTTGACAAAAGATAGGCAAATTGGCATTAATAATTGTGAAAGTGATTTAATAGCAATGATAGATTCTGATCATATTTTAAATCCCAATGATTTATCTAATTTAGTTTATGATTTAAACTTTTTTAATTTAGATATAGTACAAAGTGGTTTATCTGCTTTTAAGCCTAAAGGATTTTGGTTAAAAGCTGAAAATCAAACTTGGATGCTAGTTCATAATAAGCCATATGGTGTTAGAAAAATGATTGGAACAGCGCCAGCGATATATAAAAAGCAAATTTTTGATGAAATTCAATTTAGTGATGAAATAACTAAAACAATTGACGATACTGATTTTATATTCCGTTTGTCAAAATTAAATAAATTTAAAATTGGTATAGGGAAAACAACTATAATGCAATTACACTATTCTAGTTTCAAATCTTATTTAAAAAAATTCTTTTGGTATGGAAAAGGTGATGGTGAATTTTGCATAAAACATAAAGACAGAACTTATTCAATGTTTTATCATTTATTGTTTCGATATCCAATACTTTATCCAATCAAAGCTATAAAAGAGAAATGTTTTAGAGCAGTCCCTTTTTTCATTTTACAAGGTTTAACAAGAGCTTATGGTGCGTTATACACAATTCTAAAATTTAAAATATATGAGTAGTTTAAATGAATTTTCTTATTTATCAAAATCTGAAGATTATATCGTAAAAAATTTTTGTAATCTAGATGAATATTCGATAGATGTAGGCGCAGCAAGAGGAGATTTTGCAAGTCAAATGAGTTTATATTCTAAATATGTCATTGCCATTGAGCCGAATCCATTAAAAATAAAAGAACTTATAAAAAGAAGAAATAATATAAGATTAATTTCCAATCCTGCTTCCTCTATTCATGGTAAAAAAGTTGAATTTAGAGTTGTCTCTGCTACTCCTGCAAATTCTACAATAGAGCCTTTAAATAATCTTGAAGGTTTTGATGGAATTGAAATACGTCAATTAATAACAGTCAAAGTTGATGAAATATGCAATAATAATACATCATTTGTTAAAATTGATTGCGAAGGGCATGATTTAGATGTACTATATGGTGCCGAGAATTTGATTAAAAATAGCAATCCTTCAATTTTAGTTGAACTTAGAGATAAACATAATCCTGGCTATTTAATAAAGACTTTTAAATTTTTATTAATGATGAACTATATTCCTTTTTTAGTGAATGAAGAGAATATATCAGAAATAAATATTGAAGACAACTTAATTGAAAATTTAGAAAATTTAATAAAAAATCAAGAAACAGATAATAATACTCAGGATAATTTTCTATTTGTTCATAGGCAAGATCATTTAAGTCAAATCAAAAAGTATATTTAAAATAAAAAATAATTACCTAATATTTTAATTCATAAAATATTAAATGAAGAAAAAAATACTAATTTCTGGTGCTCATGGTATGTTAGGTAGTTCAATTGTAAAATTTTTTCAATATTCCCAGGAATACGAATTATTTTCAGTTTCTAAAAAAATATATCCTGATAGTAAATATATAAAAAACCTTTTACCAGACGATTTTTGTTTACAAACAATTAAATTTTATGCTTTTTTTCATTGTGCTGCAGAAGTTAACGTAAATTTATGTGAAGATGAAAAAAAATATGCTTATGAATCAAATGTAGATTTTACTGTTAAATTATTTTCGAAAATTCTCTCTGATAATTATTTTTATATTTCAACCGATTCGGTATATGACGGCTTAATTGGAAATTATAAAGAAATTGATCCTACAAATCCTGTAAATTTTTATGCTACAACAAAACTCATTGGTGAATCAGAAGTAAAAAAATTATATAGCAACTACTATATAATTAGAACAAATATCTTTGGTATTAGTTCAAATAATAAAAATTCTCTTTTTGAATGGGCTTATAAAAATCTAAGAAATAAAAATAATATTACAGGTTTCACTAATGTTTATTTTAACCCATTGTATGTTAGTCATTTAACAGAAATTCTTATCAATATTTTACAAACAAATATAGATTATGGTATATATAATGTAGGATCTTCGAGTTATATTTCAAAATTTGATTTTCTAAAGTTAATTTCTCAAAAATTTAATTTTAATGATAAGCTCATTTCGCCTTTGTTATTTAATAATAATGATGATGATAGTGCCAAAAGACCTTTAAATACAACTTTAAATTGTACTAAATTACTAAAATCTATAAATAATATTGAACTTAGTATTAACAAAAGCTTTACAATGTTAATTTCTGATTTAAATAAATAAATAATGAATAAAATTAAGTTAGGAGATAAATTAGTAGGAAAAGGAGATAAACCATATTTTATTGCAGATATAGGAGCAAATCATGATGGAAATCTTGAACGCGCATACAAATTAATAGAATTAGCCAAAGAGGCAGGGGCAGATGCTGCGAAATTTCAAAACTTTCAAGCTGAAAAAATTGTTAGTAAATTAGGATTTGAAAAACTCGGTAATCAGATAGGACATCAAGCAACATGGAAAAAAAGTGTTTATGAGATATATGAAGAAGCAAGCATATCTAAAAATTGGACTTCCTTACTAAAAAATAAATGTGATGAAGTTGGAATAACATATTTTACAAGTCCATATGATTTAGATTCTGTAGATTTAGTAGATCCATTTGTTGATTTTTATAAAATTGGTTCCGGTGATATTACATGGCTTGAAATTATAGAATATATCGCAAAAAAAAATAAACCAGTTCTTTTAGCAACTGGCGCATCAAATTTTAATGATGTAGTTAGAGCAATGAATATCATCGAATCTTATACTAATGATATCATATTAATGCAATGTAATACAAATTATACTTTAGACATAGATAAGTATAAATATGTAAATTTAAATGTACTCAAAACTTTTGCAAATAGATTCCCAAATACAATTTTAGGATTGTCCGATCATACTATAGGACATTCTACAGTCTTAGGTGCAATTGCTCTAGGAGCAGTTGTTATAGAAAAGCATTTCACTGATGATAATAACAATGAAGGGCCAGATCATAAATTTGCAATGAATCCAAAAAGTTGGAGAGAAATGGTTGATAATGCAAATATTCTTTATCATTCACTTGGAGATGGTGTTAAAATTGTTGAGTCCAATGAGGAAAATGCTAGTATAGTTCAACGTAGATGCTTAAGAGCTAAAGTAGACCTAAGTTCTGGCCATATTCTAACTAAAGAAGATTTCGAATCACTTAGACCAATTCCTATAGATGGCTTACCTCCTTATATGTTGAATGATTTGTTAGGTAAAGTTTTAAAAAAGTCATTAAAAAAAGGAAGTCATATAACATTAAAACATTTTTAAATGATTAAAGGAAAATTTACTGGCCTTAGAGCTATCGAGAAAGAAGATTTAGAAAAATTAAGAGATTGGCGAAATTTACAAGAATTTAGAAAAAATTTCAGAGAACATAAAGAACTAAATCTTCAAAATCAAGAAGATTGGTTTAAAAAAACATATAATAATAATTCAGATTTTATGTTTGGTATAATTGATTTAGAAACTAATGAACTTATTGGTGCTTGCGGCTTATTGTATACTAATTGGATTATAAGATCTGCTGACTTTTCATTTTATATAGGAAAAAATAAGGTTTATTTAGACGAAAAATTTGCTTTTGATGCAGCACTAAGTTTAATAAAATATGGTTTTCATGATTTGAATTTAAATAAAATCTGGATGGAACTTTACGAGTTTGATAATAAAAAATTAGAATTTTTTGATAAATATTTTGGCTTCAAGATTGATGGTAAACTTCGTCAGAATGCATTTTATCAAGGAAAATATTTTGATTCTTATTTAATTTCAATCCTTTCAAAAGATTTTCAACAATAAATGCATAATAAAATTATTTTAGGAACTGCACAAATGGGTATGGATTATGGCATTAATAATAATAATGGTAAGATTAATCTTTTTGAAACTTTTGAAATTCTAAATGAAGCAAATAGACAAAATATTTGTTTATTAGACACTGCGCCTGTATATGGGGATATTCATCAAATAATAGGTGAATTTCATAAAAAAAATAAAAATAAAATATTTAAAATAATTACAAAAATACCCATTGGAATAAATTTTGCAAATCTTGAAGAAGTAGTTAAGGGTTATATAAATGATTTAGCAGTTAATCAAATAGAAGTACTCCTATTTCATTCAATAGATACATATCTTTCTTCAAGAAATGATTCCTTTTATTTAAAAAATTTAAAAAATCTAGGCCTTGTAAAATATTTTGGAGTTTCTGTTTATAATAATAATGAAGTCGAAGAAATAATTAATGATTCACTTATTGATATAGTTCAGATACCATTTAACCTTTTAGATAATATTAATTTTAGGGGAGATATTTTAATGAAAATAAAAAATAGTGGTAAAATAGCACATACAAGATCTGTTTTTTTACAGGGTTTATTTTTTAAAAATAACATCAATATTGATGTAGAATTGGAAAGAAATGTTCAAATAATTAAATCTATTGCCAATAATTATAATATCTCAATCGAATTATTAGCTCTTCAATACTGCATTTTTCAAAAAAATATTGACAAAGTAATTATAGGTGTAGATTCTAAATTTCATTTGAAGAAAAATATAGATGCCACAAAAAATATTTTAAATAAAAAAATATTTGAAGAGATTGACTGTTTAAAAATAATAAATAAAGATTTATTGAATCCTACTCTATGGAACAAAAAATAATCTTAATCACGCAGGCGAGAGTTGGTAGTAGTCGTTTGCCATTCAAAGTACTTAAAGAAATTAACGGAGCACCCCTTTTAAAAATACATATAGACAGAATACTTAAATCAAAATTAATAAATGAGTTCATTGTTGCAACTACTATTCTTGAAGAGGATAATTTAATTATTGATATTGCAAAAAAATGCAATGTTAATTTTTATAGAGGTTCTGAAAATGATGTTTTAGATAGATATTATCAATCAATTAAAAATAGAGATGCTGATTGGATTGTTAGGGTTACTTCAGATTGCCCATTAATTGATTCTAAATTACTGGATTCAATTATTACAGAGGTTGTTAATAAAAATTATGATTATGGATCAAACACATTAACAAATTCGTACCCTGATGGACAAGATGTTGAAATTATTAAATTTTCTGCTTTAAAAAAAGCTTGGGAAAATGCAACACTAAAATCTGATAGAGAACATGTTACAACATATATAAAAAATAATTCAACATTCTTTAAAAAATCTTTTTTTACCGCTTTATCAATAGAATCTCCAATTGATTTTTCTAACATACGAATGACTGTTGATGAGAATGAAGATTTTGAGGCCATTACTATATTGGTTAAAAAGTTAGGTCTAGATGCTAATTGGCTTGAATATGCTAACTTCATATCTAATAATAATAATTTCTTTACAAATCAAAATATAAAAAGAAATGAAGGATATTTGATATCTTTAAAAAATGATAATGTATAATATGAAGAAAGGCCAACAATTATATCAAAAAGCAAAAAATTTAATTCCTGGAGGTACGATGTTGCTATCAAAAAGACCTGAAATGTTCTTACCTGACCATTGGCCATCATATTTCAGTGCCGCAAAGGGATGTAAAGTATGGGATCTTGATGGTAACGAATTAATTGATATGTCCATTATGGGAATAGGAACCAACACCTTAGGTTATGGAAATGACGAAGTAGACGAAGCAGTTATTAAGACTATAAAAAAAGGCAATATGAGTACTTTAAATTGCCCCGAAGAAGTTGAACTTGCTGAGAAGTTAATTGTAATTAATCCATGGGCTGATATGGTAAGATTTGCAAGAACTGGGGGTGAAGCTAACGCTATTGCTATTCGAATTGCACGAGCTGCTAGTGGTAAAGATGGCGTTGCTATTTGTGGTTATCATGGATGGCATGATTGGTATCTTTCTGCTAATCTCAATGATACAGATAATTTATCTGGACATTTGCTTCCTGGATTACAACCTGCTGGGGTACCGTTGAATTTAAAAAATACAGTTTTCCCTTTCCAATATAATGATTATGACCAATTATACGAAATAGTTAAAAATCAAAATATTGGTGTTATTAAAATGGAGGTACTTAGAAATTTTTATCCACAAGATAATTTTTTACAAAAAGTACGTGATTTGGCAACATTAAATAATATTGTTTTAGTATTTGACGAATGTACGTCTGGATTTCGAGAAACTTATGGCGGTATATTTAAGAAATTCGAAGTAATTCCAGATATTGCAATGTTTGGGAAAACCATTGGTAATGGATATGCTTTAACTGCAGTTGTTGGTAAGCGAGAAGTTATGGAGTCTGCACAAAAAACATTTATCAGTAGTACTTTTTGGACAGAAAGGATTGGTCCAACTGCGGCTTTAAAGACACTTGAAGTAATGGAGAGAGTAAGTTCTTGGAAAATTATTACAGAAAAAGGAATTAAAATGCAAAAAGCTTGGGTCCAAATATCTGAGGAAAATAATTTAAAAATCATCTTATCAGGTATCCCGGCATTAGCCTCTTATACATTTGATTATACAGACTCATTAAAGTACAAAACACTTGTTACTCAGGAAATGCTAAAATATGGTTTCTTAGCTAGTACAAGCTTTTATGCATCAACAGCACATGATGATCAGTATTTTGATCAGTATTTTGATCAATTAAATAAAGTTTTTAAGCAAATTAATAATTGTATTAATGACAATAAACTTATAAATCAATTATTAGAAGGTCCTGTTTGTCATGGAGGGTTTAAAAGATTAAATTAAAATTATAAATAATTTTAATTTAAATATTCAAAATGTAATTTTTAATGCTTAAACTAATTGATATATATATAAATTGTAGAAAAAATAACTTACATATTTCAAACGAAAATACTTTTATACAAGTTGTTGAACTTTGGTTTAATTTTTTTGATTATGTTATAAATATATATGAAGAAGATGGGGTAGCTATTGAAAAATTAAATAATGAAAATGTAAAAAAATCAATTTTTTCTGCTTTTGACAAAACAAATGAAAATTATACAGTAATTAAAAAAGAAAATAAATTTACATTTTTAATTAACAAATATTTATTCAATTTAATAATAAAAAAACGAGGGTATTTACATGGCGGTAGCAGATCAAAATTTCAATCACTATCATTTTATTTATTAAGAAATAAAATAGACGACATTGATATTGTAATCAATAAGAAATTTAAATCTGATTTTTTAAACGCTTGTAATAACTTATGTAATAAAAATAAAATCGATTTAATTGCAAGTATATTACCAAATATTTTTTTTGCCGAAAGTCTTTCAAAAAAAATAAGATTACCTATATATATTATAGGTTCACCTATAACATTTTTAGATTTTTATGGAAAATATATGAAGATTTTACTTCAACCTAATAGTGTAAATATTATTGGCATACAGCATGGAGGTGCCTATGGTGAATGGAAAAATAATGAGATAGAAAAATTTGAAAAAAAAATTAGTATTGAATATTATGGTTGGGGTTTAATGGAAAAAAACATAATTCAACATAGGTATAGAAAACATAAAAGATGTCTTGAAGCCAATATGATTTTGTGGATAGCTAGAGATAAATTTCACTTCAATAAAAAAACGGAATTTAATAAAGAAATGGGGGAACATTTTAATGAATTTAATCATATTAGATATTTTTATGAAAAATTTATTGGATTACCAGTATATTTAATTCCTCATCCTAGAGGAAAAGTTTCAATTTATTCTACAATTTTTCAGTCAAAAGACATTTTAATGTTAAAAAACACTGAAAAAGAAATTTCAAAAATTGCAAAATTAGTAATATTTGATTGTATATCACATTCGCTTTTATATTATTGTATATACAATAATATACCTTTTATCTTTTTGTTAAAAGAAATACCAGTTAAGCATTTAACGCCCAAAGCAGTCGAATTTTATTCACTATTATCACATCGTAATGTTTTATTTGAACAAGACAAAATGAATAACAATTTTGATATTATTATCGCATATCTAAATAAAAAAAATACATCCTTATTTTCAGATGATTTTTTCAATGAGCTTAAGCAGTTTTTTGAGAAAAATACAATTTATAATATATAATAACTAATACTATCAATGACCGTAAAAAAACTCTCTAATTATAACTTATTTTACAATTTAATAACAAAATCTGTAAAAAAAAGCTTAGTTATTACTTTTTTCGTATTAATGATCTTATCAATGTTTTTTGATTTTGCATTAATCTTCATTTTCAATTTATTTTTTGCATCTACTTCTAAGTTAGATCTAATGAATAAAAATAAAGAATCTGGTTCAAATATTTTAAATGTTTTCAATGATTTTAAAGTACCAGATCTTTTCATATTATTATTACTTATTATAATTTTAAGATTTTTATGTTTTTATTTATTTAATGTAATTCAAAATAAAATAGTAATTAATTCAACAACTTATTATTTTAAGAACTTATTACAATTTTTTTTAGAAGTTCCAGAAGAAAATTATACTATTGATGAATTTAAAATACTTAATAATTTATTATTGAAAGATTTAAGAAGTTTCTCTCAAACATATTTATTATTACTGCTAGATCAAATTATGCAATTTGGACTTTTATCTTTTTTTATGTTTTCTATATTTTATTTAACAGGAGGCTTAACATTCTTTTTTATAATTTTCATCATAGTTGCACTAGTAGTTATTACATATTTTAAAAAAATAAATATAAAATTAGGCGGTAATTTACTTATTTCTGATTCCAATCTCTCAGATCAAATTTTAGATTCAAGAAAAAATAGAAAAACTTTATATTTAAATTACAACCTCAAAAAATTCACTCAAAAAAAAATATTAAATGCGTTTGGTTTAGCTGTTAGTAATATTTCAAAAATTTCAATTTTATCTGTTATTCCTTTTAAAATCATTGAAAGTTTAATTTTTATTTTTTTTGGCACATTATTAATTTTTATTAATTATGGATACGTTAAAATTGTAGATTTTACTTTATTTTCGCTAGTTTTATTAAGATTGATACCAGTTATTAATAGAATCAATACTACCAGCACTAAAATTAGTAATACGCAAATAATTGCTGAAGAAATTAACAAATTTATGATTAAACATGGTAATAATGAAGATATAGCTGAAATTAAATTTAAGAACGAAATACAAACCAAAGATTTACAATTAAATTTATATGAAAAAGGTAAATTCTATGTAGATGATTTAGATTTTCAATGTAAAAATAATTATTTTATTTATGGTACTTCAGGTTTTGGTAAAACTAGTTTAATAGATACATTAATTGGGTATAGAAAGAAATACAATGGTAAAATATTTGTAGATAAGATTATTTTTAATGAAAAAATGAAACTTAATAACGTCATTTATCTAGATCAAAAAGCTACTCTAATGCAAGGAGATATAATAGAAAATATATTAATTGGCGAAATTTTCGACCAAATAAAATTTAACCTAATTTATACAATATTAGAACTTGAAACAATCTTTGGCATCAATTACGTAGATAAGAAAAATTTATTATCTGATAAATTTAAAACAACAAATTTATCAGGTGGTGAAGCACAACGAGTATTATTGGCAAGAGCATTATATAATTTTGAAAATATATTAATTTTAGATGAAGCAACAAATGCTCTTGATAAATTAAGCGAAATTAAAATTGTAAAAAATATTTTAAATTATATCAAAAATAAAAATGGCATTTTAATTTTCGTTAGTCACAATTTAGATTTGAGTTCTCTTTTTGACAAGGCAATTGATATTAAGAATATTTTAAAGAAGGCAATTTAATTTTATTAAAATTTATATATAAAATATGAAAAATATCATTTTAGCAATCACATTAGCAAGAGGCGGATCCAAAAGTGTTCCTAGAAAAAATATTAAATTATTAAATGGGTTACCATTAATTGCTTACACCATTAATGAAGCAAAAAAAAGTAAATATATAAATAAATATATTGTATCTACAGACGATGAAGAAATAAAAAATATATCATTAAGTTATGGTGCAGAAGTTCCTTTTTTAAGACCAAATAACCTATCTAACGACACAGCTAGTAGTGCTGATGCGTTAATACATGCAGTTAATTTTATGGAGACCAAATATTCAATAAAATATGATTATATAATTGAATTAATGTGCACAAACCCTTTAAAAACAGTAGATGATATAGATAAATGTATAGAGAAGTTAATAGAAACAAAAGCAGACTCTGTAATAGCAGTTCATAAATTAGAAGACCATCATCCTTTAAGAATAAAAAAAATTGTTGATGATCATATTATCGATTTTTATTTACCAGAACCACTCGAAGCAAGAAGACAAGATTTAAAACCCGATGCTTATATTAGAAGTGGATCAATATATGCATTAAAAAGAGATTATTTAATGGAACAGAAAAAAAGATATGGCTCAATTAATAGCAGGCCATATATTTTATCTGATAATAAAGCTGTTAATGTTGATACTGAATTAGATTTTTATTTAGCCGAGCAAATTTTACAAAATAAATTTTAATGAAATTAAGTTTAAAGAAAATTTTAGTGATTACTCCTGTTAATCATATTAATAGGGTTATTAAAAATTTAGAAAAATTAGGAGAGATAACTTATTTGAAGGATCCTTCTAAATCTAAAGTTCTTAAAATTATCCATTCATATGATGCTATTTTCACTAATCCAAATAAGTCGAAAGTTTTTATAGATAAGTCAATAATGGATAAAGCAATTAAATTAAAAGTTATTTGTACAGCCTCCACTGGCACTAATCATATTGATAAATTATATGCTAAAAAAAAGGGTATACATATACTTTCATTAACAAATGAAAGAAAGGTTATCAATTTAATAAGCTCTACAGCAGAACTAGCATTTGCATTGACAATGGCAAGTTTAAGAAATTTAGTACCTGCAAACAAATCAGTTCATAATGGCGAATGGAATTATGAACCATTTGTTGGGAGACAAGCAAATTGTTTAACTTTTGGAGTTATAGGATATGGAAGATTAGGTTCAATGTATGCAAATTTTTGCAAGGCCTTTAATCCAAAAAATATCTTAGTTTTTGATCCTTATAAAACAATTAAAGATAAAAGTTTAAAACAGGTTAATGATATAAGAAAATTAGTAAAGTCGTCTGATATAATTAGTATTCATGTTCATGTTTCTGATGAAACAATTAATTTGATTAATTCTAAATTATTAAAATATTTTAAAACAAATGTAATTTTAATTAATACATCTAGAGGTGAAATTATCAATGAAAAAGATTTAATTAAATTTTTAAAAAACAACAAAGATGCAAAAGTTGGTGTTGATGTTTTGAATAATGAAATTAAAAATAGAGATTGTAGTGAACTTTTAAAATTTTCCAAATCCAATCCTGATCGAGTTTTAATTACACCACATATTGGCGGAATGACTATGGAGGCACAAGAAATTGCTTTTAACCACGCAGTAAAGCTACTGAGTAAGTTTTTTAAATAGTAAAAATTATTTATATGGATATAGACTTTTGGAAAAATAAAAATATACTAATTACCGGGCATACTGGTTTTAAAGGATCCTGGTTATCATTATACTTAAGTTATTTAGAAGCAAATATATATGGTGTTGCCTTAGAACCCTTATATAAAAATGATTTATTCTTTACTGCGAAAGTGAATAATTTTATTAATCATAATTTTTGTGATATTAGAGATTTTGATAGATTAACAAAAATTATTAACCATACAAAACCTGATATTATATTCCATTTAGCAGCACAGCCATTAGTTAGAGATTCATACATAAACTCAAAATATACATGGGAAACTAATGTCATGGGAACAATAAATCTACTAGAATCTATAAAATCATTTGAGCACAAATGTGCAGTTGTTATAGTTACTACCGACAAGGTTTATAATAATAGCGGCCAAAAAAAATTATACATAGAAAACGATGAATTAGGTGGATTTGATCCATATAGTTCAAGTAAAAGCGCTGTAGAATTAGCTGTTAATTCTTGGAGAAATTCATTTTATAAGAATAACAATTTTATTAAAATTGCTACAGCACGTGCAGGTAATGTTATTGGCGGAGGTGATTGGTCTAAAGATAGAATAATTCCAGATGTTATAAAAAATTTAGAAATAAATAAAACAGTAGTTTTAAGAAATCCAAATTATACAAGACCATGGCAACATGTACTAGATCCATTACAAGGCTATTTGACATTAGCTAAAGAATTATATACTTCTCAAAATCAAGAAATAGAAAGTGCTTTTAATTTTGGACCAACAACTAATGAAATTTATACGGTATTAAATTTAGTTAACGAAATATTTAAAACTTGGGCCGGTAAATTTGAGATAAAAAATGAATTTGGTAGCTTACATGAATCAAGTGAATTAAGTTTAGCTATCAATAAATCAAATAATTTATTAAAATGGCAACCAATTTTTAATTTTCAACAAGCTGTATTTCATACAGTTGATTGGTATAAAAGAAATAGCTTAAATGCAAATACATATGATATAACTATGGAACAAATTAAAATATTTTCTAACCTATATAAAAAAGCAAATATCAATGGTTAATAAATCAAAATATAATATAGGAATAATCGGTTTAGGTTATGTTGGTTTACCTCTAGCTGTAGAATTTTCAAAAAAATATCCTGTGATAGGTTTTGATATTAATTTGAATAGAATCAATCAAATTACAAAATTTAATGATATAACATTAGAAATAACAAAATCAGAATTAAGCAGTGTTATAAAAACGAAAAAAAGTAATAAGAGTGGACTTTATGTTACAAATATTTTAACACACTTAAAAAATTGTAATATATATATTATTACAGTACCAACTCCAATAGACAAACATAATCGTCCATTATTAACACCTTTATTAAAAGCAAGTGAATTTGTAGGTACTATTTTAAAAAATAACGATTATGTTATTTATGAGAGCACTGTTTATCCTGGTGCTACAGAAAATGATTGCGTTAAAGTTTTAGAGAAATTTTCTAATTTAAAATTAAATAAAAACTTTTATGTTGGTTATTCTCCTGAAAGAATTAATCCAGGTGATAAAGAACATACAGTTTCTAATATTTTGAAATTAACTAGTGGTTCTACACCAGATGCAGCTAATTATGTAGATAATCTTTATAAATCAATCATTAAAGCTGGAACTTATAAAACCAGTTCAATTAAAGTGGCTGAAGCAGCTAAGGTTATCGAAAATTCACAACGAGATATTAATATAGCTTTCGTAAATGAACTATCTAAAATATTCAATCTGATGAATATAGATACATTAGAAGTTTTAAAAGCCGCAAGTACAAAATGGAATTTTTTAAATTTTAAGCCTGGACTTGTTGGTGGACATTGCATTGGAGTTGATCCATACTATTTATCGCAAAAAGCTCAAGAGTATGGCTATAATCCAGAAATAATCTTAGCAGGAAGAAGAATTAATGATGGAATGGGAAAACATGTTGCTTCTGAATCAATCAAATTAATGATAAAGAAGAATATTACTATAAAAAATTCAAATGCTTTAATACTTGGTTTCACTTTTAAAGAAAATTGTACAGATATTAGAAACACAAGAGTAATTGATATTTATAATGAATTAGTAACCTATGGAATTAAAGTCAATGTTTATGATCCTATTGCAAATAAAAAGGAAGTAAAGAATGAGTATAATATAGACCTAATTGAAAAATTAAATTTAAATAATTTGAAAAAAAATTATTCATTAATTATACTAGCCGTGGCACATGATCAATTTTTTGGAATAAATATTAAAAAAAGCTCAAATAAAATAATTTTTGATATTAAAGGATTTTTAAATAAGAAATATGTAGATGCGCGTTTATAAAAAAAATAGTATGAAAAAAGAAAATATTCTTATAACAGGAGCTGCAGGATTTATTGGTTTTCATTTAACTAAATTATTGATTAGCGAAAACTATAATATCTATGGCTTAGATAATATTAATGATTACTATGATGTTAATCTAAAATATGCTAGATTAACAGAATTAGGTATTAATAGAAATGATATTT
>Ga0214919_10003578_pt1 | contig 23383 bp, 18 predicted proteins | sample LL1503_MetaG_FD_177994 | JGI IMG/M metagenome (GOLD analysis project Ga0214919, IMG submission 177994) | Freshwater microbial communities from Lake Lanier, Atlanta, Georgia, United States - LL-1503 | ecosystem: Environmental > Aquatic > Freshwater > Lake | place: USA: Georgia | collected... | reverse complement strand
ATTTCATACAAATTGTTTTAATAATTGTCTACAATAATAAAAAGTGGCAGGCTACTTGCATCGCACCGCTCAACCGCCTATCCTTGCTGTATTCCTACCCTGGGGAGTTTCAGCAGGAGCTGGCCGTGCAAGACCTGCCGCTGCAAATATAGCAAAAAAATACTACCAATTTTGCCTAGAATTTATAGTGCCAAAACCTATGATATGGTCGTGTCTAGCGCCTGGAGGTCGGTAATAAACCATGATGGAATAGTTATTTTCAGTTTCCCAATGATTTCCCTCGGTTTCGGTAAAATCGTTCATGGGATTGGCACTTTCTTTATCTCTAAGAATATAATTATAACTATAATACCCTTGTTTTAATAGTAATGACTTTTTGTAATACCCCAGGGTTGGGTCGAAAATCATTTCAGCTTCTTTATTCAAAATATTATTTGTAATTGCACCAGCTAAAAATAATTGTTGACCAATAAAAGGAATTTTGTCTTTAGGAAAATAAATGAAATCTACTTGTGCATAATCGTTTTGATTTTCATTCTGTAATGACTCTGTATTACTAATAATAAAATTTCCATTCAAGTCGTTAAAAGTATAATAAGCAGTATTAGCTCTTGATAAATCGGGCTTTACACTAATTATAGTTCTATCTGCTTTTGAATTAATATCTGCAATTCTATCTGTTCTTAATCTTAAATTTTGAATATCTAACCACCTGGCCTCCTTACCTGCAGGGAAAATGAAACTATTTTCACTATTATATTCTAATAAGTTTCCTCTAATAAAAGTGGGAGCTTTTTCTGTAAGCGCGTCATTGTATCTGTAGTTTTGTATAATGGTGGTCTTAATTTGATCGGTTTGAAAGAAAGGAATTTTCTTCACATCTAAAACCAACTGTATTTTCTGATGTGTCTTTGAAATTTGAGCATCGAAAGGTTCTTGCACAGTGGCAGCCAAGCTCACCCCATCCTCTGTAACAAAAAAACGTCTAGTAAATGCTAGCTCATTGGCATTGCCATTTTTAAAAACTTTTAAAATATAATTTCCAGACTGCGTTGGTCTAGACTGCGCATTGGGAAAGCTAAACTCGTAATGATAATACCTTTGTGTAGCAATAGATGAAACAGAAAATTTAGAAATTTTATTTTCATTAAATCCTTGTAAATAATCAAAGGCAGACATGGGGACGGCCGACCAATCGGCATTTCTTAGTTCTACTGAATAATAATAGTCTTGATAATCATTTTTAAAATCGTCAAAGCTTATTAATAATGGTATGGGTTCGCCAAGTGATACCACAGGAATAGCCAAAGGCTTATTCATTGGATGTATTAAAACAGTATGAATGCTATTTTGATAAATACTATCTGGGTTGGATTGACCTTGGCCTTTTACTGCATAAAGCCCTATTAGTAAAGCCATCCATAAGCATCTTTTTAACATGAACTTGGTTATTGGTCACTACGAAACTACCTTTTTAATCCTAATTTATAAACAGAAAAAACTAGATTTGTTAAAAATTACGCATTGTCCACCGCCTTCGAAATAGCTAAAAGAATAAGTTTTCAAAAACAGAAAAACTATACTCGTTTTATAGTAAGGCTATCTATTGTAGCAACTGCTATTAGTGTGGCGGCTATCTTACTTACATTTTCTATTGTGAATGGCTTTCAGGCAACTATTGCTGGTAAAGTGTATCAATTCTGGGGGCATATTAGAGTCGCATCTGTAAGTGGAGAACCCATGAAACAAGACGCGAATACCTTGGCAGCATTTCAAGAAAATAAAGCTATAAAAAATAGTATTCCTTTTGTCAATCAGTCTACTGTGCTATCCTTTGAGCAAGATATTGAAGGGGTGGTGGCAAGAGGCATTCCTGCTACTACTCAAATACCTTTTTTAAGAAAGGGAAAAGGTTGGACTTCTTCCACTGAAAAAGATAGCATACTGAATGAAATTATTATTTCAGATAATACTTCTAAGAAATTAAATATTCAATTAGGTGCAACAGTGCGACTTTATTTTTTAAATACGGGCGCGGTTCAACAAAGAAAATTAAAAGTGGTGGGTATTTACCATTCTGGCATTGAAGAATATGATAACCAGTTTGTATTAGTGGATATAAAACTACTACAACAATTAAATAACAACGAATTAGTAGAGGGCTATTCTATTGTATTAAACGAAGATGCTCCTATTGAAGCCGCTACATTAGCAATACAAAAGATACTTCCTGAAAACACGGTAGCTACTACTATTAAAAATTATTATCCTCAAATTTTTGATTGGATAGGTGTTCAAACCATAAATAGAAATGTGACTATTGCCATTATGCTTATTGTAGCCATTATTAATTTACTTACTTGTTTATTTATTATAATGCTAGAAAGAATAACCATGATAGGCACTCTCACTGCCTTAGGTGCTTCTCAAAATTTTATTAGAAAAATATTTTTATTCCAAGCAAGTTTTATATGTTGGACAGGTATACTAGTAGGCGCTATTATAGGTCTTGGCTTATCATACTTGCAATCAAAAACAGGTTGGATACAAATGGACGAGTCGGCCTACTTTATTAAAGAATTACCTATTAAAATGGATGCAGTTCAAATTATTAGCGTTCTTATTGGTACAGCCATTATAAGCTATATCTCTTTCTTACTACCTACTTTATGGATTAAGAAAATTTCTCCAGCAAAAGCTATTCAGTTTGACTAAGAAAACAGGATTAAGCTTAATTAAGTTTATTTAACTAAGCTTTTGCATTCGCTAAAATAATACCCGTTGCGACTGCCGCATTCAATGATTCTGCTTCACCTGTTCTAGGAATAGAAATGGGATGAGATATAAAAGACAATAAATTTTCTCTAATTCCTTTCGATTCATTTCCTATTAATATAAAATTAGAAGGCTCCCATTTTATTTCATGCATGGACTTTCCTTTTAATAAGGCACCATAAACAGGTAATTTATTTTTAGACTTTGCATTAGATGCTAAAAGCGTTTCAAGATCCATTGAACGCAAATTAACCCTAAAACAACTTCCCATGGTACTTTGTATTACCTTAGGATTATATAAACCTGCTGTATCTTCAGAAACCACTATCTGATCTATGCCAAACCAGTCGGCTGTTCTAATAATGGTGCCTAAATTTCCAGGGTCCTGTATACCATCTAATAATAATGTCAATTTTCCATTATACACCAAGGCCAGCTCCTCTTTCTTTTTTTCCACTATAGCCATGACCTTATTGGGTGTTTGAAGTAGGCTTAATCGACTTAACATAATTTCATCCACTTCCACTAGTTCTGCTGGCAATGCGCCTTGTGCTTGAATCCATTCAGGCAAGGCAATAATTTTACGAATGACCCAATTAGAAGCCAATAATTCCTCTAACATCTTAGGCCCTTCTACAATAAACACAGATTCTTCTGCCCAATGTTTTTTATGGGCAAAAGATTGAATATATTTGAGCTCACTATTACTTATCATTTACATGCAATTACGGAAGCTTAAAAATATTAGTTTCTTCTCAAGATTTTACCTTCTTGGTCTTTTATTTTTATTAAATGCATGCGCAGACATTAAAAAAGCAGTTATTCATGACTATCCCAAGCAGTTAAGCTTTGTATATGATAATAAAGTGGTTATTAAGGATGCAGGCAATAATATAGAGGCGCAAGCACTTTCTAATGAACTAGCCAATTATTGGGACGATAGTCTTAAGGCTAAACAAGTACGCCAATTTGGAGTTTTCAACACCATTTTACAACCTATTCGCTTACAGGAAGAGAAATTGGAGCCTTCTGTCCAGTTTATGAAAAACTATTTAGCCACCAAGGGTTATAATCATCCTGTAATAACACCCATTGTAAAAGTAGATACCGTTAATAATGAATGGAGGGCTCGCCTTACCATGGAAATTCTTTTGAATAAAAAAACACTTATCGATTCTGTGGTGTATGAATTAAGTGATACCCTTTTACAATCCATCGCAAAAAATAATGCTGCTTTTGCTTATGTAAAAAAAGGAATGGCCTATTCCAATGAATCTATCAACAATGAATTAGACCGACTCGTCGAATTATTTAGAGCCAATGGATATTACTTTTTTACCAAAGAAAAAATATTTGCAGAAGTTGATACACTGAATCAAGGTTTAATGGAATTGAATTTGGACCCATTAGATCAAATGAACCAAGTACTTCTTGCACAAAAAACAGAAAGCGAACACCCGCTTTGGAAACTAAGTATTCAATTAAGATCTACGAGTGGCAGTGAATTCAAAACCTACCCTATTGGTCAACAAATTTTTTATTCCGATTTAAAATTAGCCGACAACCCCGATTCTGTATTGGCAAAAGGCTTGCCTCAGCAAGAAGCATATAGAAATATAATACAAACCTATACTCAATATAAATTCAAGTCGCCTTTATTTGAAGAGCAGTCTATCATAAAAAAGGGCAAGCTCTTTAATGAAAATTTATACTACCAAACTTTGAACAACTTTAGTAGCCTTGGTGCCTGGCAACAAGTAGATGCTAGAACAACCCTGCAAAACGACAGCGTTTACTTACATTATTTCCTAACGCCTTCTTTAAGATATAGTTTTAATTTCGATGTTGAAGGCAGTAGGAATAATTCCCAATTAGTGGCAGGAAATTTATTAGGACTTTCTACTAGTGTTACTTTTAAAGATAGAAATGTGCGTAAAAAAGCTATTTCTTCCATTAGCAGTGCAAGAACTGGAGTTGAATTAAACGTTAATAATGGCAACGAGAATTTAGCACAAACTTTACTATTTAATCTTGGTCATACTTATAGCTTTCCGAATTTAATTATTCCTTTTGTTACCAAAAGAACAAGCTATCCTAATCAAAACAGGTCCACCCTTTCTATTAACGGAGCCTATATTGATAGATTAGATTATTACAAACTAAAATCGTTTACAACCAACTGGGGCTATGAAATAAAGAAAAACAAAAATGGTACAGAAGATACTTGGACCTATAAGCCGGTGAATGTAGAGCTATACCACCTCAACAAGTTTTCTAAACTAGATAGTTTATTAATATTAAATCCTTTCTTGCGTTCTTCTTTTAACGAGGGCAATGTAATAAGTCAAACCTTTAATTACTTACACACTGGAACTTCTTTAAAAAACCCGAACCAAAATAATTATCTAAGAATTGGTATTGAAGAAGCGGGTGGGCTAACGGGTTTAATTCCGGGTGCTTCTTCTCGCATTTATAGATATATTAAAGCAGAACTTGAATTAAGAAAATTATACAAATACCAATACACCGAACTCGCATGGCGTTTTATGGGAGGCTGGGGAAATAATTATAGCAATGATCCCGAATTAAAAGGACAACTACCCTTTTTCAAACAATTCACTGCAGGTGGCCCATACAGTATGCGTGCCTGGGGTTTAAGACAATTAGGTTTAGGTAGTTCTCAGTTTTATGATACCAGTTCAAAAAGTCAAAGCTTTGATAGGTTTGGTGATTTACAATTAGAAACCAATTTAGAATATCGCTTTCCTTTATTTCAATGGGGTTCTTATAAAATAGGATCGGCTGTATTTACAGATATTGGAAATATTTGGAACACGAGAGAAACTGAATTAGACCCAAAAGCAGGTTTTAAATTCGATAAATTATATAAAGACCTTGCAGTAGCAGTAGGTACCGGTATAAGAATGGACTTTAATTATTTTATAATTAGAATAGACTATGCCCTTAAAATGAAGGATCCTACTCGTGTACAAAATGATGGCTGGCTAGATATTCGAAATTTGAAATGGGCAGAGGTAAAACCCAATGGTGTTAAGGTAAATAATTACGCCTTGCAATTTGGTATTGGACTACCCTTCTAATAAATTATTCACTTCTGCTTCAATATCCTGCCAAACTTTGGCATCCTCTACATTAAATTCTCCAATGCGCGTTCTTCGAAGTGCACTCATATAGGCACCCACTTCCAATGCTTCTCCAAAATCTTTCACTAAACTTCTAATATAAGTTCCAGTAGAACAAACAACTTTAAATTCAATAGTAGGTAGTTCTATCTTGGTAATTTCAAAACTTTCAATGGTAACTTTTCTAGGATCTACTTTTACTTCAATACCCAATCTTGCCGACTCATAGAGTCTTCTTCCATCTTTTTTAATAGCAGAATGCTGCGGTGGCATTTGAAAAATTTCACCTATAAAAGGGATGGTTGCTTTTTGAATGAGTTCATTCGTTAAGGCATCCGTGCTTTTAAAATTTTCTGGTTCTGATTCTAAATCGTAGGTAGGTGTAGTCGCCCCTAAAACCATGCTACCTGTATATTCTTTTTGCATGCCCATATAGGCATCAATGGATTTGGTATACTTACCCGTGCAAACTATGAGCAGCCCCGTGGCCAAGGGGTCTAAGGTACCTGCATGACCCACTTTTATAACCCTAGTTAAGTTGCGTACTTTTTTTACAATATCAAAAGAAGTCCAACCAATGGGTTTATCAATTAACAATACCTTGCCTTCTAAAAAAGGTGTAAGCGCATCAGGTATTGGTTTTTGTTTCATTGAATTTGAAAACTTTTTAGAAAAAATTTTTAGAGGAATTTTTTAGGGGAACTTATAAGATGAATTATTTAGGGAAACTTACATTAATAAGCCCTTGCAAATAAAACACGTTGTGAAGATGCATTACCTGTTAAAACACATTTTCCACTTTCTAATGGATTGTCTAATGGTATACAACGAATAGTGGCCTTTGCTAATTCTTTAATTTTATCTTCAGTTTCAGCGCTGCCATCCCAATGCGCTGAAATAAATCCACCCTTGGTATCTAATACTTGCATAAACTCTTCCCAAGTTTCTACTTTAGTAATATGTTCGTCGCGGTATTTTTTAGCACGCTCAAATAAATTATTTTGAATTTCTACTAATAAATTTTCTACTGTTTGCGTTAAACCTTCCATAGCTACTGCCGATTTTTCTTTGGTATCACGACGCGCTAATTCAACTTGTTTGTTTTCTAAATCGCGTGCACCAATAGCAATTCTAATAGGCACCCCTTTTAATTCATACTCTGCAAATTTCCATCCTGGTCTTGCATGATCTGAGTTATCGTACTTCACTCTAATACCCGCAGCCTTAAAGGATTTCACCATTTCTCCTACTTTCTCATCTAATACTTGCTTTTGTTCTTCTCCTTTATAAATAGGAACAATGACTACTTGTATTGGTGCAATGCGCGGAGGTAAAACTAAACCTTCATCATCGCTATGTGTCATTACTAGGCCACCAATTAATCTTGTACTCACGCCCCAGCTAGTAGCCCAAACATATTCTTGCTTATTATTCTGATCGCTAAATTTAACATCAAAAGCTTTTGCAAAGTTTTGTCCTAAGAAATGGGAAGTACCTGCTTGCAATGCTTTACCATCCTGCATCAAAGCTTCTATACAATAAGTGTCTTCTGCACCTGCAAAACGTTCATTGGCTGTTTTCACTCCCTTTAATACAGGCACTGCCATCCAATTTTCAACGAAATCGGCATAGACATTCAACATTTGTTTGGTTTCTGCAATCGCTTCTACTGCAGTGGCATGCGCAGTATGTCCTTCCTGCCATAAAAATTCGGCAGTGCGTAAAAATAAACGTGTACGCATTTCCCATCTGACCACATTCGCCCATTGATTGACTAAAATGGGTAAATCACGATAAGATTGAATCCAAGTTTTATAAGTATTCCAAATAATGGCCTCACTCGTTGGACGAACAATCAATTCTTCTTCTAATTTTGCTTCCGGATCAACCATTAATTTTCCTTTATTATTAGGATCGGCTATTAAACGGTAATGGGTAACAACTGCGCATTCTTTCGCAAAACCTTCGGCATTTTTCTCTTCCGCTTCAAACAGAGATTTAGGCACAAACAAAGGGAAATAAGCATTTTGGTGACCAGTATCCTTGAACATTTTGTCTAAGACATCGCGCATATTTTCCCATAAAGCATAACCATAAGGCTTAATAACCATACAACCTCTAACGGCGCTATAGTCCGCTAGTTCGCCTTTAATAACTAGGTCATTATACCATTGTGAATAGTCCTGGGCCCTTGTGGTTAGTTCCTTTGCCATCTTAAAAATCTTAACAATTTTATAGTAATAATTTTAATGTACGAAAAACGCTCTATATTGTATTTTTCGGTACCTTCATACTAGCAAATGTATGCTAATTAAGGGGCATATAAAAACCTAAAACTTACGAATATGAACACGCAAAAAACTAACACTTATTTAAGGCTAATAGCCATAGGCATAGTGGCTTTTAGTTTTTTTGGTACCAGCTGTACTAGTTTGCAACAAGCTACTAGTGTTGCTACCGATGATTTGTATTTCACTCCTAATAATAAAGTAGTGAGCACGGAAAAATTAGTGGCCGCTGAAAAGGCAGAAAATGGAATGGCTCAAGATGAAGAATATCAAGAATATCAAAGCTATCAAGACGACCGTTATTTAAGATTAAAAGTAGCCAACAGAAACCGCTGGTCAGTCATTGACGATTATGGCTACTGGAATAACCCAAGTTTTAATATGGGCTTTGGAATGGGTTGGGGCGGATGGGCTGGTGCCTATGGTGGATGGGGTTATGATCCTTTCTGGGGTGGTTATGGTGGATGGGGCGGTTATGGCGGATGGGCTGGTGGATATGGAGGATTTGGTGGATGGGGCTATGATCCTTTCTGGGGTGGTTATGGTGGTTGGGGAGGATTAGGTTACGGCGGATTTGGATATGGTGGATTTGGATATGGTGGATGGGCAGGATTAGGCTATGGAGGATTTGGTTATGGAGGATTTGGTTACGGTGGATTTGGTTACGGTGGATGGAACCCTTATTTCGCAGGATACTATCACCCTTATAGTGGAATTCATTATAATGGTGGTGGTGGATATTTAAATAATGGAGGAAGACCATATCAATCTCCAACTGCAGTAAGAGCAAGTCCTTCAACTATTAATGCTTATAGAAATAACCGTGGTTATAATAATACTAATAATAGTGTTAACACTACCACTGGTAATACAAGATATACTAGCAACCCAACATTGAATAGCAATTTTGGAAATTTAATGAAGCGTGTTGTTACAAATAATAGCAATGCAAATTATGCCAATAGCTATGACCGCCCTGCACGTTATTTTTCAAATAACAATAACTACAATGGCGGTAATCAAAATCAAAGCAATAGCAATAATAATAAAACAAGTTTCCAAAGCAATAGCAACAATAGTAGCAATAGTAATGCTGGTGGAAGAAGTGGTGGTTTTAATAGTGCTGGAAGCTCTGCAGGCAGCCCACGTGCTGCAAGAATTCCATAAGCCAATGCTTAGAGCTAATATTATTTAGTATTAGGTTTTAGGAGTAAGTTTTAGAAGCTGGTTTTAATGTAAGTTTTGAAGTAAGTTTTTTAAAAATCAAAGTGTCAATTATGAAGAAATTATTTTTTTTAATATTAATGGGATCTAGCTTAACCATCTATGCACAAGAACCTCAAGATGGGCTTCGCCTTTCTTGGTTCGCACCCAGTGGAACAGCTAGAAGTAATGCCTTAGGTGGAGCTATGGGTTCTTTAGGAGGTGATTTATCTTCTAATCATATTAACCCAGCAGGATTAGGCTTCTATAAGTCTAGTGAACTATTGTTAACACCTAAGTTCTTAGTGCAAACAAATAATTTCACTTATAGAGGAACAAGTTCCTCTTCTACCGATTCAAAATCTAATTTTGGTTCAGTGGGTATGGTTTTTGCGGACGGTCAAAAAAGAAATAATTGGACAAGCACTGCCTTCTCTATTACTTATAACCAAATTGCGAATTATAATAACCACTCTAGTTTTGGAGGGAAGAATAATTTTAGCAGTTTATCTGAAAAATATTTAGAAGAACTAGTAGGTGATCAAGCCGATACCAATGCCGCATTAGGTAATTATATTTTTGGAAGCTCCCTTGCTTTTAGAACTTATTTAGTAGATACCACTGCCGATGCAAGAGGTAATGTGAATGGCTACCAAAGTTTAGTGCCTATTTCTTCTGGGGTAAACCAATCTTATGACGCTATCACTACAGGAAGCTATGATGAACTAGCCTTTGGCTGGGGTGGAAATATGGAAGACAAATTATACTTAGGAGCAAGTTTAGTCTTGCCCATGATTAACTATACCAAAAGCCTTACTTATTCTGAAGCAGATGCAACTTCTAATCCAGATAATAATTTTAGCGCCTTTGTTTTAGATGAACATTTTTCTTCAAGAGGTTGGGGTTTGGGTGCTAAATTTGGTATCATCTATAAGCCTGAGGCATTTTTAAGAGTAGGTTTTACTTTGCATACACCTCAAGTCATTTCTTTTAGAGATCAAATGAGCGCGAGCATGACAACCAATACTGAAAAGTATGCAGGTATACAGTCGGTTAGTTCTAGTGAATTAAACAATGGTTATCCTGGCACAAGAGAATATACAATCTCTACTCCAACGAAAGCAATATTTAGCACTAGCTACTTTTTTGCAGCTCCTGGCAAACCAACACAACCACTTGGTTTTATTTCTGCCGACTTAGAATTTGTAAACTATGCAGCCACTCGTTTTTTTGCTAATAGCTACGATAAAGCCACTTCAGATTATTATAATTTAATAAACGACGTAGTAAAAGCTTCTTATAAAAACAACATTAATTTTAAATTAGGTTCTGAATTAAAATTAAACGGCAACTGGATGGTAAGAGGTGGTGGTGCTTATTATGGCTCTCCTTATAAAGATGAAACCCTTAAAGCATCTCGCATGGTACTTAGTGGTGGTATTGGATACAGAACCAATAGAAACTTTATCGACTTCACTATTGTTAGCTCTAGCACTAAAGATGCATTATTCCCTTACCGCTTAAATGACAAGCCTAATACTTATGCAAGTTTAACTGCTAACCAATTATTATTTAATATTGGATACGGAATAAGATTCTAATTCAAACTGAGACTAACGCATTGATATAAAAAAAGCCATCCCGAGGGATGGCTTTTTTGTGTAGGATATATTAACCCTATTTTAAATCAGTTGTCTTTAACCCTTGATTTACTTTAATATCTGTATACTTAACATTTATTTTCATCTGACCCATATCAATAAGCATTTCTGCAGGAATTTGCACTCCATTAATTGCTTGATAGCCACTATAAAATTGTTGTTGTGTTACTGTTCCTCTACCTGGCACTTCTTCTGATTTAGCTGTTTTTACTAATAAGAATGTTTTAGCATCATAAAAACGGTGTGATACTTTTTTAGAAGGTGTTGTAAGTTCAACATCAATAGCATCATTGCCATTCACTTTTTCACCACCTACAATTTTTATACCATACCCTTTTGTAAGGTATAATTGCTCTGGCACAAGGGTAGCAGATTCATCTAAGCCTTCTTTTAAATCATCAGTAATAGGCGCTTCTTGTCCTTGTTGAGAAATTGAATACTTGCCATCCACCACTGATTGCTTCATAATAGCCATACCACCCATTGACATGGTAGTTACTGAATTACCTGGCATTACAATAGTTTGTTTCATTTCTAAAGACTGGCCCATTAAACTTGCTGTACCTTTCAATTGAACATCCTTAACATTAGCAATAGCATCTTTAGAACCTATCGCAGCTATTACTTTTTCCATTAAAGCTGCAGGCGTTAAACTAGCATCTGCTTTAACTTCTGTTGGTGCAGCTACTTCATTACCCTCAATATCAAAATATTTAACTGGACCATATTTTTCTAAGCCTTTAGCAATTTGTTTTGCATTACCTACAATCACAATATGCATTTTAGCAGGGTTCAATAAAGCAGTCGCTGCATCTTGTACTTTTTGAGCATCTACCGCTGCTAAATTGGTTAAGTATTTTTGATAATAATCCTCAGGTAAATGATTTACAGCAATGGATAAAGCAAAATTAGCAATCGTATTAGGACTCTCTAAAGAACGGGCAAAACCACCCGCTAAATAATTCTTCATTCGGCTTAATTCAATATCACCCACTTTGCTATTACGAATTATATTTAATTCATTTAATATTTCTTGAATAGAGCTATCTGTTTTTTCATTTCTAACTGAAGCCTCGGCACTGAACATACCTATTTGTTTGCTAGGAGAGATAGAAGAATAAGCACCGTAGGTAAAACCATGCTTCTCACGTAAGTTGGCAAATAGTCTACCAGAGAAACCACCTCCTAAAATATTATTCATCACATTAGAAGGAATATCATTAGGAGAACCTTTTGAAAGATTCACTGTAGTAGCTACTGCTACTACACTTTGTACAGAGGCAGGTCTATCTACAATAGCCACATAAGTGGTATTAGGAATAGCTGGCTTCTCGTATAAAGGCTGTGTAAATGTACCCTTGGCCCATGTGCCAAAATTCTTTTCAGCTAGCGCTTTCGCGTTGGCTGGATCAATGTCTCCTACAAATATTAAATAAGCATTATTAGGAATCCAATAGGTTTTAATAAAGTTTTTTACATCCTCTACTTTAATGGCATTCACTGTTTTAGTGGTCGTAATTTCTCCAAATGCATGGTTCGCACCATACACTAATTTCTTCATTACATTATTAGAAATAGCATCTGCATCATCTTTATTGGATTCAATACCAGATATAGTTTGCTTTCTTACTTTCTCTAATTCATCACTAGATAAAGCTGGGCGCAAAATTACTTCCGCCATTAACTCCATTAATTTAGGGAAATTAGTTTTCAACGAACTTACAGATGCACTTTGACTAGATGTAAATAAACTACCTCCTAAAAATTCAACCGCTTCGTCTAATTCTGCTTTTGACTTCGTAGCAGTTCCTCTTTTAAGTAGTTGTCCCGACATATCAGCTAAACCTGCTTTATCCCCTTCTTTAAAACCATCTACGTCTAAAGCTAATGTAGCAGTGACTTTTGGAAGTTTTGTATTTTTCACTACAAATACTTTCAAGCCATTGGCTAAAGTAAATTTAACAGGGCTGGCCACTTGAATTAAAGGTGCCTTACCTGGCGCGGGCGACTTAGTTCTATCTACTGATTGTGCCATCGTAAAGAAGGGCACAGATAATAAAACACTGAATATATATTTTTTCATAAAATTATTTTTTTGATGCTATGAATAGCCTTACTTATTTAGTTGTTTTTTCTTTTGGTAAATAATGAAGCACTACCCTGTTCTCTTTATTCAAATATTTTTTAGCCACTTTTAAAACATCTTCTCTAGTTACTTTATTGTATTTCTCTAATTCTGTATTAATTAAATTGGCATCACCAAAATACACTTCATTATTCGCTAAGCTCTCTGCAATTCCTGCCATCGTTGCTTTACTATCTACTAAGTCAGTGGTAATTTGGTTTTTTACTTTTTGAAATTCACGCTCTCCCACTAAATCCAACTTTAAACCATTCACAACGCTATCCATGCTCTCTTCTAAAGTTTCTACCTTAACACCCATATTAGCAATCGTCAATGCAATAAATAAGCCATCGTCTTCATTGAAAAAAGGAACCGATTGTGCCGCTACAGCTAATTGTTTTGAATCTACCAAGGTCTTATTCATTCTAGAAGAAGCACCTCCTGATAAAATGGTAGATAAGACATTGAAGGCGTAATACTCATCCCCGCCTTGCTTAGGTGCACGATAGGCATGTAATACGGCTGGCAATTGAATATTGTCATATACATTGTCACGCACTTCACCCCCTAAAGGTGGTTCTTTAATATTAGGTCTGTTAATAGCTAATGTTCCTTTAGCAATAGGGCCAAAATAAGCCTCAATTTTTTTCTTTAATTCAGGAATATTGATATCTCCTGCAATTGATAAAACACAATTATTAGGTACATAATAAGTTTTATAAAATTGAATGAACTCCTCTAATTTGGCAGCATTTAAATGATCCATGCTTCCAATAGGCGACCATTTGTAAGGATGTACTTTATAGGCTCTTTTAAGTATTTCATTTAAAAAAGAACCATAAGGACGGTTATCCATTCTTTGACGCTTCTCTTCTTTCACTACCTCGCGTTGTGTATTCACACCTACTTGTTCAATTTTAGCATGCATCATACGCTCACTTTCTAACCAAAGACCAAGATCAACTTGGTTAGAAGGAAGTAACTCGTAATAAAAAGTACGGTCTTGAGAAGTATTTGCATTTAAAGCACCACCAGCATTAGTGATATACTTATCAAATTCTCCTCTTTTAATATTTTCTGAACCTTCAAATAATAAATGTTCAAAGAAATGCGCGAATCCTGTTCTTGCAGTGTCTTCATTTTTTGAACCTACATGATATAATGCTGTTACTGCCACTACGGGTGCAGAATGATCTTCATGTAAAATAATTTTTAACCCATTAGGCAAAGTATATTTTTCAAATTTGATGGTTTGGCTTTTTGCCAAAGTCCCAGTCATTAAAAAAAGACTTACCAATAGGAAGCTTCCTAATTTTTGCATACTTATGATTTTAAAGTAAAATGTAATGAATATACCATTTTATAAATGGCTATATTATGGAATAAAATTAACAATATTTTGAATGGGTTTAGTTTCTAATATGTTAATTTCTAGAAATATTATATTATTTTAATAAAACCTGCTTTGGTTCCACAGTAGACGCGTTAAACCAAGTAATACTAGGGTCTCGTTTAAACCAGGTCATTTGACGCTTAGCATAATGGCGGGTGTTTTGTTGAATATTTTCAATCACTTTTTCCTTACTTATTTTCACATCAAAATAGTCCTTCCATTCACTATAACCTACTGTTTGTAATGCGTTTAAATGTGCAACTGCTTCTAAGCTTTTTACCTCCTTTTCCAAGCCCTCTTCGACCATAGTCAGTACTCTTGCATTAATCCTCTCGTACAATTCCTCTCTAGGTAACTCTAAACCAATTTTCACAATTTTAAAGGGTCTCTCCACTGCTTTTTTATTTTGAAAACTTGTTATGGATGAACCAGTTCCTAGCATTACTTCTAAGGCGCGCATTAATCGCTGTGGGTTTTTTTGCTCTCCCTTTTCCCAATACTGAGGGTCTTTTACCGATACTTCTTTTTGCAACCAGCGTAAACCTAATTTCTCATACTGTGCAATAATATTTTCTCGTATTTCAGCGTCAATTGCAGGTATTAAATCCAAGCCTTCACAAAAGGCTTTAATATATAAACCCGTTCCTCCTACCATCACCACTGCCTCATTTCTAGTAAATAAATTTTCTAGTTTTTCCAAGGCCCAATTTTCATAAAAAGAGGCATTGATATTTTCATTAACAGAATGTGATGCAATAAAATGATGAGGTACCGTTTTTAATTCATCAGCACTGGGTCTGGCTACTCCAATATTCATTTCTTTATAACACTGACGAGCATCTGCTGAAATAATTTCGGTATTTAATGCTTTGGCAAGCGCAATAGCAAAGCTTGTTTTTCCTACAGCTGTAGGACCCACCACTATGTAAACGGTTTTAGACAAAATCTTGGACTAATTTAAATTTGAAATAAAAAACGACTGTGAAATTATACAACTAAAAAGCTTCTCCTTCGAAAAACCCAGAACCAGACTCATTATTACCTTCTTCATCAGAAGTGTTTCCTTCCTCATCAGATGCGTGCGCGTCTTCTTCTTCGTCATCAGAACTGTTTTCTCCATCATCAGACGCATGCGCGTCTTCTTCTTCTCCTTCTTCACCAAATCCTTCAGCTCCCTCATTTAAATCATACTTCTCTTCAATATCTGCAAACTTTTCACCTAGTAAACCCTTGGTGCCATATTGCATAGGACCTACTCCTTCAATACGAGACACTAATGGATATTCTAAATTCATATCCGCATCGGCATTTTTTATAACCTGAATAAGCTCAATTAAAAAAGACCATGACTTAACAAAATCGTACTCGTAAATAAAATGCTGATTGGTATCAATGATTTCTGAACTAATGGCTGTTTCTGCCATTAACAAAGGAGGTACTTTATATTCACGATCATATACTTCTTTACTTATCTCTCTTCCTCTTTTCCAAATATCATTGCTTCTGTAAAAAGTAGCATCATGCTTTTGGTCAAATTCAAAAGCTTTCAATATAATAGTATGTAAGTCTTGAAAATTTTGTGTGTGTTTCACCAAAACATCACGGTATATCGCATCATCTTCTTCCCAATAAACTCTAAATTTTAATACGGCCATTTTGGTATTTTGAAACGCTAAATTACTATTTTATTATAGGAAATAAGCCTAGTTTTTCAGCTTCTTTTAACATGAAGCCATAGGCTGCCTCATAGTCATTGGGAATAAGCCCATCCAATATGGCTTCTCTAATAGCGTCTTTAATAATACCTACTTGTTTAGAAGGCTCAATAGCAAATAAATGCATAATCATTTCACCTGTGATAGGTGGCTGCCAGTTTCTAATGCTATCTTTTTGCTCTACTTCAATTAATCTTTCTTTTACAAAATCAAAGCCTTGTAAATAACGCTTCACTTTTACCTTATTCTTACTGGTAATATCGGCAGCACATAATAACATTAAGTTATCAATATCATCTCCTGCGTCAAATAATAGTCTTCTAATAGCACTATCGGTGACTGTTTCTTTAGTTAATGAAATAGGACGCAAATGAAGGGCCACTAATTTTTGCACCATTTTCATTTTTTCATTCAAGGGTAATTTTAACTGCGTAAAAATTTTAGGTACCATGCGTGCCCCCACTACTTCATGTCCATGAAAGGTCCAACCAAAACCTGTTTCAAACTTTTTAGTTTTAGGTTTTGCAATATCATGTAGTAAAGCAGCCCAACGAAGCCAGATGTCCTCACTAGTGACTGCTACATTATCTAATACTTGCAAAGTATGTGAGAAGTTATCCTTATGTCCAATACCATCAAGGGTTTCAGCACCTTCTAATTGTAATAGAACCGGGAAAATATGTTTTAATAAGCCAGCTTCTTTTAATAAGTACCAACCTTTAGAAGGCACCGCTGTTTGCATTATTTTTTGTAGTTCATCGGTAATACGCTCTTGCGAAACAATAGAAATGCGATCGGCCATTTTTTGAATGGCTGCAAATGTTTCAGCAGTGATCTCAAAATTTAATTGTGTGGCAAAACGAATAGCGCGCATCATTCGAAGCGGATCGTCATCAAATGTTTTTTCTGGAGATAAAGGTGTTCTTAAAATTTTATTGGCTAAGTCTTCTAAGCCCCCAAACGGGTCAATTACTTTTCCAAAATCATTTTCAATTAAAGAAATAGCCAAAGCATTCACGGTAAAATCTCTTCTATTTTGATCATCTTCAATACTGCCCGGACTTACCGATGGCTTTCTACTTTCTTTAGCATAACTTTCTTTTCTAGCTCCTACAAATTCAATTTCAATAGTATCCAATTTCACCTGCGCAGTGCCAAATGTTTTAAACAAAGAAACAGGAGGCCTTGGAGAGAATTGATTAGCAAAAGCAGTTGCTAAAGCGAGACCGTCGCCTATACATACTATATCTATGTCCTTAGTGGGTCTATTCAAAATTTTATCACGCACGAAGCCGCCTACTGCAAATGCAGGCGTGTTCAATAAAGCAGCTTGCTTAGCCACTATATTGAATATAGATTCTTCTTCTTGTGTAAATTGAATTTGCATGGCTACAAAAGTACTAATGTTAGGCCATTTGTAGTAATGGGGCTATTAATTGGTTATTGGCGATGGTTTTGGCGCAATTAAAATGCCTTAAAGGACATTGTTTTTTACCATGTAAACCACAGGGGCGGCAGGTTAGTTTTTCTTGAGTTTCTACTATAAATGATTGGGTAGATAAAGGACCAAAGCCAAAGGCTGGAACAGTAGAACAATAAATGGCCACTACGGGCGCATTTATAGCAGAGCAAAAATGTAAGGGAGCAGAATCGTTAACATAATTTAATACTGCTTTTTGTTGCAAGGCAGCAGATGCTAGAAAACTTAATTCTCCACTTAGGTTTATTATTTTTTTAGATGTACTTGAAAGATCTGAAGTATTTGATGTGTTTGAATTGGAGCTTGAAACTTCATCTATAATTCTATCCCCTAAATTTTTATCTCCAGGGCCTCCTAATATATAAATAGTTCCATCAAAAGGCAAAGCCTGTATTAAACTAACCCAAGCACTTATAGGAAATTGTTTAGTAAACCAAACAGAGGCAGGTGCAATACTAATATATTTTTCAGTTTGATATTTTTTTACTTTATCAAAATCGGATTCTGTTGGATATAATTTTGGCATGCAAGGTTTTAATACCCCTAATGACTCTGTTAATTTATGATTTCTATTTACTTCATGCACTCCATTTTCAGTAACATCATGTTTCACAGAATGGGTAAATAAAAATGAAAAAGGGTTTTTATCAAAGCCAATGATTGTAGTAGCCTTCGATAAAACTGTCCACAAACCAGTGGCAGCAAACCTTTGCAGATTTATTAGTAAATCATATTTCTTCGCTCTTATTTTTTGCAAAACTTGCAACCAGTGTAAATACTTATTCTCTTTTTTATTCCAAACAATAAGCTCCCCCAAAAAAGGGTGTTCATTAAATAAACTTTCATTGCCTTGTCTTACTATTATATCAATACTTGCTTGAGGATATTTTTCATGCAGGGTTTCTAAAAGTGCAGTCGCCAATACGACATCACCAATAAAGGCAGTTTGAATAAGCAGTATTTTTTGCATGGCAATAAATTAAGGACGAATAATAATTAAATTACCTGCTTCATCCCATTTGACAATGGAAGAGGGCATTTGCAAATTGGTTTCTTCCTGTCTATGCTTCACCACATACCCCACCCCTTCTTTTATATCCACGGAAATATCTGCAAAACATAAAGGCGTGGGATATCCAGAAATATTAGCTGAAGTACTTACAATAGGTTTTCCAAAAGCCTTCATTAAATCTTTACAAAAAGCATCCTTGGTAATGCGAATGGCCACCGAAGCGTCTGCTGCCACTAAATTAGTTGCAAGGTTCATCGCCTTTTGATAAATAACAGTGGTGGGTTTATGTATGCCTTTTATGTAATCGAATATTTGTAAGTTATTATCGGCAACATAGTGGGCAATATGTGCTTCTTCCCCTAGTAGTACAATCATGGCCTTGGTATCAACTCTTTTCTTTAAAGCAAAAATTTTAGCCACTGCTTCTTCATTAGTGGCATCACATCCAATGCCCCAAACTGTATCAGTGGGATAAAGAATAAGCCCTCCTTTTTGAAGTGTGCTTAAACAAAGTTGAATATCTTCTTCATAAACAAACATGTTGCAAATTAATCAATCCCCCTTAAATAAATTCAGCTTAGTTATTGTGTAAAACTAAGTAGGCATAAATAAGTGCTTGTTTGTAATTTTGTACAAATTGAAACAATGGAATTAAAAAACAAAATAGAAGCCGCTTTTTCTGATCGTAGTTTATTAAAAGAGGCTAATTATAGTGCAGCAGTGCATGCAGTCATTGAAGAAGTTGATAAAGGTCGCTTAAGAGTGGCTGAACCAATAAACGGGAAATGGGTAGTAAACGAATGGGTAAAACAAGCTATTTTATTATACTTTGGTATTCAACCCATGCAAACCTGGGAGCTTGCCCCTTTTGAGTTTCATGATAAAATGTTATTGAAATCGAACTATGCAGCATTAGGTGTAAGAGCTGTGCCACATGCGGTAGCTAGATATGGCGCTTATTTAGCCAAGAATGTAGTTTTAATGCCTAGTTATGTAAATATTGGTGCTTTTGTTGACGAAGGTACCATGGTGGATACTTGGGCAACTGTAGGAAGCTGTGCTCAAATTGGGAAAGGGGTGCATTTAAGTGGTGGTGTAGGAATAGGGGGTGTTTTAGAACCCTTACAAGCCAGCCCAGTTATTATAGAAGATGGCTGTTTTATTGGAAGTAGATGTATTGTGGTAGAAGGAGTACATGTAGAAAAAGAAGCAGTATTAGGCGCTAATGTGGTTCTAACCCAAAGCACTAAAATTATAGATGTGAGTGGTGCTAGCCCTATTGAATATAAAGGGCGTGTACCTGCCAGAAGTGTTGTTATACCTGGCTCTTATAGAAAGACCTTTCCCGCTGGCGACTACCAAGTTAGCTGCGCATTAATCATTGGACAAAGAAAGCCAAGTACCGATTTGAAGACTAGCTTGAATGATGCCTTGCGTGACTTTAATGTAGCAGTGTAGTCCTCCCTAAAAAAGTTTGGGGTGGCCAGGACAAGTCCCAACCACCCCGATTATCCTTCCCCCAAAGGATAAAAAGTTTAAAATATTGATATATTTAATATTTCATTAATATATCAAACTTCTTAATGTAAATATGCATATACATTAGACTTCATTCCAAATTAATAGTAAACTAAGTAGTGAAATAAATATTTTATACTTAAAATATTTATTTGCAATATTATACATATTTATGAATTATAAAATATGAATAAAAACAAATAAGTAAATTTCTTATTATACTTTTTCTACTATCTTAGCTATATGAAATTTAGTAGAATAATACTTAGTTTAACTTTCCTTATTCAAGTTAATTTATCTTTTACACAAGAGAAAAAGGTGAGTAACCCATTGCAAGAGCAAGAAATTGCCTTGCTTAATATTATTACTGCAGATAGCATTAACCCCTTAAACATTCAGTTAAATAGTGACTTATTTAATTTTGGTTTAGACACAAAAACATTCAAAGATATAGCCCTAGTTAAAAAGGGTAAAGAAGTCTGGATACAACCCTTAGGTTCAGGTAAACTCTATAAGCTAGAAAAAAGTAAAAGCAACTATTCACTAATAAGAATTGATTCTACTATACACTCAGGTGTAAACTATAAAGCCTTTACATTCGAACTTAATGACACCCTATTTCAATATGGTGGTGCTGGGTTTTGGCAAATGAGAGGCATTATGACCTATTTCAGTCCTAAAACACATGAGTGGGAAATATATCCAAGTAATATTGTTGTCAATGGCTATGACGATTATACACATTTTGTTAAATATAAACTAGATGCTGAAGCAAGTAAACTATACATTACTAAATCTTTAGCTTATGCCAATATGCCGAAGGATTTTTCAATCAATGATATTGATAGCTGTTATGAATTTGACTTTCATAAAAATACCTGGACAAACTTAGGCGCCACTAACCCTGAATTAATTAAAGTGCTACAAGCTTCTAATTATTATAATTTCAATATAAATGACCTACTTATTTTTCAAAATTACTTGGACTATTATTGGATTAATTTTAAGAAAAATGAATTTGGAAAAATATCATCAACAAGAAATAATATAATGAAACAGCCTTGGTTAAGTTTATATACTACCAAGGAATCCTATGAATCTCTCCAATTTAATTTAGGAAGTACAGTTTACTTAATAAAAATAACAGCTGGCAATAAACTCAGTTACGCAAGCTATAGTTTTGATGCTACAGAAATAGATCAAAGCACTGTTCAATATGTATACAAAGTGGAGAACCCTATTGCCTACTTCTTCTTGAATAAAGTAATACCCTACTTTACACCTAGCGTTTCTATAACTATTCTTATTGCATTTGGACTATTTTTTATTGTCTATAGACAAAGAAAGAAAAGAGTACCTAAGGAAGTAACAGCCAGGCTGAATTATAATTTTTATCATTCACTTAGCATTATTGAAAAAGAATTGATTCAAGTTTTGTATAAAAATCATCAAAAAGGAGAATCTATTTCTACCAAGGTGATTAATAAAATTATTGGAGTGCAGAATAAGGATGTATTAACCCAAAATAAAAGCAGAAGCGATCACTTTTTAAAAATTAATCAGAAGTATAAACTTTCTACACAACAGCAGTTGCCTTTAATTATTAAAACCAGAGATAGCATTGATAAAAGGCAGTATAACTATGGTCTAGAACCTAGCTACTTATTATACTTAGAAAAGATGATTCAATCGGAGAAAACTATGTTTGAAGAATAAGAAATAGCAATAAGAATAAAAAGTGGTAAGTAATAAATTAATTGAGTAGTAAATTATACAACGAGTAAACTACAACCTCTTCTTGCACTTGCATCTAAACGACCAAGTACGGTAAAACTACCGTCTTCAAAAACTTCCCCTATATCTTCAGTAGCAATAAAGCTGCAGCTATATATATTGGCAAGGTCTATTATATGTAAAACTCCTCTTCCTGTTTCTTTAATAGCGGTTGGGTCTTCCTCCTCTGCTACCATTACCTTCATCCAAGGTGGGCATTTAAACACCCCTTCATTAATGGCATAGGCCTGACTTAATAACTCCGTCATTCCATATTCAGAATGAATATTTGATACACCTAAATTATCAGTTAATAATTGATGTAATTCATTTCTTGTCAATTCTTCTTTTCTGCCTTTCATCCCCCCCGTTTCTAAAACTATGGTGGACTTTAATTGTTGGGGAAAGGCAATGGCGAAGTCGGTTAATGCAAAACTTACTCCTATAAACCAAACTGGTTTTTTTTGTTTTTCTAAGTTTTGTAAGACTTCATTCAGCTTTGCAAAATCATCTAAATAAAAACCACTTTCTGCATGACCCGAAGCCTTTATTAATTTATCCACCATGTATACCAATGAAGAATGTTTTCTTTCTAAATAAGAAGGCAGTAATCCAATTACACAATACTTACTAGGGTCTCCATAAAATAGTTTAAACCCTTCTAAGAAACTTGCTTCATACAAACTTAAATCTTGCACCCAATGATTACTTTTTACATCCTGCGTAGTACCACTACTTTCAAATAAATGTATGGGCTTCGCTCCAATAAAAACATCTTGCGTTTTAAAAAAAGAAATAGGTAAAAAGGGAATCGCGCTTGACTTGTTTAATGCTACCCACTGCTTATACACCGCATTATGTTGCAGCTGCCAATTAAAAATTATTTTACTGGTCTCCAAAAATTGACCTGGAGCAAGTGTCCATAATATATTGGTATCAATGGGTGGCTGGAGCAAAGTAATTCTTTTTATTTCCACAAAAGTATCAATAAATAATCAAGAAAAGGGGAAAGAAAGCCTGTTTCAAAATAGCCCAATTAGTGTTATCTTGCAGGAGTCAATTTTAAACACATTTTATGGCAAAATCAAGCTCAAAAAAACCTGCTGCAAAGGCTAAAAAAGAATTAATTAGCGCAGCCTCTTACCAATTTTTAACCAATTATATTAACAACCCTTCTCCGGTTGGATTTGAAACCAGCGGACAAAAAATTTGGTTAGAATACCTAACAAAATATGTTGACACTACTTACACCGATGCCTATGGTACTGCTGTGGGTGTAATTAACCCAACTGCCCCT
>Ga0214919_10003577_pt1 | contig 23389 bp, 21 predicted proteins | sample LL1503_MetaG_FD_177994 | JGI IMG/M metagenome (GOLD analysis project Ga0214919, IMG submission 177994) | Freshwater microbial communities from Lake Lanier, Atlanta, Georgia, United States - LL-1503 | ecosystem: Environmental > Aquatic > Freshwater > Lake | place: USA: Georgia | collected... | reverse complement strand
TCGCAGTTGCGTCGATATAGCAGAGCGCATCGTATTTGCGGCACAGGGCGCCGACTTCCGCGAGCGGCTGGGCCATGGTGGTCGACGTGTCGCCCTGGCACAACGCAACGAGCTTCGGGCGGACCTGCTTGATCGCGGTCTCGATCTGTTCGGGAGTGAAGACCGTTCCCCATTGCGTTTCGAGGGGCGTGACTTGCGCGCCACAACGGGTGGCGATCTCGACCAGCAGGTGGCCGAAGCGGCCGAAGATCGGCACGAGGACCTTGTCGCCGGGCTCGATCAGCGACACCAGAGCGGCTTCGATTGCGGCACGGGCGGTGCCATCGATCAGCATGGTCCAGCGGTTCTGCGTCTGGAACACGCCGCGGTAGAGCGTCGAAGTCTCGGCCATGAAGTCGCGGAATTGCGGGTCGAACTGGCCGAGGAGCTGGGCTGACATCGCCCGCAGCACGCGCGGGTCGGCGTTGACCGGGCCGGGCCCCATCAGCAACCGGGGCAGGGGGTTGAGTTCGGGAACGCCGGACGCGGTCATGCGGGCCTCGCCTCGTAGTGGAGGATGAAATCGTGGAGCACGTCGGTCGCGAGCGCTGCGTCGGCGGCCGTCATGGTTTCGTCGGGATGGTGGCTGATGCCACCGTTCCCGCAGCGTACGAACAGCATAGCGATCTCTGCCACCGGTGCAATGGCCATGGCGTCGTGGCCGGCGCCCGACGGCAACCGGTGACCGGAAAGCCCGTGCCGGGCGAGGCTGGCCGCAAGCTGGTCCATGAGGCGCGGCGCGCATTGGGCGGCCTTCAGTTCGAGCAATTTCGTGAAGTTCACTTCGAGGTTGCGCCGGCGGGCGATCGCGCGGAATTCGGCGAGGAGCTTTTCTTCCAGCGCATGGCGCAGGCCGTCTTCGCCCGCGCGTGCGTCGAGCGTGAACTTCGCCTCGCCGGGAATCACGTTGATCGCCCCGGGGCGCGCTTCGATCCGGCCGATGGTGGCGACCGTGCCCGGCATGGCGAGCGCAATGCGTTCGGCCGCCAGCACCATTTCCGCAGCGCCGGCGAGGGCGTCGCGGCGCATGCCCATCGGTACCGTTCCGGCATGACCCGCCAGGCCGGTCACGTCCACCGCGTAACGCGATCCTCCGGCAATCGCGGTGACGATCCCGAGCGGCAGGTCCTTGTCGAGCAGCACCGGGCCCTGTTCGATGTGCACCTCCACAAAGGCGAGCACCGTCGCGGGATCGCGCTTGAGGCGCGGGATCGCATCCGGGTCGCCGCCAAATGTGCACAGGGCTTCGCGCATTGTGGTGCCGGCAGCGTCCTTCTTTTCCAGCCACGCCGGGTCAAAGGTTCCCGACAGCGCATGGCTTCCGAGCAGCGTCGCGCTGAACCGCACGCCTTCCTCATCGCCGAACGCGATGACTTCGATTGCGAACGGCAGGCGCTTTCCGGCCGCATGCAGGCGCCGGATGCATTCGATCGGGCAGAGGATCCCGAAGATGCCGTCGTAGCGGCCGGCGTTGCGCACGCTGTCCATGTGCGAGCCGGTAAGCAGGGCTGGTGCGCCGGGGCTGGTGCCTTCGTACCGCCCGACCGCGTTGCCGAGCGCGTCGAAGGAGGCCGACATGCCGGCTTCGCGCATCCACGCCAGGATCTTCTCGCCCGCAGCGCGATGCTGCGGCGAAAGGAACACACGGGTGACGCGGGGCGGGTCTTCGGTGAACTGCGCCAGTTCGTCGGCCTGCGCGAGGAGGCGGCGACCGGCGTCCGGGGAGTTCACTTCACTGCGGTGCGCACCACGCCGAGCCTGCGGCCGCGCGCGGGCTGGCGCAGCCGTGGCGGCGCGACCATGTCTCGGACGAAGTTGGGAAGCGCGAACACGCCCTCGTGGGTCTCGCCGTTGTAGTACTGCAGGGCGATCAGCTTGCGATGTTCGATGCGCCGGTCGATCTCGTCCGCCGTGAAGGACTTGGGGTCGAGCTTGTCGGAGGCGCAGGCCATCGCCCAGAGCGAGCCGTAGAGCGGGATGTACATCGTGAAGGGACGCACGATGCGGAACACCGAGTTGAGCCGGCCGGAGATCTCGGCGACCTGCGCCGGCCGCGCCGCGGGCGAGCCCAGGTGCAGGGTCAGCGCGCCGCCGGGGGCGAGGATGTGCCGGCACTGCTGGAAGAACTCGGTCGTGTAGAGCTGTTCCGCGGGACCCATGGGATCGTTCAGGTCGAGAACGATCAGGTCGTACTTTTCCTGGGCATCGCGCACGTACTGCATCCCGTCGGCAATCACCAGGTTGAGCTTGGGGTTGTCGAACACCCCGTTGTGCACCGCCTGGAAATGCTCCTTGGCCACGTTGACGACATCCGCATCGATTTCAACGAGGGTCACTTTCTCGACGGAAGGGTGCTTCAGCACCTCTTCGGAGGAGCCGCCGTCGCCGCCGCCGATGACCAGCACGTTCTTCGGGCCCGCATGCGCCGTGGCCGTCGGGTGGATCAGGTTCTCGTGGTAGACGAACTCGTCCTTCTCGGAGGTCATGTTGAAGCCGTCGAGGCGGAACAGCTTGCCGAACTGCGGCGTGTCGTAGATCGCGATCTTCTGGAACCGGGTCTGCCACTCGCCGATCTGGCGCGAGGCCTTGATGTAGAAGCCGGTCGACTCATTGAGCGGCTCGAGCAGCATGTGGTCGCCGCGGTCGATCTCGTGGGTGGCCGACTCGGTGGGCTGGAAGTGGGCGACCAGCGCGCTGAACAGGCTGCGGGCCTTCTCGCTGTTGTCCCCGCTGAAGTTGCAGACGTAGATGTCCAGCGTGAGGCCTTTCTTTTCAGGCCAGGTGTGGATCGCAAGATGGGATTCGGCGAGGACGACGGTGCCGGTGAACCCCGAACCTTCGAACTGGTGGAAGGTCGCATCCATGACGGTGAGACCGGCATCGCGCACCATCTTTAGGCACAGCTCACGGAACCTGTTGCCGTCGAGCAGGATCTCGGGTGCGCAACGACAACCGGTGAGGTCGCCGATGAGATGCAATCCGTTCATTTTCGTTCCCCCGTAAAACGCGAAGGCGCAATCCCGTGCCCGTCTCCGGGCTGCGCGGTTGCGCCTCTCCATTCCGCCTTGCGGCCATAAAAACGAAAACCGTGCACTTCGTGCAGGACCTCTCTTGGGCCGCCCGCTCGCCGGCTCATGCCGTCGCCAGACCAGTCGCCCGCGCAGTGTTTCTTTCAGGCTTCGCGCCCGAACTCAGACTTGATTGTTACAACAGCAGCGTCAATCAAGCGCCGAGCGATCGATATTTTACTCGGAAGTTGGGGTAATTGGAAGACATCGAACCACTCTGCGGCCTCGATCTCCGTCTCTTGCGGGCAGATGTCTCCGCCTGCGTAGTCGCAGAAAAAAGCGATCATGAGCGAGTTGGGGAAAGGCCATGGCTGGCTGGCGAAATAGCGGACATTGGAGACGGATACACCGACTTCCTCGAATACCTCGCGCGCGATGCATTGCTCGAGTGTTTCGCCTGGTTCGACAAAGCCTGCGAGCGCGCTGTACATGCCCGGCGGAAAATGCGGGCTGCGGCCCAGCAGGATCTCGCTGCCCCGTCGCACCAGCGCCATGACCGCCGGCGAGATCTTCGGGTAGAAGGTCAGCCGGCAGGTCGGGCACACGCGGCCGCGTTCCTCGGTCTTCAGGCTGGTCGGGCCGCCGCAGCGACCGCAGAAGCGGTGGTTGCGGTCCCAGTCGATCAGTTGCACCGCGCGCCCGGCCAGCGCGAAGTGTGCGTCATCGAGGACGGAGAACAGGGTGCGCAGCCCCTGCCAGGCCATGCCTGGCGGCGGTTCCGTGCCCACAGGGGTTTCCGCGGCAAAGAGGTCGGCTTCGCCGAGCTTGCCCAGGTACAGGGTCCGGACCGCCTCGAGGCCCAGTGTGGCGGGCCCGCCGGTAAACGGCACCCGGGCCCAGCTGGGGCGGCCTTTCACCCGCAGGTCGTCGGTCGGGGCGTAGGACGGAGGGCCGACCTCTACAAGCAGCTGGTCGCCTCGGAACACGAACCAATGGGCGTCGCCGGCGGATTCGGCCGCGACGAGGTGGACATAGCCGTCCGGGCTGGTGAAGGGCATGGTCATCGTGGGCGTTAGTTTAGTGCGTTTCGCCCGACATCCCGGGGAAACGGGGTGCATTCGCTATAATTCGGCCTCTTTTCCACCCCGATCCCCACCGGAACCCCATGACTGCCACCGCCCAGGACAGCGATCTCGCCAACGTCATCCGGTTCCTCTCGATGGATGCGGTGCAGGCGGCCAACTCAGGTCACCCCGGCATGCCAATGGGGATGGCCGAAATCGCGGTGGCACTCTGGCACCGCAATCTGCAGCACAATCCCGCGAACCCGCATTGGGCCAACCGCGACCGCTTCGTGCTGTCGAACGGTCACGGCTCGATGCTGCTGTATTCGCTGCTGCACCTGACCGGCTACGGCCTCCCGATGTCGGAGCTCAAGCTGTTCCGGCAATTGCACTCGAAGACGCCCGGTCACCCGGAAGTCGGCGTCACGCCTGGCGTAGAAACCACCACGGGACCGCTCGGCCAGGGCCTCTCCAATGCCGTGGGCATGGCTATCGCCGAGCGCCTGCTCGCCGCTGAATTCAACAAGCCGAGCCATGAGATCGTCGATCACCACACCTACACCTTCCTTGGTGACGGTTGCATGATGGAGGGCATCTCGCACGAGGCGTTCGCACTGGCGGGCACGCTGGGCCTCGGGAAGCTCATTGCGCTCTACGACGACAACGGGATCTCGATCGATTCCGAGAAGGGCAACATCAAGAGCTGGTATTCGGACGATGTGCCGAAAAGGTTCGCCTCCTACGGCTGGCAGGTGATCGCCAACGTCGATGGCCACGATGTGGCGGCCGTGCATCGCGCCATCGGCAAGGCAAAGCGCGATACGGACAGGCCCACGCTGATCTGCTGCAAGACGACGATAGGCAAGGGTGCGCCGACCAAGGCCAACACCGGCAGTGCGCATGGCGCGCCGCTGGGCGACAAGGAAATCGCCGCCGCCCGCGAGTCGCTGGGTTGGACATCCCCGCCTTTCGTGGTGCCGGAGGAGATCGCCGCCGCGTGGAATGCGAAGCGCAAGGGCGCCCGCCGCGAATCCGAATGGAAGAAGCGGTTCGCCGCCTACGCGACGGCCTTCCCGGCCGAAGCCGCTGAATTCACGCGACGCATGGCGGGCGACCTGCCGCAGGACTTTGCCGCGAAGCTGGCAGGCTTCATCGCGCAGACCAATGCCAAGGCCGAGACTATTGCCACCCGCAAGGCCTCGCAGAATGCGATCGAAGGCCTAGCGCCCGGGTTGCCTGAACTGCTCGGTGGTTCCGCAGATCTCGCAGGCTCCAACCTCACGCTGTGGTCGGGCTCCAAGCCCGTCGGCCGGGAGGGCGGCGGGAACTACCTCTTCTACGGCGTGCGCGAGTTCGGCATGTCGGCGATCATGAACGGCATCGCGCTGCACGGCGGGTACATCCCCTACGGCGCGACTTTCCTGACCTTTTCCGACTACGCGCGCAACGCCCTGCGCATGGCCGCGCTGATGAAGCTGCGCGCCCTCTGGGTGTTCACGCACGATTCGATCGGCCTCGGCGAAGACGGCCCGACGCACCAGTCGGTGGAACACGCGGCGAGCCTGAGGTTGATGCCGGGACTCGACGTTTGGCGCCCGTGCGACACGGTGGAATCGGCCGTGGCATGGGGTGTTGCGGTCGAGCGCCGGGATGGTCCCAGCGCGATGTTGTTCTCGCGCCAGAATGTGGCTTTCGTGCCGCGCGAAGCGGACGTGATTGCCAACGTGAAGCGCGGCGGCTACGTGCTGGCCGATGCGCCGGGCGCAAAGGCTGCGATCCTGGCCACCGGCTCCGAAGTGCCCTTGGCGCTGGCGGCGCAGAAACAGCTGGCGGACGCGGGCATCGCAGTGCGCGTCGTGTCCATGCCGTCCACCAACGTGTTCGACCGCCAGGACGCGGCCTATCGCGCCGCCGTATTGCCCAAGGGCATGCCGCGTGTCGCGGTCGAGGCTGGCGTGACCGATTTCTGGCGCAAGTACGTGGGCCTTGAAGGCGCGGTCATCGGCATCGACTGCTACGGCGAGTCGGCGCCCGCAGGGGAGCTCTACAAGTATTTCGGCATCACATCGGAGGCCGTCGCGGCGGCCGTGAAACAGGTTCTGTCCCAGGAGTAGAACAATGGCAATCAAGGTAGCAATCAACGGCTACGGCCGTATCGGCCGCAACATCCTTCGCGCCCACTACGAGGGCGGCAAGAAGCATGACATCCAGATCGTCGCGATCAACGACCTCGGCAATGCCGAGACCAATGCGCACCTGACCAAGTACGACACCGCGCACGGGAAGTTCCCCGGCACGGTGACGGTCGAAGGTGAAACCATGATCGTCAACGGCGACAGGATCCGCGTCTGCGCCAAGCGCAACCCGGCCGAACTGCCCTGGAAGGAATTAGGCGTCGACGTGGTGCTCGAGTGCACCGGGCTCTTCACGAGCAAGGAGAAGGCCAGCGCCCACCTCACAGCCGGCGCAATGAAAGTGATCATCTCGGCCCCCGGCGGCAAGGACGTCGACGGTACGGTGGTCTTCGGCGTGAACCAGGGGATCCTCAAGGCCTCGCACACGGTGATCTCCAACGCCTCGTGCACGACCAACTGCCTCGCGCCCATGGCGAAGGTGCTGCACGAGAAGGTCGGCATCGTCGCCGGTCTGATGACGACGATCCATGCCTACACGAACGACCAGGTGCTGACCGACGTGTACCACGAGGACCTGCGCCGGGCCCGTTCAGCCACCATGTCCATGATCCCGACCAAGACCGGCGCGGCTGCCGCAGTCGGCCTGGTGCTGCCGGAACTCAACGGCAAACTCGACGGTTACTCCATGCGCGTGCCCACGATTAACGTGTCGTACGTCGACCTCACTTTCACCGCGAAACGCGCGACCACTGTGGACGAGGTCAACGCCTTTATGAAGGAAGCCGCGGGCGGTGCGATGAAGGGCGTCCTCGACTACACCACGGAGCCGCTCGTCTCGGTCGACTACAACCACAATCCGGCCTCGTGCACGTTCGACGCCACCATGACCAAGGTGTCCGAAGGCATGCTGGTGAAGGTCGGCGGCTGGTACGACAACGAGTGGGGCTTCTCCAACCGGATGCTGGACACGACCATCGCGTTCATGAGCGCGAAGTAATGTCGTCGGTATTGGTCGAGCGCGACGCCGAAGTCGCGCTCGTCCGCCTGAACCGTCCGGCGGCGATGAACGCCGTCAACGAGGACATCCGGCGGGAACTCCCTGCCGCCCTTGCGGCGCTCGAGGCCGATCCGGCCGTTCGCGCGGTGGTGATTACGGGGGGCGGCGACCGGGCCTTCTCTTCGGGCCAGGACCTGGAAGAGGCTGCGCGCTTCACTGCGGCCGACGTGGAGGGCTGGTTTACGCGAGTCCACGCGATGTTCGCGGCCGTGCGTGCAATGAACAAGCCCACGGTGGCGGCCTACAACGGCGTCGCTGCGGGCGCGGGCTACCAGATCGGCCTGTATTGCGACCTGCGCGTCGGCTACCCGGAGCTCAAGGTCGGCCAGCCGGAGGTGAAGGCGGGGCTGGGGTCGATCCTCGGCACTTCGCAGATGATGTGGCACCTGCCCATCGGCATCAACGCCCAGATGTCGCTCACCGGCGAACTCATCAGCGGGCAGCGCGCCTACGAAGTCGGGCTGGTGAACTACCTCGTGCCGCGCGCCGAGGTGTTGTCGAAAGCGATTGAAGTTGCACGCCTGCTCGGCGGCCATCCTCCGACTGCGTTCAGCCTCACCAAGGAGCGGCTGCGCGAACTGACGCAGGCCGAGTTCGACGACATCCTCGTGGCCGCGAAGAAGTACCAGAAGCGCGCCTACGAATCCGGCGAGCCGCAGGCGAAGATGGCCGAATTTCTCGCAGCGAGGAAACCCAAATGAAGTTCCTGCGCATGACCGACCTCGACCTCAACGGCAAGCGCGTGCTTGTGCGGGTCGATTTCAACGTCCCGTTCCAGGATGGTCGCATCACCGAGGACACCCGGATCCGCGCGGCGCTGCCCGGGATCCGGCACGCGCTGCAGAAAGGCGCGCGCCTGATGCTGGTCTCGCACCTCGGTCGGCCGACCGAAGGCAAGTTCGAGGAATCCGAGTCGCTTGCGCCGGTGGCCAAGCACCTGTCCCGCCTGCTGGGCGTGGACGTGCCGCTGGTCCACGACTGGATTTCCGGCAAGTTCGACCCCTTGGCCGTGCAGCCCGGCAAGGTCGTAATGCTGGAGAACTGCCGTTTCAACGTCGGCGAGAAGAAGGACGACGAGGGGCTCTCCAGGAAGATTGCCGCCTTGTGCGATGTCTACGTGAACGATGCCTTCGGTACCGCGCATCGCGCCGAGGCGACGACGCACGGGGTTGCGCGCTTCGCGCCGGTCGCTTGTGCCGGACCCTTGCTGGCCGCGGAGCTGGACGCGCTGGGCAAGGCGCTGGCGAATCCCGCGCGCCCGCTGGTGGCGATCGTGGCGGGCTCGAAAGTGTCCACCAAGCTGACGATCCTCGCGGAACTCGCCGCCAAGGTCGACCAGCTGATCGTCGGGGGCGGGATCGCCAACACATTCCTGCTGGCTGCCGGCAGCCGGATCGGCAAGTCCCTCGCCGAGCACGAACTCGTCGGCGAGGCGAGCAAGGTGATGGCTGCGCTGATGGCCAAGGGCGGCAGCATCCCGCTTCCCATCGACGTTGTCTGCGCCAAGGAGTTTTCGGCGACGGCCACGGCCGAGACCAAGGCGATCCGTGACGTGCAGCCGGACGACCTCATCCTCGACATCGGCCCGCAGAGCGCGGCGGCGCTGGTGAATATCGTCAAGAACGCCGGCACCGTGGTGTGGAACGGGCCGGTCGGCGTGTTCGAGTTCGATGCCTTCGGTCGCGGCACCGAGACGCTGGCGCATGCGATTGCCGATTCCGGGGCGTTTTCGATTGCGGGCGGCGGCGACACGCTGGCGGCCATCGCCAAGTACGGCGTTACCGAGAAGATTTCCTACATCTCAACCGGCGGCGGGGCCTTCCTGGAGTTCCTGGAAGGCAAGACCCTGCCGGCGGTCGCTGCCCTGGAGGCGCGGGCGGCCGGCTAGCCGGACTTCATGGGCCGGATTTCGATCCCGGCAATCCGGGCCAGTTCCCGGTGCACGCGCGCCACGCGCTCGACTTCGCCCTTGGCGGGGAAGCGCTCGTAAAAACCCTCGGCGCGGAACGCCTTGATCTGGTCGCGCCACGGCGACAGGCGCTTTTCCCAGCGGTTGACGCGCCCCTCGACCGGCTCGGCATCCGCATGCGCGAGGTCCGCGCAGACCCGGATCATCGCCTTGATGGTCAACGGCCGGGTCACCATGTAGTTCTCGTGGCCCCAGGCGTCGTCCCAGACCCGCTCGGCCGCCTTGAGGAAATCGCGCAACATGCCGTAGTAGCGCCCGGCTTCCTTGGCGCTGCCACCGGCGACCTGGATCTTGCGCCACTCGCGGTTGGTCCAGCGCTGCAGCTCGTTGAAAAGCTCGGCCTGCAGGATCCACTTGTCCTTCTGGCTGCGGCCGCCGAGGCGGTTGATGCGGTAGCGCAGCGGGCTGTCGCCCTCGCTGTACAGCGCGCCCACCATACGCGAGGCGAACTTGCGGTGCGGCTCGGCCCAGGACACCCGCTCGTACAGGTCGACGAGGTGGCTCTTGTTGATGCGCGTCGGCGTCGAGTTGATCATCACGAACATTTCGGTGGCGAAGTCTTCGCTGCGGCCGTCGAAGATCATGCAGGGCACGTTGATCGCCGCCGCCTCGTCCGGGCGGTCGTCCAGGTGGAAGCGCAGCGCGGCGAGGCGGTGCTGGCCGTCGACGATCAGGAATTTCTTCTGCGGCTCGGACAGGTGACCGATGCCTTCCATGCCGGCGGTGCGAAAGCCTAGCTTCTCGGAGGTAAAGAGCAGCACCGTGCCCGGGATCGGCGGCTGGGTGATCGCCGTTTCGTAGAAGTTCTTGAGCTGCTTGACCTTGCCCTTGGACACCGCACGCTGGAAGGCCTTGTCGCTGCGCTCGATCTTCGAGATGAACTGGGCGATTTCGTCGTCGGCGGAGATTTTTGCGGGGGCGATCTCCTCGCCCTCGCCGTAGAACCGGCTGATGAACTGGACCTTGCCGAGCAGGTCCTTGGCTGGAACGCTGGCGAAGTAAAAGATGCCGTCCTTCTGGCGTATCTGTGTGGCGAGCACTTTGTCCTCTCCCTCCAGGTTGGGCGCGGCCGAGCGCGCCGACAGGAAATATAGCCGAGTTTTGGGGAAGCGGGTACTCCGGAACCTTGAATTTCGGGGAGTTATCTACGCAGATTGGCTCCCGGAGCGGCTTTCCGGGCAATAGATATATCCAGAACGGTATATTTTAGAGGCAATTCCCTCTTGCTCAGGGCAGGGCCAGCCGGAGGGCCTCCTGAGCCAGCGTGCCGTCGGGCCGGGCCAGTTGCTCGAGGATCGAAAAGTGGTCGTCGCCCGGGGTGACCAGAACCTGCGCCGGCCGACCGGCCGCGACCAGCTGCGCCGCGTACTCCCGCGACTGGCGGACCAGTTCGGGCAGTTCGGCTGCGCCCACGGCAACGGTCGTCGGGACCGAGGGGAGTGGTAGATGGCATGGGGAGTTAGTGCTGGCTTCTTCTTTATTCATTTCCAGTGGCTGATTCAGGAAAGAGAGCCGGATCGGCTCGAGGTCGAACAGGCCACTGATGGGAAGGGCCGCCGTAACGCCCGGCTGCCCGGCGGCCGTCGCCGTAAGGTGCCCGCCGGCGGAGTGTCCGGACACCACCAGGCCAGCGCCGGCGCCCAGCTCTGTCCGCAGGCGCGCAGCCAGCCAGGCGACCGACGCCCGGATCTCGGCCACGATCTGGCGCATGCTGGCCTGGGGGGCCAGCGTGTATTCGACCAGGGCGACGTTGATGTCGTGGGCGAGCATCCCCTCGGCAATGAAGGCGTGCGGTTCCTTCTCGTTCCACTGCCAGTAACCGCCGTGGAAGAAGGCCAGCGTCGGCCGGCCCGGAGTCCGGGCGTGGAAGAAATCCAGCCGTTGGCGCGCGCCGCTGCCATAGGCCAGGTCCCGGGTGACCCGGGCCGAGGCGTACAGCGCCAGGCTGCGCCTGTCCCAGTCGGCCTTGATTTCGGCAAGACGGGGTGCGACGGCGCGGTTGTTGTAGGCGGCGTCGAGCTCGGCCTGCGAAAAGTCCCGGTAGACCTTGCTCATGCCCGGACCTCCCCGAGCACGGCCACGGCCTTGATCTCGATCAGCGCGCCGGGGCGGATCAGGCCCGCCACCTGTACGCCCGTGGCGGCCGGGTAGGGCGGGCCGCCGAAGACTTTCTTTCGCACGGCGGCGGTCTGCGCGTAGCCCTCGAGCGTCAGATAGTAGTCGGTGGTCTCCACGACATTGGAGAAGTCGGCCCCGGCCGCGGTGAGGATGCGGCCCATCTTCTCGAAGATGTACTCGGTCTGGCGCACGATGTCGCCGGCCCCGACCAAGTTGCCCTTCTCGTCGGCCGAGGTCATGCCCGAAATGTAGAGCAGGTTGCCGACACGCACACCGGGCGAGAAGGTGAAGCGGTCGCTCCAGCCACCCGGGGGAATCACCGCTTCGAAGATTTTCTTCATGCCGCCCTGCGCTTGATGAGGTAGGTGTGGAATCCCTGGAGCACGACTTCGCCGCGCTGGTTGGTGAGGCGCACGCCGAACCGGACGATGCCGTTCTGCGGGTTGCGCGTGGGCCGCGCCTCCTCGACCTCCATCACCGGCGTGACCGTGTCACCCAGCAGCACGGGCTTCAAGAACTTCCCGCCCAGCTCGAGGAAGGCGACCATCGAATCCTCCACGTTGTTCGACAGGGGCGTCGCGCCCAGCGCAGTCATCGACATCAGCAGGAGGCCGTGGGCCAGCGGCGCGCCGAAAGCGGTTTTCTTCGCGTATTCGGCATCGTAGTGGAGGGGGTGTGCGTCGCCGGTCATCTTCGCGAACATCCCGAAGGCCGCCGAGTCGAGCACATGCGAGGGCCCGGGAAAGGTGCGCCCCGGGGTGAAATCCTCCAGCCAGTATTGTTCGGCGCGCATGGGTTACCTGCCCCGCAGGGTCGACTTGCCGATCATGACCGTGCTCTTTTCGCCGGCATCCACCCTCCCGACGATATTGTCTTCCTCGTCGAGCACCGTGACCTGGTCGTCGCCCGGGCAGACCGGCCCGGTCCAGCGCACCGAGACCCGGCCGTTGTAATAGAAGTCCCGGCCGTATTTTTCCAGCCCGAGGTCGACCGCCGGCGCCATGTTGTGCATGCCGTGGGCGAGCGTGCCGCGAAAGCCGCGCTGGATGCAGTACTCGTGGTCGTAGTGGAGGATGTCCCAGTCGCCGTTCAGCTTGCCGTAGCGGTCGATCTTGTCCTGGGTCATGCGGACGGTGTGGGTGAGTTTCCCGTGCTTGGCCATGGCTTACTCCGGCAGGTCAAAGGTGTTTTCGACTTCGGCAAGCAGCACCCCGTCGGCGCGGCGGTAGCGGCCTTTCCACTTGATGAACTTGTGGTGCTTTTTCTCGAACTTCTCGGTGACCTCGCCGGACAGGCGGATCTCCGTGGTTTCGTCGCGCCAGATCGGGTGGTGGTAGTTGAACGCCACCTCGCACATGATGATGCCCTGGATCGGCGGGTACTTCTGGTAGAGCGTCGAGGTCATGTAGGGGCACAGCACGTCCGGCGGGGCCGCCTTGCGGCCGTCGACGACGTAGAGCTTCTCGTCCCCCTCCACCGCGCGGATGTACTCTTCGATGATGTCGGGCGTAATGGTGAAGGTGACTTCGCCCATTTTCGCGCCGACCTCGAATTCGGCGTAGCGCGTGCCGGGCGTGGCGCCCTCCCGGACTTTGACTTCGGCGGGTCTGGTCATTGCGGTTCTCCTCCCGGTTCAAGACCATCCCATTGTAGGAAAAAACGCAGTGCCGCATGGAGGAGTCGAACCTGCGTTTCGCAGTTGCCGCCCGGCAGGCCGCCAGGCGAACCTGTCATCTCCTTCTGGTATAAAGAGTTCTGCACAACCAGAGAGGTATCCATGCTCCGCAGCACGAAAATCGTCGCGACCCTCGGCCCGGCCTCGTCCGACCCGGAGGTCCTCGAAAAGATGATCCGCGCCGGCGTCGACGTGGTGCGGCTGAATTTCTCCCACGGCACCGCCGAGGACCACCTCAAGCGCGCGCAGCTCGTGAAGGAAATCGGCCGCAAGCTCGGCCGCACGGTCGGCATCATGGCCGACCTGCAGGGTCCCAAGATCCGCGTCGGCAAGTTCGTCGACGGCAAGGTCATGCTCGAGAAGGGCCAGAAGTTCGTGCTGGACGCCGAGATCGAGATGGGCAACGGCGAGCGCGCCGGCCTCGACTACAAGGAACTGCCGCGGGACGTGTCCGCCGGTGCAGTGCTGTTGCTCGACGACGGCAAGATCGTGCTCGACGTGGTTGCGGTACGCGGCACCGAAGTCCACACCACGGTGCGCCATGGCGGGGTGCTGTCCAATAACAAGGGCATCAACCGGCAGGGCGGGGGCCTCACGGCGCCTGCGCTGACGGCCAAGGACATGGAGGACATCAAGACCGCTGCCAAGCTCAACGCGGACTACCTCGCCGTGTCGTTCCCGAAGACCGGCGCGGACATGTATATGGCACGGGAGCTGATGCGTGCCGCCGGCGGCAAGGCGCTGCTGATCGCCAAGATCGAGCGGGCCGAGGCGATCCCCGCGCTGGAAGACATCATGAAGGCCTGCGACGGCATCATGGTGGCGCGGGGCGACCTCGCGGTGGAAGTGGGCGACGCTTCGGTGCCCGCGCTGCAAAAGCGCATGATCCGCATGGCGCGCGAGCACAACAAGCTCACCATTACCGCCACCCAGATGATGGAGTCGATGATCTCCAGCCCGATCCCGACCCGTGCCGAGGTGTCGGACGTGGCCAACGCAGTGCTCGACGGCACCGACGCCGTGATGCTGTCGGCGGAGTCGGCCAGCGGAAAGTACCCGGTTGAGGCGATCGAGGCCATGGACCGCATCTGCATCGAGGCCGAGCAATCGCAGCCCGTGAACCTGGACCAGGATTTCCTGAACCGGCTGTTCTCCCGGGTCGACCAGTCGATCGCGATGGCGGCGCTTTTTACGGCGTTTCACCTCAAAGTGAAGGCGATCGCCTCGCTCACGGAATCCGGCTCCACCGCGCTGTGGATGAGCCGCCTCAACTGCGGCGTGCCGATCTACGCGCTGACCGCGCAGACCGCGACGCGCTACCGCGTGTCCCTCTTTCGCGACACCTACCCGCTGGTGGTGAAGTACGTCGGCCACGACCGCGAGGAGCTGCTGCAGGAGGCCGAGAACGTTCTTAAGGAAAACGGCGTGGTCGAGGACGGCGACCTGATCGTGATCACCATCGGCGAGCCGATCGGCAAGGCCGGCGGCACGAACACGATGAAGATCGTGAAAATAGGCGAAAACCGAAAACTCTAGCGGCCCTCATACAGGTCGCGCCCGGCGACCAGCGCGCGGATCTTGCCGTCAGCCATGTTGCGCTTGAGCATCCAGAAGCCGCAGTCCGGGTGGATGTAGGTCACCCGGCCGCGGCCGATGGCCTTCTCGGCGCGCTCGATGGAGCGTGCGATGGCATCCGCTGATTCCACGACCGTGGATTTGATGTCGACGACGCCGAGGCCCATGCCGATTTCCTTGCGCAGGTCCTTGAAGGCGGCCAGTTCCTCCGGCGGCCGGTGCGCGTTTTCCATCACGATGTGGTCCACGTGCAGCGCGTTGAGGTACTTCATCAGCTTGCCCCAGTGCCCGCGCTGGATGCTCTGCCCGCCGTAGTTGCCGAAGCACAGGTGCACCGCAGCCTTCGCCTTCTTCGGCACGGCGTCGAGTACGCGGTTGATTGCCTCGGCGGCCCACTTCCATTCGTCCGGGTTCCCGGGGAGGTTGGCCTCGTCCAGCTGGATGACGTCGGCGTTGAGGTGCTTCACCTGCTTTGCGAGCGCATCGGCAATGGCCATCGCCAGCTTGGGCGTGTTCCTGTAATGCTTGTCGAGCAGGGTCTTGGCCAGCATGTGCGGGCCGGTGATCGTGAATTTGAGCGGCTTGGAGGCGATGTCCTTGGCGCGCGCGCAGGCCATGGGCAGGTCGAGCGTGCCGCCGCCGACCTTGCCGTCGACGAGGCCCGGCGGGCGCGTGCGAAAGCGCATGCCCGAGTCCTTGCGGTACATGAACAACTCGTCGAAGCTGATCTCGGTGCGGATGCCGGACATCGGCCGCACGAAGTACTCGATCATGCCGTTGGTTTCCGGGTGGTTCACGTCGAAGCGGTACAGTTCGCCGTCGCAGACGACGTCGATGCCGGCCTGCTCCTGGGTATGGATGACCACGCGTGTGGCATCGACCAGGGCCTGCTCGGAGGGGAGGGCCACCAGCCATTCGGGGATCGGGTACGAACCGACCACGGTGGTCTGGATGCGGGGCGCTTTGCTCATGGGATCTCCTCAGTGTGTGCGCCGATTATAATCAGCGAGGGGTTGCATTCCACGGCGGTATTCACCAACAGGTTAAAAGATCATGGCTGCATTGCCGGACCGTTTCGCAGATGTCGAGGCGCTCGAGGACTTCATGACTGCGCCCAGCCCCGCGCTCGTGCGCGACCTCGAAGGCCTGGCGGGCGGCATCATGGTGCTCGGCGTCGGCGGAAAGATGGGGCCGACCCTTGCGCGCATGGCCAAGCGCGCGGCGCCCGGCAAGCGCGTGGTCGGCGTGGCGCGCTTTTCCGAGAAGGGCCTGCGTGAGCGGCTCGAGTCGCAGGGCATCGAGTGCATCCCCTGCGACCTCCTCGACCGCGCGGCGGTGGAGCGCCTGCCGGCCATCGAAAACATCGTGTTCATGGCGGGCCACAAGTTTGGCGCCGCGGGCAACCCCGACTTCACCTGGGCCATGAATGTCGGCGTGCCTTTCATCGTGGCGGAAACCTTCCGGTCGGCGCGGTTCTCGGTGTTCTCGACCGCCTGCGTCTACCCGTTCGCGGACGTGAAGGGCCAGGGCTCGCCCGAATCCACGCCGCGCCTTCCGCCGCCCGGCGATTACGCGAATTCCTGCGTCGGACGCGAGATGATGTTCGAGTACGCGTCGCGCAAGTACGGTTCGCGCGCGGCGCTGGTGCGGCTCGAGTACGCGATCGACATGCGCTACGGCGTGCTGTTCGATGTCGCATCCAAGGTGTTCGCCGACAAGCCCGTCGACGTGACCATGGGCCACGTCAACGTAATCTGGCAGGGCGAGGCCAACGAACAGGCGCTGCGCCTGCTGGCCCATGCCACGTCCCCGGCCACGCCGTATAACGTGACCGGGCCGGACGTAGTCAGCGTGCGCTGGCTCGCGGCGGAGTTCGGCAAGCGGTTCGACAAGGCGCCGGTCGTCACGGGCAGCGAGGCGCCTACCGCATGGCTGATCGACACCGCGCAGGCGCAGCGGGTCCTGGGTGCTCCGCAGGTGCCGCTCGCGAAGATGATCGATTGGGTGGCCGACTGGGTGCAGCGCGGGATGCCGAGCCTGGGCAAGGACACGCATTTCTCGACTCGCGACGGGAAGTACTGATTGGCAAGGACTGAGGCACTCACCGAAGTCCGCCTCGGCGCGGAGCACGGGCCCGGCTGCGTGGCCCTCGTCGCCGAGGCGCACTGGAACCAGACGGCGGACGACTGGCGCACCATGTTGTCGCTTGGCGAGGGATTCGGGCTCGTCGATGCGCAAGGCACGCTGCTGGCGACTTCGCTTGCGCTCCCCTACGCCACCGGGGGCTTCGGCTGGATCAGCATGGTGCTGGTCACCGGCTCGCGCCGCCGGCAGGGCCTCGCGACAAGGCTGATGGACAGCGCAATGCAGTCGTTGGCTGCGCAAAAGCTCACGGCCATCCTCGATGCGACGCCCGCCGGCCGCGAGGTATACCGCCTGCTCGGCTTCCAGGACACCTGGGGCATCGACCGGATGCAGTGCCTCGGCACGCCTGCACCCGAACCTGCGCCTGCATCCGGGCGATCGGGATCGATCCGTCCCATGACCGATGCCGACTGGACCGCAGTCTGCGCGCTGGATGCACGCAGTTTTGCCGCCGATCGCTCGGGATTGCTTGCGGCCCTGCGAAAGCGGCTGCCGTCCGCCGCCCTGGTTTGCGAGAGGGATGGCGCGATCGACGGGTTCCTGCTCGGGCGCGACGGCCGGCTCGCCAGCCAGTTGGGCCCTTGTGTCGCGGGCGATGAGGCGACCGCCATCGCGCTCCTGGCGGGGGCCCTCGCGAGCGTAAAGGCGCCGGTGTTTCTCGACATGCCGGCCAGGCACGACGGCGTTCGTGCGTGGCTGGTCGCTTCCGGGTTCACCGTGCAGCGACCGTATACGAGAATGCTGCTCGGTCGCAGCGAACCGTACAACGACGTCGCCCGACTGTTCGCCATCGCCGGGCCGGAACTCGGCTGAGGCCGCCGGTGCGCTTCACGTTCCGCAATCCGTTCCGGCGCGCAGGGGCGGGACTTGCGCAGCAAAGGCTCGGGCAGGGCATTGCGGCGCAGGAGGCGGGCGACAGAGCCGGCGCGGCACGCTGTTACCGCGAGGCCATTGACGCCGATCCCGGCTGCGCGCACGCGCACTTCAACCTCGGATTGCTGCACCTGTCAGGCGGTGAGTTCGGTCCGGCCGAGGCGGCGATTCGCGAAGCCCTGCGCGCGCGCGATCCTTTCCCCGAAGCCTGGGTGGCGTTGGCCGAGGTGCTCGAGTCCCTCGGCCGGGACCTCGAAGCGCTGGACGCGTTGAATCACGCCATCGAGCAGCGCGAGGATTTCGAAGGCGCGCTCATGAATTCGGCGGTCCTGCTGCAGAAGCTGGGGCGCCTCGGGGAGGCGGTGGATCGCTACCGTCGGGTGATCGCCCTCGCTCCCGACGCGGCCGTGATGCACAACAACCTCGGCCACGTGCTGCGGTCCCTCGGACGCCCGGCCGACGCCGAAGTGCATTGCCGCCGCGCGGCCGAGCTCGGCCCGAACATTCCCGAGGCGCATTTCAACCTCGGCACCACCTTGCAGGCCTTGGGACGCGCTGCCGAAGCGGAGACGAGCCTGCGGCGTGCCATTGCGTTGCGTCCGGGGTATCTCGAGGCCCTGACCAGCCTTGGGAATGCGCTGTGTGACCAGGGGCGCGTAAGCGAGGCGGAGGCCGCCTACCGTGGAGCGCTCGCGTTGGACGGGGAGGACCGACATGCCCGCGACAACCTGCTGCTGTCCCTGAACTACACTTCCCGGCATTCGCGAGGCGAGGTTTTTGCGGAGCACCTTGCATGGGCCGCGCGCTACGCCGCAGTTCCGGAAGGGGGAATCGCACCTCACCCCAACGCCCGTGAACCGGGCCGCAGGCTGCGCATCGGGTATGTGTCGGGCGACTTCCGGCGCCACTCGGTGGCCTACTTCATCGAGCCTGTACTCGCGCACCACGACCGGAACGGGTTCGAGGTGTACTGCTATTCGAATGTGGCGCTGCCGGATCGGACGACGGAGCGGCTGCTGGGCCTGGCGGACCACGCGCGGAGCGTATTTGGCGCAAGCGACGAGGAGGCCGCCCGGGCCATCCGTGCGGACCACATCGACATCCTCGTCGACCTCGCCGGCCATACCGCCGGCCACCGCCTCGGCCTCTTTGCGCTCAAGCCCGCGCCCGTGCAGGCGACCTACATCGGCTATCCCAGCACGACCGGCCTTGCGGCGGTCGACTGGCGCATCACCGACAACTTCGCCGATCCTCCGGGGGACGGCGAGGCCTTCCACAGCGAGCGCCTCGCGCGGCTGCCGGGAACGTTCCTGTGCTTCCAGCCGCCGGCGGAGGCGCCGGACGTCCAGCCCGCGCCGTCGGAGGCGTGCGGGTTCGTTACTTTCGGCTCCTTCAACGTATTGCCGAAGGTGACCCCCGAAGTGATCCACGCCTGGTCGGCGATACTGCACGGCGTACCGCACAGCCGGCTCGTGCTGAAGGCGCTGGGCCTGGGCGACGCCGGATCGAGGGCGCGGATGCATGCCGCTTTCGAGGGCCAGGGCATCGGCGCGGACCGGGTCACGCTGCTGCCGATGGAGGGCGCGTTGCGTGACCATCTCGCCCGCTACCACGACATGGACATTGCACTTGACCCGTTCCCGTTCAATGGAACGACGACGACTTTCGAGGCTCTCTGGATGGGGGTTCCGGTCATCGCGCTCCGGGGCGACCGGCATTCCGCGCGGGTAGGCGCGAGCATCCTCGCCAACGCGGGGCTGGCCGGGTTGGTCGCCGGCAGCATCGACGAGTATGTGTCCTTGGCCGTGCGGCTCGCGGGCGACGCGGAGCGGCTTCGTGAGTTGAGGCGCACCATCCGGGATCGCGTCGCGGCCTCGCCGCTGCGCGATGCGCCGGGCTTCACCCGGATCCTGGAAAATGCCTACAGGGACATGTGGGCGCGCTGGTGCGCAGCCGCTTCAGGCAATCCGGTTGAACCATGACATGGACATCAGCGCAGCGCTGCGTTGACCCGCGGCATCACCTCTTCGGCCATCAGCTGCATCGATCGCCGGCCGAGGGCCGGGTCCATCCAGTCGTGGCAGGGATAGAGCAGCGTGCCGAACGGGCCGGTCTGTTCACGGAAGGCGAGGATCTGCTCCACCACGCTGTTCACCGTCCCCGCGATGACGAGCTTTTCCGTGACGTAGTCCGGGGTGATCTTCGAGTCGGGTTCGGACGGGTCGAGCTTGAAGAGGTTGGCGCGCCCGGCAAACCCCACGAGCTTGCGCACCAGCTGCTTGAAATAGAAGTGGTAGGGCCCTTCGGCGCCGTGGCCATAGCGCTTCGCCGTGGCCTCGTCGTCCGCGACGAAGATGGACTTCGCCACGCGCCACTCGGCGGGGTCGGGCGTCGCGCCGACGGCGGTCCGGCCTTCGGCGTACTTCGGCCAGTGGGAGGCCACCCATTCGGGCAGCAGGAAGTTCGCCGAGATCGGCTGCCAGCCGCGCTTGGCCGCTTCGGTCACGCCCTTGGAGTGCGGCGCCACCGCGGTGACGACGATGCGCGGATGCGGCCTCTGGTAGGGCTTGATGATCGTGCCCTGGCCGATCTCGGGGATCATGGTCTTCTCGGTGGTGACGGCGTAGTGCTTGCCCGCCAGCTTGTAGGGCCCTTCGCCGGCCCAGATCGCAAGCACCGTATTGATGCATTCGAGGAACATCTCGTTCCTGTCCTTGCCGTAGTTGCCGAAGACCTCGGCATCCGACATCAGGCCGCCCGGGCTGATGCCCATGATGAAGCGCCCCTTCAGCATGTGGTCGAGCATTGCCACCTGCCCGGCCACTGCGGCGGGGTGCGTGTTGGGCAGGTTCAGCGTGCCGCTGCCGAGCACGATCTGCTTTGTGTCGTGCGCGAGGCTCGCGAGGAACATCAGGCACGAGGTGACGTTCTCGGCGAGGTCGGTGGTGTGCTCGCCGACATAGGCCTCGCAAAACCCGAGCCGGTCGGCCAGCAGGATCGCCTCGCGGTCTTCCGCCAGCGTCTGCCAGGGCGGGCGGGAGGGCGGGTGCAGCGGCATCATGAACGTACCGAGTTTCACTCTGGATCCTTGCGAAGGCCGAGGCGCGCACCATAGCCAAGCCCCCGGGGAGCGTCAACCGAAATGCCGCCCCGCGTCATTGACAGCGGGGAAACCGGCGTGTCAGCATCGGCACGCTTTACCCCATTAGTGGAGGAGACAAAAATGAAAATTACAAAAATTGTGTCGGTGCTGTTCGCGGCGCTTGCGTTTTCGGCGGGGGCTTTCGCCCAGCAACCCATCAAGGTCGGAATTGGCATTGCGCAGACCGGGCCGCTTGGCGGCGGGGGCAAGGCGGCGCTGCTCGCGTTGCAGATCTGGCGCGACGACGTCAACGCCAAGGGCGGCCTGCTCGGCCGCAAGGTGGAACTGATCTCCTATGACGACCAGTCCAACCCGGCGGTGGTGCCCGGCATCTACACCAAGCTCCTTGACATCGACAAGGTCGACCTGCTGATCGCGCCGTATGCGACGAACGTCACCGCGCCGATCATGCCGCTGGTCAAGCAGCGCGACAAGCTGCTGATGGGCAACTTCTCGTTCGACGTGAACGCCCAGATCAAGCACGACAAGTGGTTCAACAACGCGCCCTGGGGCGCGGGTGCGCTTGCGTGGGGCGGGCCTTTCCTCGATGCGGCCCAGTCGCTCGGCGGCAAGACCATCGCCTTCATGGCAGCCGACGCCGAATTCGCGCAGAACCTGTGCACCGGCGGCCGCGCGATCGCCAAGGCCAAGGGCCTCACCACCGTGTACGACCAGAACTACCCGCCGAACTCGGTCGACTTCTCGTCGATCATCCGTGCGGTGCGCGCAGCGAAACCCGACATCGTGTTCATCTGCTCGTACCCGGCCGAATCCGCGGCCATCGTGCGCGCGGTGGCCGAGCTGGGCGTCGGCCCGACCGTCAAGATCATCGGCGGCGGCATGGTGGGCCTGCAGTTCGCGCCGATCATGGAGGCGCTCGGCCCCTTGCTCAACGGCTTCGTGAACTACAACAGCTACGTGCCCGAGAAGACGATGGCCAACCCGGCGGTGAAGTCTTTCCTTGAGCGCTATTCGGTGCGCGCCAAGGCTGAGAAGATCGACCCGCTAGGCTATTACCTCCCGCCCTTCAACTACGCCACTGGCGAGATGATCGCGCAGGCGGTCACCGCGACCAAGAGCCTGGACGACAAGGTGCTGGCGGACTACCTGCGCAAGACCGAGATGAAGACCATCGTTGGCAGCATCAAGTTCGATGGTGTGGGCGAATGGACCACGCCCCGGGTCGTGATGGCGCAGTTCCGCGGCATCAAGGGTAAGGACCTCGAGCAGTTCCGGACGGAGGGCAAGCAGGTCATCATCGCGCCCGCGGCCTACAAGTCCGGCACGCTGCTGCCCTTCGATAAAGCGCGGAACTAAGGAGGGGGTTCGGGGGAACCATCTCGTGTTCCCCTGATCCCGGACATACTGGATATCCAGCTTTTTCTCGAGGCAGTCCTCTCCGGGCTGCTCCTCGGCTGCTTCTACGCGGCGGTCAGCGTCGGGCTCTCGATCTCGTTCGGGCTGCTCGACGTGCCGCACGTGGCGCACCCGGCCTTCCTCGTGCTCGGCGCCTACGGGACCTATGCGCTGGTCGGGCTCGGCATGGACCCGCTCGTCGCGGGACTCCTGCTGATGCCGGTGTTCTTCCTGTTCGGCCTCGCGGTCTACCAGTTCTACTACATGACGTTCGAGCGGCGCGGCTCGGACCTCGGCGTGCGCGGCATCGCCTTCTTCTTCGGCATCGCATTCATCGTGCAGGTGGGCCTGATCCTCGCGTTCGGCGTCGACCAGCGCATGGTCGAGGCGAGCTACATCGGCACCAGCATCGAGATCTTCGGGGACGTGCGCATTCCACAGCGGATGATCGTCGCGTTCGGCGTGGCGCTGGCGCTCACGGTCAGCCTCGCGCTTTACCTGTCCCGCACGTTCACCGGCCGCGCCATCAAAGCCGTTGCGCAGGACGAGGGCGCGCTGCGGTTGATGGGCGCGGATCCCGTGCGCATCAAGCGCTGGGCGTTCGGCATCGCCACGGGCACCTGCGCTCTGGCGGGCGCGCTGCTGATCATCGTGGGGCCGGTCGACCCGAACCTCGACCGCCTCTACATAGGCCGCACGTTCTGCGTGGTGGTGCTGGCCGGCATGGGCAGCATGAGCGGCACATTGGTGGCGGGCCTCATCCTCGGGGTCGCTGAATCGCTCGTGCTGGCTTCGGTGGGCACCTCGTGGGCGCCCGCAGTGGCGTTCGGGATCCTCCTCGCCGTGCTCGGGGTCCGCCCGGCCGGGTTGTTTGGCCGATGAGGAAGCGCCGATGAAATTCCTCTTCGGCGCGCTGGCCCTGATCGGCCTTGCCGCGGCGGCGCCGCTGTTCGTGCGCCTCGAATACTTCTACTTCGCCGGGTTCGTGGTGCTGCAATTCATCGTGCTGGCCACCGCATGGAACATCCTCGGCGGGTTTGCGGGGTACGTGAATTTCGGCACCGGCGCATTCTTTGCTGTCGGCGCCTACAGTGCGGTTGCGCTCTACAAGGCCGTGCAGCTGCCGCTGGGGCTGCAGATTCTTGCCGGGGCCGCGACGGCGGGACTGCTCGGGTTCCTGGTCGGGTTGCTTACACTGCGGCTGCGCGGGATCTTCTTTTCGATTGCCACGAT
>Ga0214919_10003576_pt1 | contig 23393 bp, 16 predicted proteins | sample LL1503_MetaG_FD_177994 | JGI IMG/M metagenome (GOLD analysis project Ga0214919, IMG submission 177994) | Freshwater microbial communities from Lake Lanier, Atlanta, Georgia, United States - LL-1503 | ecosystem: Environmental > Aquatic > Freshwater > Lake | place: USA: Georgia | collected... | reverse complement strand
TGTTATGAATGACGTTTCTTTTGGTAGCAAGCTGAACCTTGGGTCAGATGCTTCTTTCAATAGCAAGCTCAGTGTCGGTAACGACGTTTCTTTTAACAGTAAGTTCACAGTTGCCAATGATGTTTCGTTTAATAGAAAGTTCACTGTTGCCAATGACGTTTCTTTTAATGGATTATTTACTGTTATAAACGACGTATCTTTTGGTAGCAAATTAAACGTCGGCGCGGATGCTTCTTTCAATAGCAAACTCAGTGTTGGCAATGATGTTTCTTTTAATACCAAGTTCACTGTTGCCAATGATGTTTCTTTTAATAGAATGTTAACTGTTATTAACGACGTATCTTTTGGTAGCAAATTAAACCTTGGTGCAGATGCTTCTTTCAATAGCAAACTCAGTGTTGGCAACGATGTTTCTTTTAATAGAAAGTTCACAGTTGCGAATGACGTTTCTTTTAATAGAAATTTTACGGTAAATGGCGACACATCATTCAATGGGAATGTTGACATTTCAGGAGCTTTATCTGTCACATCTACACTGAATTCGATTGTTAAAAATACGACCATTAATAATTACTTTGTAAGTGTAACAAATGATTTGTCATTGAATGGAAACCTATTCGTATCAAAGGATGTTTCTTTGAATGGTAAACTTTTTGTCAAGACAGATCTATCTGTTAACGGAAATATTACTGTTGGTAATGCTCTGGTTCTACCGATCGGAACATCAGCATCAGCAGCAGCAATTGGATCAGTGCGGTATAATACATCCACATTAGCATTTGAGGGATATACAACCGACTGGAACACTCTTGGTGGTGGAGTGACTAGTCTCAACAAAAAAGTAAAAATTACGGCTGACAACACGAATGCGCTTCAATTTTTCACAGGCACTACGGTTTCGGCAGAAGTTATGCGTATTGATAATAGTGGAAACGTTGGCATTGGGATAACAAATGCTGAAACTGGTGCTGGATTAATTCTTCCAGCTGCGGCATTGACAATATCACGTCCAGCACCTACGGTTGCAACTGCCGATAGTACTGCTGCAACAAACTTTACACCAACTGAATTGCTTCGATTACAACTTACTGATAATGCAGGAACACCAAACCAGGCTATTGGTAGCGGCATCAAAATGTCTTTTTATAACAATGGTGACAATAATCCATACGGTTCAGTGGATTCAATGTACGAAATGGCTTCTATCTCTGGTATAAAATTACAAAATTTAGATAATAATTATGCTGGTGGTCTAGTATTTTGCACCCATGCAGATGTCGGAAATACAGGGGCAACTGCAGCTGCCACTGAACGTATGAGAATTATTGCAAATGGAAATGTCGGTATTAATAAAATTAATCCTGCCGCTACATTAGAAGTCAGTGGTGGCATAATATGTACTGCATTCAGTTCAGCTGGTTCGGTACTATTCTGCGGCGGAGTAGATGCAGGTAGTGGCACCATAACTACTACAGGTCTCATGCAAGCAACATCTTTCAATGCAACATCAGATTATCGTATTAAAGATTATGTTCGATTTTTGTCGGATTGCTCATTTACGGTCGACCAATTAAAACCAGTAACTTACCATAATAAATTGTCTGATAAACAAGATATTGGTCTCATCGCCCACGAAGTAAAAGAACATTTCCCATTTTTAGTAACTGGTGAAAAAGATGGTCAACATAATCAAAGTGTCAACTATACTGGTTTCATTGCTCTTCTGATACACGAAATCCAACAATTGAAACAACGAGTATCTGAATTAGAAAAACAAGCAAATAAGTGAAGTCAAATAAGCTAACCAAATATTTTTATTATAATATGAATTTTTAATTGTGTAAATTCATATCATATTACCTCACTATACCAAACCGCCCAAGTGAACACGCACACGCGTTGCTACCATCATTACGGTTCCCAACTGCACAATTGCATTCTGTTTTTAAATTGGCGGGATTATTGTCCCAGTATGTACGTATATTTACTAGACTACTTTTCGCTGTATTATTTGCCATGGTCGCTCCAAAATATCCTCCTGACGACAATACGCGATTATTGCGCTGCTGTGTATCTTTGCATATAATAAATGATGGGCAACCGCTCACTGCTTTATCCATATCATATACTCGCTGTCTTAATTTGGGAGTTAGTCGGTTCAACGTCGGCTTGGTATTTAAGGTTGTATTCGTCAATGCATATTGCGTATAATTCTGTAAATCTTGTGAGGTAAATACGGCTGGCTGTTTTGTTACATTATTAACTTTCTGATTGTCTATACGCAATAGGGTAGATATTCGTTTTAACTTTAAATAATCACTTTGAGACATTCGGTTTATACACTATCGCCCGATTTTATTGTCCAGTGATTCCCATCGTTATTAAAGTATAACTAATATATGCTACTAAAATTCCAATTATCGCGCCTATGGCCAATTGCTCTATACTGTGTCTTTTATACTTCCATCGCTGATAAACCGTTAACCCGATTATCCACAAGCCACCAATCAGAAAGCTAAGTGATTGTTTCACTAAATAGACGAATGTCACTATGCCAAATGCCATTTGGGAATGGCCAGACGGCATCCCATAGTCTAGGACACCAGTATATGTGTCATATACTGTCATAATTTGCCCTCCGACTGGGCGAGGTTCTCTTATCCATTGTTTTAAGCCAATGTTTATACTAATATTTATACAGAACACTACGATGCTAAGTGTCCAGTATATGCCATTGCCCCATAGTTGCCAGGCGCTTACTATAAATAATATTACTGGTCCAAGAAGACCGACCAAGTCAAGTGCATATATTATAGGTGAAGGTGTTGGCTTATTTATCATATCGGGTAAGGGTGTGACTAATAAATTCATTATACATAATATATTAGTAGTTTATTTATTCACGTTGTTGTGGTCTATACAACTGTTCACATACTAAGGAGAACGACCAATTTGCACCGTTCAGATCCACGACGTTTCCGCGGTCACTTAATAATTTCACTGACATGCGATGTATGTTGACTGGACCGAAATATATCCGTTCTTGGTTTTGTAGGGTACCGCCAAATTCCACGAATGAGCTACCATTCTGTAATCCAGCCAATTTCAGTGGTATAATTCCAAACACATCTTTGGCAAAGGGTCCAGATCCATAATTCTTACTTGAAACTTCACCTGCGGTTACCTGCGTCGTCGATACATTCTTTGAATTTGCAACCTGGTTTAATGCATATATCTGATTCTGTGTCAATTTACTATAATCGGTTCGCTGCTCTGTATTATACGTTAATTCCTTTGTGACTGGGTCGCACGTATAATTTGTACGGTTTGCGTATGAAGGCAATGGTATATCGGTGTCCTTTGCAGTAACTGTTACTAAACCGTCGTTCAAGTGGTTCTGGTTATAATCATCCAATGTGATTAGGAAATAATTAAATAAGTTTGTACTGATAGATGTATCTCCTGTAATGATTGCCGTTCTGGTAGATGTATAATCCGACAAATAATATATTGTTGATAATCGATATCCCAAAATCCATCCCAATGTGGTATCCCAGGTCACGTTTCTTACACTATTTACTCCTGAAAAACATTTCACAAAACTATACGGGTCATAAAACACGATTCGGTAATCTTTTGATGTATATTCCTTGTTAATGGTTATACGAAACTTTGTATATTCTACTCCTGTATCAGATGTTATTATACTTATCTTTGATCCCGCCGCTCTGGTTCCTACGAACTGGGCGTTAATCTCGTCTAATAATCTGGTGCGGGTATATTTTATAGTTGTGCCATCTGTATTTTTTAATGGCAATGTAAATATTAAATTATTATTCGTAGATATTACTCCTTCTTCATAAGGTATTAATTCAAATGTATTATTTTCAGCCGTGCAATCAAATGCTTTCTGATTAATTTCCGCGTAGCCCTTTATTCCCAATGCGACCGAACCAGATGTGTTTGTTGTACTATATGATAAGACTGGATTGATGGTTGCACTATGTGACAGATCCCAGCTAGTATCTATCATTTGACGCGATACTTTCAAATTTTTATACCAAGTATCTTGATTGTATCTTTGATTTACGACAACGGTTAACGAACAATTATATTTCTTTGTTGTAGATATCTGGCTAATTGTTAGCACAGTTCCAAATAAGTCGGGAAACAGATTAAATTGTGTATTTATTGCCGATACTAGCCCATTAATTGTATTGTATGAACGAGTTGTAGGTGACGGTATTAAATATCCATATGGAACAATTGAACCATATCTAACTGATCTCCCATAATATGGTGTATCCACTGCTGTATTAACGGTTGCTCCTAAAAATGCAATGTAATTTGTATCTATTGTATATAAGTTATTTGATATATCAGATGTATCAAACTGTGAGGTTAATATATTCACCGTTTGCATATCATATATATAATTCCCGCCTCCTGATAAGTCAAATACTTTTGTTAATACGCCTAATCCTGATGGAATGAGTGCCGCTGATAAATCGTATAAACCATTCACGCAAGTTATATACGTTCCAGGAATACCATCAACACCTCCACTTACGTCCAGTTTAAATTTAGTTTGTGTTATATTATAGGATATATCTTCTAAGAACTGAATACTATAATCAGATTCGGTCAATTGTTTATTAACAGATACAGTTAACGTTGCTGTTGCTGTATTATCCTGATTCGCCACCAATCGAATATTCGTTCCACTTAATACGCTCACGCCATCACTATCCTTAAAATTTTCAAATTGTTGATTTATTGTATTTTCTAGTGTACGCACAAGTCCTGTCACGTAAGGCGTTTGGTTATTAGTTGTATTAGTATTATTCGGATGCATTACTGTATAACTTAGATCACTTGTCATAAATTCTCCTGCGATCCGTCCACTAAATGTTGCTAATTTAGTCGTGATACTAGGTATTGTATAGTTGTTGACAAAGTCAAACGTAGATGTATAAACGCCATTATTCACATTCAAGTTATATGAAGTATTAAAATTTAAAACTGTATGTAAAAAACTGTCTGTAAGGTCCAACTTAAAAGTTGACGTTGTTATTGTTTTTGTAAGATCTACCTGTGCGTTAAATGTATTTTGACTGTCTATTTGCGCAAGTGTATTGTCTGTTGTGAAATTACTGCTGTTCTCTGCTGTTCTAATACCAGCATTTATTGCCGTGATGTAATTCGTTAAACTATATGGTACGGCGACTGTGTTCTCTACTTTTATTTTATAGCGAGTGTTAGATACATCATATCCGACACTTTTGCACACTAAACTTATATACGGGCTTGACGCTATCGTATACTGTGAATCTGACTCTTGTATTGGCGACTGTTCAGATATTAGATTATTCATTTCCATTACGCGTGATGAATTTGGATTAAACTGAAAACAAGAATTGATTCCTGACCATATCTTTTTATCGGCGCCAGATTCCAAGGGAAATCGCACCTGTATCTTTGATCCACCTATATTATTCGTTGTATTTCTGTTTGATTTTAATTTTAATAAAAAATAGGAATTATTACTCAAATCTATGCGCTGTATACCCGACTTACGCTGTATAGACGTCTCGCTCGTAGATAAGTATATATTATTTACTATTGCGGAATTTAATGCTGTTGTCAACTGTGCTCTTGTATACGAACCATCTGCCAAACCAATTACTATATTCCAAGTTAAATCTATCTGTTTCCCCAACTGATTGTCGTCATATTCATCCCCTATGTATTTATATATTGTAAAATAATTATTACTGCTATTTATCGCAAATCTAGTATTTTCATTTGCCGTATCCGTAGTCAATGGCAGAGTTCTTCCACTTTCTAGGTGAAACATCTCATATGTTTTCTGCGTAAAACCTAAAAACCCGTGAATAGATTTTAACCTATTTGTGCTATTATCAATGTCCGTCCTCGTAGTTAGAAAGTCTACATAATAACTTGTCTCATTGTATTGTTTATATAAATCCATTGTCGTCGTTATTAATGATGTATTGCTATTATATGCAAGTGACGTATTACCAAAGCTAACATCGGAATATGTTTTTTTTGCCATGGTTATACTTTCATTTATGGTATCGGTCAAACCCTGTGGACTATAATTGCCAGCAGCGATGTCTATTTGATAATCGTGATTGCCATTGTTTATACCATCTACATTCCCCTTCAATACAAAAAAATTACTTCCGAAATTATTATTGATTGTATACCACGTATATGGGATTTGCACAGAATATAACTTTAATGATACCACGTCCTTTAACGGGTCAGATAAATTAAATGTAAATTCAGTGGATAGCGTTCGTTTGTCATCTCTGTATTGACTATCAATACTTATTATTCGCTTTATTGTCTGTTGCAATAATGGGTTTAGTTTGCCGTTTGCATACTCTAATGACTTTGTATAACCGATATTATCAGGATTTGATTTTACTACACTATTGGCTTGCGCTGTTGGTTTTACTGGTATTGCGCTACTCGGTCCTGTCGCATTGGTAATATTCGTATTTTTATTTGCTGGCACTGTTGTTACGTTTACTATTTCTTGGTTACTTAATCCTTCACTTATATTCGCAAATCCTTCGGCTTCATCCTCTTCGTCCGCAAAGTTCTCTATTTCATCTTCTTCATCTGCTTCAAAAAACCGACGATATATTTTTTCAAAAAACTCCGCCAATTGGTCTCCCGACGCGTTCTGTACATTCTTATATTTATTTATTAAAAATATGATTTTTGCCTCTAATTCGCGGTCTGTCGGACTATCTACGTCTAATATATTAAATAGTTCTACATCTGTATAAGTACTTACATCATACACGGATGCATCATCCCGACCCCTTGTTGGGCGGTTATTTGATAATGCATTATTCATTTCCCAGATATATATTTACTTGGAATAAAAAAAAGTCTATATATTGTTCTTGGCGCATTAATCATTTTTTATTTTGTCTTATTTTCATTCGGCTAGTTATTATGTGTTTCTGGTCTTGATGGACGTATTCGTTTCTTAAACATTTCTCCAATATAGCTCACCATATCCAGGCGCGCCGACATCTTGAATAACATTTCCGTTGGAAAACTTTTCAGACCTTGTCCCCGCTTCATATGTGTATTCCCACTGAAACATAAAATATCAAATACTTTCATTATTCGCTCCTCGTCCTCCGACATTTCTGTGCGATTTATTCGGGTTTTTCCGATATAAACATATCGGTTGTAATTGCCGTTTGAATATACACTTATTTTGCTCACTATCGCTCGGTTACGCACCATTCCTATTCCCATTATTTTATTTGTATCATTGTTCATTTCTAATACAAACATGATTGATTCCATTGGAATTACAGTGGCGATTGGATCGGGGCTACAATATATACATCCGACATTCGCCTTGTTCGTACGATATCTCTCATTTTCTTGCCACGTACTTGTGTTAAACCTACTTGTCATTATATGATTTCGCATTTGCTTCTTATATTCACATAATTGCTTGCGATACAATCGCTTGTCACTCGGTACTATTGGATGCATTTTAGATACTATCTAATGGGTCGCTTTCGTGTAATCAATTTTATGTTCTCGGATTACGTAATTTTCTCTGTAAAAATATAAAACGATAGATATATATCTAACTACTTAACTTATGGACACCAACCTAGTATCTATTGATATCGCAGATACTACTGAATACACTTCTATTCCCATTCCTATATCTCCGAGAACAAATTCTTTTGATACTGGAATAGATAGTCATTCATCGGAAATTATTGATGTTCCCGTTAAAATCAATATTATTGCGGATAATGGCTTGGATATCCAACCGATGATTAGTAATGTGGAAGAGGAATTGGGTCTTACCCAATATACCGACAATCACTTTACGAGTATTACGAATAAAGACCTTGAACGGGTTCGTAATTCGTACACTGCCCCTCTTACCATTCCAGAGGAGAACTTGATTGCATATAAATCGTCCAGTAATAGTCCAGTATTATCCGCATTAGATAGTAATAGAGGTAGTCGTAGCAATAGTGATGAAGAACCCGACGCAAATATTTCACGCAATAACAATGATATTTCGTATCGAACGTATCATAAACGACGGTATAATAAACTGAATTATCGCGATGTGGAACGTTCTATCGGTAAATATTATAACCAAAATAAAAGCAATTCTCTCTATTCTAATGAAATGGATATACTAACTACCTATGTTAAAGGACAAAAAAACCTATACATTCAATCTAAACTTATTACCCAACAGAAATTAAATTGTCTCGTGTTTCCAGCAATCATTATCAGTGCAGTGATTACCATCCTTTCGCCATTTGTTGAATGCAAGTCATGGAACGTTGGAATTATTTCGGGGTTGAATGCAATTGTCACGTTGTTTATATCTTTGATGAACCTGTTAAAATATGAATCGTCGACTGAAATGTATTCTCTACTCGCCTCTCTGTTTGACAACATTGAAACGTCCATTGAACTTACTGGGCGCAAACTTACAATTATGCAACAACACGAAAATGATGCCACGTCGGTTATTCTTTCGAAGTTCAATGAGGTGGAAACAAAAATTAGCGACTATAAACTTACAAATGCTGTTCTCATACCCGAAGAAATTAAAACCCTTTTCCCCATCATCTCACATATCAACATTTTTTCCTTTATTAAAAAAACCGACCTTCATAGAAAAATGTTGATTGAAAAATTGCGAGATATTAAAAATGAGATTTACTTTATTATGTACAAATGGGAAAAAGAAGAAAAATACGCCCAAAAACATAATCTTGCGTTTAACGCGCCACCCAGCCCCGCAGTTCGTGCGACAAGTCAGCGTGAGCGTGAACGTGAAAGGCTGACCTATCTTTACTTGTTGAAGGACAATACCAAAAACGAAATCATTGCATTTCAAAATACATATAGTGTTATGGATACGATATTTAACCGAGAAATCTCTGGGGCTGAACGTCACAGGAATAAGTGGTGGGGCTACCTATTATGTTATTATTGTAAGACGCATACTCCTTCATATGATTATTTGGACGGTATTACGCCTATTCTTGCTGAATATTTTAGTAATATTATAAATGAATTTACTGTTCATAAGTTAGCACTCCGCTAAATCTCAATCGGTTTAACGTGCTGGACATATCTTCCAATACCACGGCATATCGTGCACAAGTTTGACTGAACCTTTTTCTACAAAGGTTTTTTGCACGTATTTCGCCATTTCACTTCTTAAATTCCACCGTAGTGTGATTATTACGCGCTTATGTGTCGGGTCGTTACGTAATGGGATTTCGTGTATGCGATCAATTGTTCCCATATTCATATTGTTTATCTTATTGAAAATGTACTCCCGCTCGGTACTTGTATCTATGCGCGGTATGCAGATGGATGAATATCGAATGTTGTTCATTGTATAGATTCTTGCTGTGGTTGTCTTATATTATTTGTACAATTGATGTTTCAATTTTACAAATCCCTTTTTCGTCACACTTCGGTCATCACCCGTCTTTGTCCTTTGTCGTTTGTCATCCCCTTTGGTCTTCTTCTTTTGTCGTCAGTCGTCTTCATCATCTTTTGTCTTGCCATTTGGTTGTCGTTTGCTGGTCCCTTTATTTTTATGTAGTGTTAATTATTCACTATTATAATACTTTCTTTGTATCGGTAAACCTATAATATAGGTTGCTGTCTCGGGTCTGTATTTTTTGTGTACAGTATGTTCTTAAATATGCAATTTACATATTTAACCTATGTATGTGTTCTATACTGTCTTCTCATTATTTGATGTTAATCTTTCTAACATAATAATGGATAACCTATATCACTATCATACATTTACTATTTTGCTGTTCCGAGACATATTTATAGTACGATCGCTTTTAAATCATTTGTGTTTAAATGTTATATTTTTTTTATTCGCTTATTCAAAATACAATATGAACATTATATCTGACCCCGAATCCAATTTAGATGTTTCGTGGATTGCCGAACAACAACGGATACAAAACATTGAAACAAACTATTGCCGAGAACCTGTTACTGACATTCAAATATATTCTTTATATATCAATAAAAACTCGTACATTGAAAAAATCACTCGTAAAAAACACAATATTGTCGATAATGTTCTAACAGGAGATGTGGTTCTCGGTATCATTCAAAATAATAAACGAATGGCTTCCAAAAAATATAAATTGATGGACGTCCTAGTTTACAACGTTGACTTGGAACCGCAACACATACAAACGTACTCTCAAACGAATGATATTCCTGCAAGTTCCAAGTCCTTTTTTAAAGTTCTCCCTATTGTGGATGAAATACCTATCTCGCCTTCTATTTTCATTTTTCATAGTCTAAGTTCTGTATTTTTTATGTATAAAGAAGTTGATACAGGTTCTCATAACCACACAATTAAATCCATTCTTAAACCATCATCAATGTCCGCGTCATCGTCTGTTCCAGTTGACCCGAAACCGAGCCATACTAGAAAGGTCCGTATTTCTATGGATGTTCAACATAGTGATTTTGTTCCACACCGTTCTCATAAACCAAAGAAAACTCGGAAAAATGTTCCGTCGGTGTTCTCCAAGTAAAATAAACAAAGGGTATAAATGGTACGCATCGTTATACACTAGACTTCTACAATGGACAGTAATTATAATCTATCCGATTTACAGGTATTCTTACAACAAGAACTTGTATTCTTCTTCTTCCATAACTACCGCGAGACTTCCAGTGAAACTGATGCTATATTGATACGGCGACTGAGTGATGTTCTCTCTCGTATTAAATATGACTTGCCAGCAAAAGAATCATCCATCTATCTTGGTCTTTTTTACAGATTAATTGGTTACGTGCGCAGTATCGTGAGCGGCAAGGGGGACCATCATTTCGCATATCTCATGCTATTTGTGTGGTACAAATACTACCCCACACTTGCGGTTTATGCGCTCCATCGGTTCGTTGTATGCATAGAAGGACAACACGCCACGTTTGGCTCTTGGCGAGACATCAAATATCTATGCCAGTTTATCAAGTCGTCTTCCGACGTGGGACAAGACCATTCCTTTATTGATGTTTGTTGCGACTTTGTCAATGCACAACTGGATTCGGATTTACAAATACACCACGTTTATGCTCTCCCAAAACATAATCAGACAATTAGTAATGTGGCAAAATGGATTCCGCGAGAACATAAACAGTTTGACTGGTTATACCATAAACTCGTTCTCCATTGGATTAAAAAAAATAAGCCATTCATTTTAAATAGTGCTACTGACCGCTCTTACCTCGCCGCTATTTCCAAGTCCAGCCGTATATATAGAAAAAAAATTGCGTCCTTGAATAAAACCATCGATACCACTCAAATCAAGCAGTGTGCCCGAAATAGACGCGACATTATTCCACAACACGTATCCCGTTATACACAAATGAAACAACCCAACCTCATATTTGGTTACGGCGAAACGGATGCCGATGATAGACAGTCGTGTTCTCAACATTTCAAAGAATGGTTATCCAATGATGAATGTCTTGTTAATCCGTCAACTTGTCATTCGGCGTCCGTTACGCCTCTCCCCATTTATCATTATGTAAAAATGGCTCGCCAACTCATTACCAATTCTTCAAATTTAATGGCAGACGACGTTCTCTCTCAAAAGAATATACTTGACAAACAGTGGACCGCTATGTCCAAGTTGTTTATTCCACGACAGGGGGGCTATTCTATTCCTATTATTGATGTTTCAGATATTATGTATAGTCTGAACTCCGATAGCTATTATTCCTCTATTGGATATGCGATATTATTCGCACAATGCAGTTCTATTGCCAACCGAGTTCTCGTTGTAGGCAATAAACCAACGTGGATTAATCTAGATACTACTTCGGGGTTTGTTTCCATCGTGGAGCATATTCATTCTGCGGTTTCATCCACCTTTTGTACAAATGCCAATTTTAACAAAGCATTTCATCTTATTGCGACTACCATTCGCGATGCAGGATTAAAACGTCACGATATTCGCCATTTACGTCTTGTCGTTTTTTCTACGTTCTCCCAACTATCTAATAATGGTTATTTTTACGACGACATAATGTCTATTTTTGCAGAACATTCTATTCAAACCCCGTTTATTGCTTTTTGGAACGTAGCGAAACGATTTGGTGAACTATTGCCCTGTTCTATTCATCAAAAATCCACAATTGTGATTTCTGGGTTCTCTCCTTTCATTTTTAATACCATGTTAAAAAAATTCAAACGCTACCATACCACTCCCTTCCACGCGGTTTGTAATATTATTAAAAATCCGCATTATGATATCTTGGAGGATTACATTTCACGACTTGACCGATAGTAGGGTTTTTAATAATATGATGCCATATATTTGCTTCATATTATGGTTATGCATAGATTGCCCGTCGCATCCGTTTCATTTCTTCATCTATTATCAATTGTTGTTTGATTGATGACCATACGTTGTTTTTTACTTCGACTTGGACGGCAGGATTACGCGACTTGGTCAGTATATCTTTTTGCTGCTTCTTCTGTTCATTCTTTTTCACCTTACCAAACAGTTCGTTCAGTTTTGCTATTGTCTGCTCACACGTTGGGCGCTCTGCTGGCATCGACAAGACGATTTCTTCCAAATATGACTTGTATGACTTCATTAGTGCGACCTCGCCCAATTTCAATTGTTTTATGATATATAAATAAGAAACCGACAACCCATAATTGTCCCACGATTTGCAATATGTTTGTAATTCGGTTACTACTTCTTTCCATTGTTTACCTATATATTTACTATAATACTGTGTCGCGTTTACTCGGTATTTCTCTCGCTCTATATCCACCGCTATCAAATCGGTGATTGCGTCATTCTTTTTTATAAAATCTCCGATGACTCGGTCTATATGTTCCTTCTTAACTTCCACGTCTTGCCATTTGGTTGGCTCTGTCGCCCCACCAAATCCGATATAACCGCCTGCCATAACCTTGGCATCTGGTTTCAGTTCATTCGCAGCATATGATATCATCGCAATTTCTAAGCACCACGGTCCATAGTCGGGACCATATACGTAAAAAGCGTCTTTGTAGTCATTCGCGGATATTTCGGATACGTCCATCGACAGTCCAAAATCGATTATGATGGCTGTTCCCGTTTTATCTTCACAAATCACATTGTTCTCTTTTACATCATAATGGATTATTCCCGCGGCGAATAGCCGCTTAAATCCTTCTAACAATGCTTTGTGAGTTGCTACGATCTCGCGATTAATTCCGATTGGCTTGGTAGTATATTTCGCGAGCAAATGCTTCGCTAATGTATTTTTTCCTACATATCTTAATTTACTCGCAGCATAGGTTAATGCATCTGGCTTAATTATATCGCATTTCTTAATTTCACTGTCCGACACATTTGATAATGATACCGCACAGCTAGACAATATCGGCGCATAGTAATCCGCATAGTTTTTTATTTTCTTGATCTTTTCACCAATCACCTTTTCGCGGCTACTAGTATCTTTGCCTGCCTGTATTTTTGTTATATATTTGTCAGTTAATGGTCCGTCGTCTTTACAACTTACTCCTGGATGAAATACACAGCCATAACCTCCCCTGGTTAGAAACTTTGGTGGAGGGGCAGCGACTTGTTTAGTAGGGACAGGGAGAACTTTCATTGTTATATTATCTTGCGACAATAAAAAACAGATTTCTCCGTTTTGTTTATTTTTGTTTTGATTTTTGTGTATTTTGGTTATTTATTTATGCAACCACAGGATCTTGTAATGCCACTTTTATATTGTAAAACCGATTCTTGTACGTCTTCTTTAATCTGTCCGTCACCTTCTTCAATTCTTCTCGCATATTTGTATTCACTTTATCTTCTTCTTGATTCATCGGCGGCAACAAATTGGATATCACGTCATAGTGCAATTTACAATATGTCGTAAAACTTTGTGCGGCGGTTATCGTAATGATATGATTGCTACTCCCTTTCTCCGTTTCTGCTATATTTCGGTTAATTTCACTGTATATATAGTCATCAATCGTTTTCAATACCGTTCGCGGTAATCCCTCATATTCCTTTCTTACTGTTGGTTCTGTAACCGTTTCACTTCCCTTCTTGCGATAATAATACCTCGCGCTTTTATACATTCGGTCTAATATATCACCCGATAGTCCATTCACAGTCAATCTTGCCACTTCTGTCGCGATCAAGTTCTTTATGTCTGGCTCCTCCATCCACTTATGCCACGCTTCCTTGAATTCTTTTCGTTCATCATATTCGTGGACCTTTGCAAACGACGATAGTTGCTCCACCACCTCCTCGCTATATGTATGCCTATTGGTCTTGATCGTTACTCGCCCCAAGCCGTTCATATTATATTATTGGTAATAATTGGTTATTATATATACTATTCATTCTTGTAATAAAAAGTTTTCAATTTTATGTGACCATATCATATATGGAAAGCCCCTTTGCTAGTGCAAACACAACCGTCGTTCTTTATTTAGAACCATATCTTAATACTTATTACAAATCATACCAAAATATTATCACACTCAGTGCTATGCCCGTCGGACCTCTTGCACAGTTGGTCTCTTCCATTTCTTCCCCGAAATTATCGCCATTTCAAGAGTCTAGCCCGTTTGCATCATCGTCTTCGAATTGTACTTTCGTTTTGCAACGATATCCCACCAATCAACCGTCATACGGGGCTGGCGGACGCCACTCTGCCAAAAACACCGATTTCTTTATGGGTGCCGAAGATATTCCGTCTGTGTTCTCTTATCTACAACAAAATGGTTATACGATTGATACCAGTCTTACCAAAATGCTTTTCAAATCTAACATCAATATTGGGGGGAATTCAGACAACACTTCGCGCAAAATGATTTGTATGATACAATATGCACCTTAACTCATTTCTTTTTCTATTCATATTCTAACTATCTCTTACTATGAATTCATATAGTAAATCAATATTTACCAATTCGACGGTTTCTTCAAATACTCGTTCTCTCATTCGTCCCACTTCTTTGACAATTACCGCAGCTGACGTTGCATCTTCTGGCGGTATCGTTATCGACGGGGACCCTACAACAGATGTTCTCGGTTTCTTATCCACTTCTTATCTCAACATACTTCGAATCATTGAAACACAATACGGCGCCAATATGGCAAATAAGACATATGAGAACATACCATCCAACTATAATAATTACGCCCAGTTGGTGTCCACTTTGAAAATAATTCAAACCAAAACTACAAACTCTACGCTTACTTTGTTTCTCAAACTCGCCGAGGATACATTGGTCGGTTCAGTCAATTCTTACACGCTATACGGCGACAATCTTCTATTGCAAGTTGACAAATCGAACTTGGAAAAACGCGTCAATGATATCCTTACTGACAAGAATACCAAACTCGTTGAAAATACATTTAGTTACAGCAATATGTCCGTCCAGAAAACGTTTAAACTTGCCGCGGTATTTAATTATTATATTATGATTTATGGTCTCCCCGTACAAGGCGTTGGATTTGACCCAGTCAAAATTTCATTCCTCGTGAATATTCTCACTGAAAAGGGCATTGACCCGTACGGATAAAAAATTGATTGGGTTTGGGTTCGATTTTAGGTATCAACAACTTAATCGCTTTATTTATTATTATTATTATTCTTATGCAAAATAATCCTCGGTACAATACTCCGTATTGTGGCACTTGCCGTAATGCAGGTAAATCGCGCGCCGAATATACCAGTCATTGGACTCGATCCGAACCTGGACCTGGTGGCACGATTACTTGCCCCCTTATTCTTAATACCACGTGTGGCATTTGTCATAAAAAGGGACACTGGGCAAAATACTGCACTGGCAGTCCCAGTCCCAGTCCCAGTCCCAGTCCCAATCCTAGTAAAACGGTTAACCCGCGGTCTTGGTCCAATGTCCTACTGTCGCCCGCCCCGACCCGTGCCCATAAGGACGTTCATATACGCCCGCCCTCTCCCGATTACCCCCCGCCCATCTATACATTTAAAGGCGTTTACATACGCCCACCATCTCCCGATTACCCTCCTCCCAGCAACAACCTGGATTAGATTTGTTATAATTAAATAAATATAAAAAGAGCGCTCTATAATGTAGTAGCTAATATGTCCACCTGTTCTTTTTGCAACAAACCTTACAAATCTCGCGGGGCGCTTATCAAACACGCCGCAAAATGCACTGCACGTATTGAAAATATTACTGCCGATATTGTCGAACCACCGAAAAAGGGGGATGCACCTGCGCCCGTACCAGTAAAGGCATCTGTACCTGCGCCCGCACCAGTAAAGGCATCTGGTCCTGGACCTATACCCGTGAAATTGGAACGCCAGACAAATAGTTTTTCTCGGGAGGACGCCAATCACGACTTCACGGAAAATGCGCGACGCGATTTCAGAGAGCAAATTCAATCGCTCATGTCCTCCAAGTACCCCCCTCCGTCCGAACCCATTCCGAATGAAAATATCACGGTGAATGCAAAGGCGTTTGACAGCCTTACCAAGGCATTCGTGTCAGAACTGTTTGATTATCAGCACAGTCAGTTTAAAACCATCATTGGACACAACAATCATCTCGCGGAAGAAAATAAAATGTTGATTTCGGTTCTACGCACTCTCATTCTTATGAAACACAATGATGGCACACTCGGTGACTATGATCTCCCGTCCGACGAGGATGAACCTTCTACCAAAAAGGGTTCCTCTGCTGATGATGCTTAAATGATTTATTGTTTTATTGAGAAATATCTTAATGTCTTATCCAATAAAATTGAAATTTGCTCTGTGTATATCAATGTTTATCATCCTTGATATACTACACTATGAATTCGGAGTAACCCAACTTTCTCTTTTCCAATATGCACTTTCTCGACATTATCCGCCAAACCCTCGCCATTTATTTGGATAAAGGTGCACGTAGTTCTTGTAAAGTGGACTTCCTTCACGGACAAATCAAAACCATCTTGGAAAATGGTATCTGTAAAAAACACAACTGGACCGTTGCAGTTGAACAAAAAATAAGCAGTATCAACGCATCGGGTAATAAAAAATGCGATATTGTCATCCTTGACCAAAATCGGTTGGCTGTTGCCATCTTTCCCGTCAAATTCATCATGTCAAACTACCAACAAAATAAAAACAACTCTTTGGAAAATCTCACTGGGGAATGCTGCCATCTGAAGTGGCATTCCGACAATACTCCTGTCAAAATTATACCCATTAATATCATTTTCAGCCAAGTTCCTTATCTTCTCGCCGACAAGACCATTGGCAAGTTTGAATTCATTGATTATGACAGAACTTTTCGGATTTACGAGACGTTGGTTTCACAACGTATTTGCCACGATGTCATTAATTATATCATTGACGTCATTCCCCAAAACTTGGTCGGTGACAAATACGATACGCCCCCCACTATTCTCGGGTTCAATGAAAAAACCCCATATAGACCATTTGACTCGGTTATTCATTAATCGTTGAATGGCACGCTCAATAACGTCTTGGTTGATAAATTAATCCATCCCCCGCCGCGTTTGCTACTATTTGATTTGATGTATTCTATATTGTTTTTTATTATGGCTATTACTTGTTCGTTTGTATATTCATCCGTCGTTAATTCTATGCATAGACATCCACTATATACTGTCGGCACATCTATTGTATATTGGATGTTTGTCGGGTCAATAAACACGGGTATATAGATGACTTGGGCGCAGCTAGGTAACTTGATTGACTGACTTCTTCCATATGCATACCATTTTGGATACTCCTTGTTTCCCTTGTCGCGATTACTCAATTTCACTTTCTGTGTTTCTAGATATTCGTAGGTTCGTGGATTTGTTCTTTTCATTTCTTCTTCGTCTACTACTTTTGCGGTTGTCTCGTCGTACGGATATATTATCCACTTGCCGTCTGATGATGATGTCTTGCATCTCCGCCAACACGGCTCATCGTATTTCTTTTCACTGTGTATATATACCTCGTTACATAGTGTTGCCACGCCGTTCTTTATCTTACATATGTCAGATAACGTTTTTGTAGTGGTAGTGGTGCTTTTGTTCATCCCTTGAAATATATTATACTCTGGTCCCGTTATCGTGTCATAATTGACTTCTTCGCCATTGTATATAAATGTATCTTTTGGTTCTTTCGTCATTACCATTATGCAGGTATATACCGACGTTCCTGGAAATACATTTGCTTCTTTGAAATCTATGATTTCTTTGATATACCGATTTACTATTATCTCTTCGCGAAATGATTTGCACGATTTGTTATATAAATACGAATTCGGCGTGATTGATACCATGGTTCCCGTGTCTTTCAGTTGTGCCAAGCACTTTGCCAAGAAGATGATATATATGTCAAAACTTCCCGCCGAATATTTCTTCCATTTTTCTTTTATGTATCTCCTGTATTCCTGCGACAAGTCTTGGATTTTTATATAAGGCGGGTTCACTATGATATTGTCGTATTTATTGGCGTTGGGTTCTTTCAGATAATCCGCGTTCTTTTTTATCAGATTTGCCTTTTGTGGGCATTTGTCCAAATACGGCTGCTTGATATCATATACTTCTATTTTTGCGTATGTTTCTGGCAAATAACTGATTAGATTTCCTGCGCCTACCGCTGGATCCAATACCGTCCCTTCTCCTGTCAGATAACTTACCATCCGTTTTGCGATTTCTTCTGGCGTAAATACATCGCTCTTTTCAAATGCATTTAGATGTGCGTCTATCATTTTGCTCGTTTTTGTTTTCCTGTATATTATTTGTATTTTAATTTTCAATTTTGTTACTTCATTATCGACTAACCGCGGAAGTTGTCCATTTTAGTATGTCTAATGTTTTACTGTTTTACGTTTTTCATTTGGACATTGGTTTAGTTATCTATTTTTTTATGCACGTATAACATATACAGGGCTCACTATGACATCCAGATATTATACTATGACGGATAGTACTGGTGCGAGCGGCTTCTTACCCACGGTCGTTTTTACTAGTACCGACAATGTATTTACCTCTGCGCAGCGTATTGCACAACTTGCATCAATTCCTGGATCACCTACTGGCTCAATAACTGGATTCTATGAAGCGGACTTTTCTGGTAATATTACCACAATTGATACTAATGCTTTCCTAGATGACAGTAAGGTTGTTGTCGTTACTATTAATAAAGTCACAACTATCGGCACAACTGCATTTAAAAATTGCACTGCGCTTAGAGCGATTACGCTGGACTGTGCTGTTGATGCCAGCAAGAAATACTTATTAACCTCCATTGGTGCGTACGCATTTTATGGTTGTAGCTCGTTGCGTAATTTACATATTCCAGATACTGTTAGAGTTATTCCCGATTATATGTGTTATAATTGTAGCAATTTAGAGGTTGCCGTTATGGGATATGGGTACAATCGGTCTGGAGATAGCTATGTTACGGATAGTACGATTGGCACAGAAGCTTTTAATAATTGTTACAAACTTTCCTATTTTGTTGTTCCTGAAACTGTGGCAGCTATTGGCAGTTTGGCGTTTGCGAATAATATCGCTCTCTCACATTTTTATATCCTAGGCACACCCGATGTATCTTCTAATGCATTTTATCAGGCAAGGAGTAATACGACAATCTATTATTATAATTTGGCTAAGGATGTTTCAAATTGCTTTCCGTCTGGTTGTATAAAACGAGGCTATCAGGAATATACGATTACTGCGACTGGCACTTTAAATCCTGCTACCGTCAGAAGTACTATTCCTGCAACCACTTATTGGAAGGGGAAGATTGCAAATTCGGTTACTTCATTGGCTACTAGTTGTTTTGCTGGTAATGGTAGTGGTGCTGATGTTAAGTATCCATACATGGTTGCTCTTAGTTTACCACCAGGGCTCCTGACTATTGGTTACGGTGCATTTCAAGGACACGATGGAACAAGTGGATATAGTACTATAATTGGTGCATTTTATATTCCTAATACTGTCACCACATTAGGCGAGATTAATTCTACTAGTAATACATTTTCTTTTCTTGATGCCACTTTGCGCAACAGTTCTAGTACCAAACAAATTGTGTTTCAATCGGGTACTAATACGATCGCATTTCCACCAGTCACGTTTCAGTATAACTCCGCAATGGCTATTATTGCTCCCACTGCAACTAGTTTTGGTAGTAGTTGTTTTAATAGTGCTGAAAAAGTACAATTGTATAGTTTTTTTCAGAAAAATGCATACACTGCAACAACTAGACTAGATGGTATCGCCGATGATGCTGGCGCTGACGCGTGGGATTGGAATTTTAATAAGGGTCTTGCTGGGTATACGCATTACTTATATATACCCAAGCAGATTACGCGTATTGCTACTAACGCATTTCGCGGGATTACAGATAAAATCTATGTTACGGCATATCATAATTATATCACTACAGCAGGAGTAACTGCGGCTACTGGATTGGGAACTGGATATTTTACATACGATGGAACGAGTACTAATACTGCTCGTTTCACTGGAACTGGTCCGACGATTAATCTTATCTATAATAATTATGATGCAAATGGACTTACATTGTCGACGAGTTCCACTATTGGAACCAATATCCTCTTGAACTTGTTATTTCCTTCTGGCGTCAAGACTATTAATAATCGGTTTGCTAATTTTACTAATTTAAAATCTGTTGCGGTTGACCACGGCGCGACACAAACTGTCGCCATTGATAATGGGGCGTTTTATTATTGTACGGGATTAAATAATCTTTATTTCAATAACCGTGTAAAAACTATGGGATATCATGCATTCAGAAATACACCTTTAAGCACTTCGTTTGATTTAATTGATGCTCATCCGCTAGAATCAATTTATTACGCGACGTTTTATACTGACACCATAACTTGTAATCTTAGACAGATTACTATACCCAGTTCAGTTAAATATCTTGGTTCGTACATTGTTGGTTGTGTTTCGGTAGAGCAGAAACCCGTATTTACTACATTGTCATTTGAAAACGGGATTACCTTTTGGGGGGATTATAGTAATGCCGTGGTTGAATCCACTTTTACTGATACGGGTACTGCTAGTGCCAAATATATGGCAATACCGTACGCCATGTGTGTCAATTGCAAGTATTTAACTAGTGTTAGCTTTTTAAATACAGCAATGGACTTAGCTGGTAATCCTGTACCTGCTGATCCCAATGGTGCATTGGTTCGTCCCAATACTGGTGCACCCATACCTACACGCTATAATACACAAATTCTTAATCCTCTTATCAAGAGCATCGGAAGTTATGCATTTCAATACTGCTATCGGCTCCAATCCATTCGTATTCCCGATGGAGTTACGACAGTTTATACTGAGGCATTCCGTGATGCGTATTCTCTTACTTATCTGTATTTACCTGACTCATTGACAACAATAGGAGGGGGTGCTTTTAATTACACGGGTTGTGTCAACCAGTTTACTGCTGGAGCCATGTCTGTTCGTATGCCACCAAATCTGATTGATTATGTTGTAGTTGATACTGGCGTCGTTTCTACTGGGTGTTTTAATAGTAATAATACTGGGGCGGCACGATATTTTACTGTTTCGTTTGATAATTCATCTAATAAGGTTACGAATGGTGTTCTTGGACGTTTTACTAGTCAAGCGGTAAATGCTTATATAAAATATCACGTTGTCATTCTAAACGGTATTACGGGGATACTTGGGGGTTATGTGAATAGTACACGTGCATTCGATAATATTACTTCTGTACTTACGCTTACTATTGCCGATACGGTCACGAATGTTGGACCAGGTGCCGTCTTTAACACTGGTATAACGGATGTATTCATTTCACCTACTAGTAATCTCACACTTATAGAAGAGAGTGCGTTTCAAGACTGCACCTCATTAACCTCGTTCTTTATTCCCAATAGTGTTAAAGGCATAGATTTAAATGCTTTCTCGGGATGCGCTGGCTTGGCGTCGGTCACCTACGGTAACAACCCAGGACTTAAATATATTGGCCCTCAAGCGTTTTATAACGCAACGCGGGCGCTTACTAATATATTTATTCCTTCCTCCGTCGTAGCCATTGGTTACTCGGCGTTTGTATGTAATGCTGGTACAAATATATTGAATACTGTCACATTTGGTGCTGGGTCCAGATTAAAGTCTATTAATTATCAGTGTTTTGGGACTTATAATGCTACTAGCACAACATACGGTGCAACTTATTTGCGCGACATTGTTTTACCTAACTCTATTCGGGCAATTGGAGGAAATCAGGCGTTTCGTAACGCATTTACACAGGCGCATTCTACCAATTTGGTCTTTCCCAGTTCATTAGAATTTTTGTCAGAATCTATTTTAAATTCTGATCGCGGTGCTAGTACTCTTGATATTAGTAATATTTATTTGCCTGTTTCTATTACCAATGTTCCTGGACCACGCAACCATTCTGGATATATTACTAGCGGGGTTGGCCTTAACGTATTTAGTGCAAACTCATCTAAGTCTACTTCTCTGATTTATTTACCTTCTGATTTATCTGGATTTACTGTTGGCGTTACTGCTTTCCCTGACGCCAATCGCACTCGTAGTTATTACCAAAATGTTTCTTATAATGGCAATATTGGAACTTCTCTCACTACGTTAGGTCTTTCAAGTGGCAATCCTGCTAATACCAATAATGCTACCACTACTTCCCAAATTCACGCCAATATTCAAGAGGGTGTTACCGTTATTGGCGGCGGCACTAAAAATATTACTAGTGCTACGGGGGACGGCTCACTTAACATCATTTCAGTGAATATTCCCAGTACCGTTACCACAATCAGTGCGAATGCATTTAATGGATGTAGTGCCATGGCTTATGTCACCTTCTCCGAAAACTCAAAACTTACCACGATTGGTGCGAATGCCTTTTCTGGATGCAGTACGATACACGATATACAACTTCCCGATACGGTGACTACTATTGGCGCGAATGCCTTTTCTGGCTGCTATAATCTGGCTAGCATTTCGATTCCGTATAATGTTACTTCTATTGGAGCAGGCGCGTTTAATATTAATACTAATACTCCGACAAATTATATTGCCCGACCAGCGGCATATAGTGCATATCAACTCGGTGGTGATATTTACGGTGAGATCATTAGTGACTATTCGGGTTATTCTGTTTCGCTTAGCAGCGATGGTAAAATCCTTGCTATTGGGGCATATTTGAATGATGCTACAGGCGGCGATGCTGGTCATGTCCGTGTCTTTAAATATCAAACGATTACCGATTCGACATGGGTGAATTATACCGCTGGCAGTTTTTTTCAGAATGGAACGTCTCCA
>Ga0214919_10003575_pt1 | contig 23393 bp, 29 predicted proteins | sample LL1503_MetaG_FD_177994 | JGI IMG/M metagenome (GOLD analysis project Ga0214919, IMG submission 177994) | Freshwater microbial communities from Lake Lanier, Atlanta, Georgia, United States - LL-1503 | ecosystem: Environmental > Aquatic > Freshwater > Lake | place: USA: Georgia | collected... | reverse complement strand
TGGAATTTGGTTAAACACTTATGCTCAGTTAAACATCCCAAGTCCGATTTTTTACAATGTAGAAAATGTCATGAACGACTTGAGGATGATGTATTTTGGTAAGCAATCAGAAACTGAAATTCTTAATTCAATTAGGAAAAACTGGTACGACAAAAAATATCAGAATGATTTGAGAATTCCTTTAATTGACATTTCGAAAAAATTTACAGATGAGTTTTCTATAATAGATGAACCAAGGGATAAAGACAAATTACTGGATTACATTGCTTCTTCAAAAAAAGAGCAAAAATTAGAAGTGCCAAGCACATTATCTAATAATTTTAATATTGTTAGACCAGATGGCGACATTCAAGACGACTTAAAATCTTATTTTAGAGAAGGCAACTTGTTTTTAGTTCAAAGAGATATACAATATAATTTTGATGTTAAAAACAATTTCATCCCTAATAATTCTTATCTCTTAGTTTACATAGATGAAAATCAAAATATTTCGGATAATAAAATTAATTTCTTTCCTTCTTTATTGATTAAAAAAGATAATAAAACATACGATGGCTATTTAGACTTGATTCAAGCAAGTTATTTGGATTTACACAAAAGAATATTTTATAAATTAGGTGATTTTATCAGACAAGATATTCAGTTTAAAATTAATGAAAAGTATGAAATAGGAACTATCATAAATTCAAAATCAAAATATATAGTAATAGGTGCTTATTATGACTATAACAATGAATTACAATATTTAAGTGTTAGTATCAGTGCTTTTACAAGCAAAACGGGATTGACCAATAATGCAACAAAGAAAAAAATAAAGACATGGACTGAATCTGAAATTGATGATTTAGCAAAAAAGAAAAAAGTAAGCATCGTTTCCCCAACAAAATCATCATACTTTCCAAAAGAGTATTTGTCAGAAGATATTCAAATTTCAAATCCTTTTCAACAAAAGGCTATGGCTAAGTTAAGCGATGAATTGGATTCTGTTCGCAACAAAAATGAGGTTTTGTATAATGCTTTCATCAATGTCATTAATGTCATCAATAAAAAAATACAAGATAAAATACCACAATCAAAATCGACATCAAAAACGGATTTGTATGGTATAAATTTGAAATCAAACGCTACTTCTAATGGTGTGTATTCTGGATTTAATTTAGAAGAAGCATTAAAAAATGGCCCTCTTGGTCAGGGATTGGGTGCGGACGATTTTATGCTTTCTGCATATTCTGAAGATTATAGTACTTCAAGTCCTTATAAATATTTTACAAACACTGAAGATTTAATTCAATATTGTGGTAAATTATTGAAAATATTTGTAGATTTAATGTATTATAAAAAGGTAATGGGTAAATATTCAAGAGAAGAATATTTTCGTCCTAATTTTTATAATCTACCATTATTTACACAAAGTCTGAGCCTTTCCGTAGACACTCGTTTTCCTGATTTTAGAATAAAGTTTCAAGGTACAATTTTATATAGTTTTGCTGAGGAATTATTTTTGGAGAACATAGGTAAATTCACTATTCAGAAGCAATTGAATTTTTATGTTAATATCATTAGACAATGTTTGAATATTGCATTAATTCAAAGGTTGAAATATGAACCTTTGATTGATTTTAGACAAAATGATGATTGGAAAAAATCTTTATTATTACTGAATCCTTATTTTACTTTGGATTATGAAATTTTAAAAGCCATAAATTGTAATTATGTTCTATATCAAAATCCTACCATTAATTCTAACCAAACCATTTCTTACAATAATACAGATACTCTTTGGATAGATAAGTTGAAATATACCAATTATAGTGATATTCCAGAAGAAATTATCATGGCATTATTTACTGGTACATCAAATATCAAAATATATGACAAAAGCGGAATTGACGATAAAAGCAAATTGATTAATTTATTTGAAAAATATGACCAGACCAGTTTAGATGTTTTCAACGGAGCGCCATTACCTAAGACCGAAATACCATCGGAAACTGATGATTTCTTGAGCCAACTTGATGAAATAGATTTTTCAGACCCAAGTTTGTTTGTTGATTCTATTATAGAAGATGTAAATAATTTGGATTTTGATGACCCATCGCTATTTAATTAAATAAAAAATTATATATTAACTTCGCAAAAACTAATACAATGACTACCAAAGAAAAATATGAATTGATTGATAAGAGCAAATTGAATGAAAAACTTTTAACAATCCTTCAAAACATGGAGAAATCCAGTAGCAATTTTACTGATGAGTCTGTCAATTCCAAAATTGATTCCGCATTGGATAAAATTATTGAAAGCATTAGGGCAAACAAGCCAGAGGCAATTCGCACGGTGACGGAAGCAAAAAAAGAGGTAAAGAAAGAAAAGGAGAAAGCCATCAAAAAGAATGAAGGCAAAGACTTTTCTGATAAAAAGGATACTGACGACAAAACTGGTTTACCCAAAAAAGATACTCTTGAAGAGCGTAAAGAAATCATAAAAAAAGAATCTGAAACTGAAAAAGAAGCGAGAGATAGGGCAAAAAAAGAGTTGGATAAAGAGAAAGAGAAAGCCAAAGACGAAGTTGAAAGTCAGATTGAAAAATTAAATCGTTTGATTCTGGAAGACCCTGCATTGCGAGGTTTTAACACTGGTACCGCTGCTACTGGTGGTGGAAAAAGCACTCCGTTAATTGATGCCGAGCGTAAAGCATTACCCCGTGGTAGTCGGGTGAGTAAGAAAGGCTGGAAAAATCAATATGGTGCATCTGATGGTGGTCGTAAGTACTGGGAGAATCGTGAAAATCGTTCCGATAGGAAGAGTCCTGAGTATGAAACTGGAAAGCCGTATTTAGCGAAGGGTGGAAATGTATATTCATCTGATGATATGTACGAAATCACTATGGTTCAAGATGGTATTGAATTAGATTCAAAATTGATTCGGGCAAGAAACAAGGCAGAAGCCAGAATGATTTTTGAAGATATGTACTTGGATAAATATCAAGATGAGTTTGGAGAGTTTGAAATTAAAATTGAATTAGCCAAAAACAAAATGGCCGATGGTGGTAAAGTTAGATGGCAAGATGTTTATGTTGGAGATAACGCATTAGTTATTGAAGAAAACAAGATGGGTGTTGTCGTTAAGCCCTATGGCCGTAGATTCCATTTAAGATTCCCAGATGGTTCAGAAAAAACATATTCAGCCGAAGAGTTGGAGTTTTTTAAAGATGATGAATTTGCTAAAGGAGGATACATGTCCGATGGGGGTGAAACAGAAGATGAGCGTTTGAATATGGGAGAATCCGTGTACTTTAAGGTTTTTAACGATGATGGAAAAGATGGAATTATCAAATTCCGTAATGATGGTTCAAACATTATTGAAGCACTCATAGCAGGTGACATTAGGGGATTCAGACCTAAAAGGTACATGTCCTATTTGACAAAAAAAGATTTAGAAAGATATTTGAATAGAGATTTTGACTTTGTTGAGGAAGTAGATGAAGATTATGTGCAAAATATCCTTTCGCAAGAAGCAAAAAACAAGCCCTCTGATATTATCGTTGTAAAATATCCATATCCTGAAATTGCGAGTAGCCCAGAGGTAGTAACAATTATTAAAAAGGGGAACCAAGTATTTGATTATGACCCAGAAAACGGAGATTTTAAGACAATTTCCTTCAGTTTGGATTATGAAGGTATAGACCTTGATGATTTCTTGGAAGATTCTGTAAAACTACCGCTTGAAAAATTATCACCAGAAACCTTGCAAGTAATTGAAATCATCAAAGAAAATGAGGATGTGAATACTATGGTTGATGCGTTGCAAAGCAAAGGTCTTATTAAAAATTATGTAGAATTAGCCCAAGGTGGCATGATGGCTTACGGTGGTGATGTTGATTTCAACGAAAAAATGTCAAAAATGAGGCAATCTTATGCCAATTTAGAAATGCTTGTTAAAGGAAAAATTGCAAGTGCGATTGGGATAGATGATGCCATAAGAATCATGGAAAATGATTATGCTTTTCACCCATTTGATTTGATAACAAGTGCAGTTCGTAGTGGTTTAATAGAACTTGATGAAATCAATCGAGATTTGGTTTATTCAGCACTTATGGAAGCGGAAAATGTAACTGAACATTATAGAGATTCTGGAGAAGGGATTGGTAGTAGTGACATGACTTATTTTACCAAAAGTGTATTGGATGGCGCAGGTTACAAAACTGGGTTCATTAATAACACCCTTAAACGAGTTGATGCTGATGGTAATGAAATAGAAATTGATAGGTATAAAATGAACTTCTAATGAAAAAGGATGTAAGAATCATTTTTGAAGATACTGCATATCGTTACATGCCAAATACATCTATTGAAAACGATGTGTTAGATAAAGTGCGTTCTACAATCGACAATAAAGAATTTGCAGGTAATTTTTATTCCAGTTTATGGCAAGGTGGTGGTGATGGTTATTTGTATGAATTGGACGACTACGATAATTATGTAGTTCGCAAAGAAAAATTAAAAGAAGGCGAAAAGATATACCGATATTTCACCAGAAACAGTGCAATTACTGGTCAAGTTCCATTAATTAAAATTAACATTGATAAAGGGTTGTTGTATTTCTTGAAACCCGATGATGAAGACTTAGATTTAATAGAGTTTGAAACTAAAGGTATCCCAGTTAGGTACTTAAACATAATTCTTCCTAAAAAAGAAGAATATGCTGAGGGTGGTTATGTCCGTCCATCATATTACATTTTGACATTTGGATTTTATGGCGATGAAGGTTATCAAATTGGAACATCTAAGCCAATAATGGCAGAAACTGAAGAAGATGCAATGATAGAGTTTGTTGACCAATTTGAAAGTTATGAAGGCATACCAGTACATGTAATTTCAGTAACCAAACAAATGGCTGAGGGTGGAGATATTAATTCAAAAGATTCTGTATCGGAATTCGATTATGATTTATTAAAGAAAGATTTTGATAAAATAGTAGCCTCTGATTTATTTGAAGATGTCCATTTATCTAAATTCGATATTCAAATTATTGGTGGACTACAAACTATCACTCCATACTACGATATATACGGAAAACACTACCAAACTAAAAGATTCGGAGAGTATTTTGAAATTCAAGAAGTTATTGAACAATTAAAGAAAATATCGGGTAGGAATCTTGCTTACAAAATAACAAAATCAATTATTCCAGAGGATGTAGAGTATGACGAATGGGATTTCAAACCAGAAGGCGAACGAATGCTATTTAAACTTATTCCTATACCGAAAAAAATGGCAGAGGGTGGTGAATTAAAAGAATATATGAGCAGTAGGGAAGACATGTGGGATGCAATCAAGAAAAAATTTGACAAGATTTTTTGGATGGAACAAGATGGTGACGATGAAATATTTGCCAACGAAGTAAAGTTGGAAGAACCAGTTTACAACTGGGACGGAAGACCAAGCCCGTATACTAAACGAGTAAGTTTTTCGGATGCAAAATCTATGTTTCTGCGAAGTCTGACTGATGAAGAAAAAGCAATGATTGAACTTGAATACGATTATAAAGATGTTCATGAACTATTTGGCTTAATGAGTGAAAAGAAAATCATAGTAAAGCGTAAAAAAGATGAATCAAAAGACTTTTTGAGTCAACTGGATGAGATAGATTTATCAGACCCAAATTTATACATGAAAAATGGAGGAAAATTATCACGGAAAAATGTCCTAATCCAAAATTCTCCAATAAATAAATCGACAAATACAAAGATGAAAACAAGTGCAACCTTAGAAGGCGGTGTTAAAAAGAACATGCTATTCGATAAAAATGGTGAGCGCAGGGTTGACCCTGAAGCATTAGAATACATTGAAAACACTGTGGAAATGTTACCACAGACGAAATTTATGTATACCAAAGAGAATGGTGAGTATACACCAGAACGAAAAAAATTGCATGATGAAATTATTGCAACTTTTCATGAAGGGAAACCATGTATAAATAAAAGACCAGCAGTTGCAATTTTAACTGGTGGAGCGCCTGCTTCTGGAAAAACTACCTTTATTAAGAAGTATGTGGATTTAGACCCTGATAAGGTATACCATGTGGACGCAGATGAAGTTCGTGCGATGCTCCCTGAATATAAAGGTTGGAACGCAACTCAGACTCATTTGGAAACTGCTGACCTCGTTAATCAACTGATTGATGAAATTGGTGTTCCTTGTGACCATGATTTGATTTACGATGGAACCATGAACAAGGCGACCAAATATGAAAAAATCGTAAACAAACTTCATAAACTGGGTTATAAAGTGTTTGTTGTATACATTTCAATTCCAGAGCAAGTAAGTAAAGAGCGTGTTATTGCTCGTTATAAAAAAGCAGGACGCTATGTTCCAATGAAGGTTATTGAAGAAGTTTACGATAATGGATTGACTGCATTTGAAAAAGTTGCTCATGAAATGGCAGATGGTTATATCAGAATTGATGGTATGAATGGTGAGATTATCGAGCAAGGAGGTATGTCTATGCCATCAAACATTGAGTATGAAAAAGGTGGCAAAATTGGTGACGAAAAACTTAAAAATGGAACTGCATTGGTTCGTTCAGCGGAAAGATTTGCTGAAATGGAAACGGGTAAGCCAGTTAAGAAAGGTCGTGGTATTGCTTCAGCCAGTATTTCTGATGGAAAAAGAAAATATAAATCAGTAACTGTATTCTTTGAAGATGGAAGTAAAACTACTTTTGACGAAGAAACATTCCCGAAATTCTTTTTAAAAGATGGAGGAGAACTTGGAGGTCAAGATTACTACGATGGTTTCCAGATGCAAGTAGTACAGAAAAAAGGAATTCCTGACAAAGAAGCACAAAAAGAAAACATAAAAATGACTTACCGAAAAGGTGGAAAATTATAATACTATGAACAAAGAAAAAGTTGAAATAAAGAACTTTCACAAGAATATTTTGGGTAGCCTTTCATTTGAAATGAAGTTGCCATCCATGAGAAAGTTTCAAGAGTTTATTGTTTATCCAGTATCCAAATCTGATGCCGATAAACCAATCACAATTCAAAGCGATACCAGGATAGGTCTTATTGACCTTGAAACAGGTCGTGGACTGATGAGTCAGTCGCACACGGGTGGTGCTTATTTCGTGCATTTGAGTGTGGATGCGAAAACCAGATTTAGGTTAGATGCAACTCAACTCGAATTATTCCGTGAAAAAATGCGTAGCACATCAAAAACTGGTGATGGCGTTATAAAAATGGATAACGAGGGTGCAGGTTTATTTAAAAAAGGTGGTCGCACCGAAGATTATACCATTGATATGGTAAAAAGCGATTTAAAAGTGATGGAAGAATATGCCTCAAAAATTGCATCTTTGTTGGACAAATTAGGTTATGTCGAACCTTGGATTGCTTCTAAGATTTACATCGCTGGAGAAAACATTGAAAACATTAAACATTATCTTGAATATGAAGTTGAAGGCTTCCCCAAAAAAAAATAAAATCTGATGAATTACGATAACTATTACAAAAATGGCGGTATGACAAAAGAAGAGTCTGTTTCCGCAATCGCTCTTAGAATAGGTGCAAGAAAAGAAGCAGTCGCCAAGTTCGTAGAACAAAATAACATTGATACCAACAAACTCAATTCCGATTTGAAATCAGGAGAAGTTTATTTCCTGGATGTAATCACTGCGATTGTTGGGACACCAGATAATAAGTACGAAAAACAAATCGTCAAAAAATATGGTAATAAAATGGCGATGGGTGGTATGACCAAAGAAAAGGAAAAATTATCTAACCTTACTTATCAACTTGTAAATACAGAAGATTCATTCAAGAAAAACAACCCAGAAGCATATTCTCGGATGAAAGATGCATATAAAGAGCAGTTCATTAAAGTTTACGGCAAAGACGAATATTATAAGCGTCACATAATGGCTATGGGTGGTAAAACTCAGGGCTATGATGACCGTGAAGACGAAAGACTTGCTATGGAATATGGCAAGATGTCTGGAAAAGATTTTGTTGGAAGTCATGATAGAAGAGAACATTCTCGTAGAGATGATGCCAGATTCGAAGAAAGAATGGCAAGGGGTGGATATGTGAGCAAAGGTGAGTTAGTTTGGAAAAAATTAACAAACTATGAAAGAATGAAGTTTTTACACGAAAACTTTACACCACAAATAACACCAAGAAGTCAAGAAATATTGGTTGGTAAAGATTATAATTTTCTTCCCAAAAATGTAAAAATTGTTATGGAAAGTAAATATGCCAATGTTGAAAACTATGCTAATGGTGGTGAAGTATATTATGTAAGAGATTTTTACCCAAACTATGATGAAGACAAAATCGCAGATATTTTGAAATCCATTGGTGCAAAAAAAGTCAGAAAAGCCAAATTGTATGGATACTCAAATCAACCAGATGTTGTTGTTTTTGAAGGTGATAAAAACAAGGCACAAGAAGTTTTGGAAAAAGAATTCCCAGATAACTATATTTCAATTTATGAGAAAGATTGGGGTAGAAAAATGGCTGATGGTGGAATGATGGAAAATGAGGATTATGACGATGAGCCAAGTGAAGAAATGATAAAATTATTACAAGAGCATGAAAAAGAAGCAAAAAAGAATCGAGTAAAAATTACAAATTTAGGTTCAAATTCAGGAGATGACTTTATCGCTTCTAAAACAACTCAAAGAAAAGATGGTAGCGATTTTTTAACGAGTGAAATAAGTGACGGTGTAATAACACATTACTGGGAAGAATTTAAGAATGGTGGAATGATGGCTGATGGTGGTGAAGTTGGCGATAAGGTTCAATTAATACAAGGATTAAGAGATGAAAACATATTTAGAAATTTTCCAGAAGGAGAGTATGAAATTAAAAAAATAATTAAGGGAAACGACACTTTTCCCGAAGGTTTTTATGAAATAGAAAATAAAGATGGTAGACGAACACAATTGAAAAAATCAAGATTTTCTTCAGTATCGTCTAAAGGATTTATGGCTGATGGTGGAGAAATAAAAGTAATTAATCTTTCGGACGATGATAAATTGACTTATTTTATAAATAAACAAGACTTAGTAGAAAAAAAAGACCCTGAGAGTGACGATTACAAATTTATATATGATATGTTAACTACAACCTATGATGGAAAAAAATTCTATTCACTGGGGTATGATACTCCAGACAAAGGGCATGTATTTTCTTTGGAAGAAGCCAAGAAAAATGCAAGAATTATTACTGATAGTCAATTAGGTCAAAAATGGGATGTAATTATAAAAGAAGTAGGAGGGGCTTTTGGCGAACAAGATTTTACAAAAAAACAGTATGTGGTTATGACGAGTCCTCTTTTCCCAAGAGAAATGTTACGGGAAATGAGATATACATTGAAATACGCCAAAGGCGGTGCTATCGAAGACCAATATGTAGGAAGAACTGCGCAAGACATCTGGGATAGTTTGAGTCAAAACCAAAGGTCACACTTTATTTATGACCATGCTATTGAAATAGAAATGTTGAAAGACAAAAATTTTGATGACGATACAAACAAATTTCCGAAAGAAATGACGAGTGAATTTATAAAAAAAGCATATCGCTCTGACTGGAAAGACTTGGATGAAGTTGTTCAAAATAGATTTTCAAACCATGTTAGGAAGGGTGAATACGCTAAAGGTGGTGTGATGGCGAAGGGGGGAAAGACGGAAAAGAAAAAATTTACATCATATACTATTTTGGATGCTGATGAATATGGAAATAGGGATTCATCAAGCAAAAAGAAACCAACAAAATTCTATATAGTTTGGTATGGTAATGCATATCAATTGTTTATGGATAAGCCAAATACAATAAATAGTAGAGCAATATTTGATAATGATGATGAATTGAAAAAAGCAATAGACAAAGTTCGATATAGCACTCCTACTTATGTAAATTATGGACTTCCACAAGACCAAAAATTCTACAAAGAATTTATAGTTTCGGAGAAATTTGAATACGGCAAAGGTGGTGCTTTATCTGAACAAAACCAATTAAATAAAAAGGTTCTTGCGTTAATTCAGAAAGCAAACATAGAATCTAAATTAGAATTCGGTCAACTTGTTGTATCGGCTCTTACTGATGCTAATTTTCACTCTGAAGTAAGGAAGTTTATTTCTATCATCGAGAATAAGCCCGAATGGGAAAAAGAACCCAAATTGGATTATAATCTTCCCTTCGAAAAATTGGAAAAAGAAAGGGCAAAAACGGTTTATAGTTCTAAATATTATGATGCAAATGAAAAAATAGATGATTTGGGAAGAAAAATTGCTTCTATGTCTGGGTGGGAGTTTGAAACCATTTTAGATTCATTAATTTTTGCTTCAAAAATGATAGGTCGTAACGATGTCGCACAAGTTTTAGAAAAACTAAACTCTGATGATGACAAACAAGATACAACAAAAAACAAATGGGAATATACCGATGTCGATGAGATTGATTATGTAATTGTTAAAGACAAAAGCGGAAAAGAACTCAAGTTTGATGGTAAGTATGTTATAAGTGGTGTTCATGACCTTTTAGAAAAAGGCGGTAAACTCACTGAAATCGGTAAATACTATTCAAAAAATAATGTTGTTTCTGTTGTAGTCAATGGTAAAAACATCTTGGACAAAAACACCGTTTCTGGAGTCTGGATTAAGAAAGACGCTAAACCTATGGCTGAAGATGTCGCTGACATCAAAATTGGGAAAACCACAATAAAAAAAGGAGTTAACGGATGGGTAGCAAAAACTATGGTTGACAACTTTAAAGGTTTTGACTGGGACATCACCACAATTAAGAATTCTCGTGGGGATTTAACAACGACTGCTCAAGGTGGAAAATCGGAAGATAAAGGTGGATACAAAATGTTTACTTTTAAGGTGTTCCAAGACCCTGCAATCAGACTCAAATCTTCTCGTCCTGCTCGTGTAACAGACAAAGTTGTGTCTGCTCAACACGAAGAAGCAATGAAAGATTTCAAAGAAAGACAAGACGAAATTGCTGAAATGGTTGACCAGATTCAAGCAAAGAAAAAAATGGCTGATGGTGGTGCTATTGGATTCGATGCTCTTGCTAAAAAGGTTGCCAAAAACTACGAAGGCGATAAGGTAAAAAAGGAATATCAGAATGAATATGGTAAAAAGTACGATAAGCAGGAAGCAGAAGAAGTAGGCAAAAAAGTCGCTGCCAAAGTTTATCGTCAACAACAAGCAAAAGGGAAAATGGCAAAAGGTGGCGATGTTGCCAAAAAAAGCACCAGAAATAGTACAAACAAAATGACTCGAATTGCGAGAAAAGCCAGTGAGATTCGTAAGGCAAACGAACCATGGAAAGATGCTTTCAACAGAGCAAAAGCGATGATAGACTGATAAAAAATAATTAAATTGCAACCTCAAAATAGACAACATGAAAAAAATTCAAGATGTATTAGACGAAGTGGATTTGGATGTCAGTGAACTTCCAGAACCCACACAAAGAAGGATTCAAACCTACGCTAATTTAGAAAAGCAGTTAATCGCTGCTAAATTGGAATTAGAAGCATTGGATGAACCCGACCCAGAAAAACAACAAGTGTATGAAGACGCTATCACTTATTTCAATGATTACGAAGCAGATGTGATTCAAAGTATCCAAGGCTATGCAAATCGTTTGGAACATGAATTGCAAGCAAAAGCAATGAAAGAAAAAAGAGATAGAGAGTTGAAAGAGAGAGAAAACGAAGCCAAAATTAAAGCCAGAAAAGAAGCAGAGTTGAAGGAAAAAAAGGCTAAAGAAGAGTTGGAAATTGCGCAAGCAAAAGCGGATGAAGAAGCGAGAAAAGCCAAAGAGGAAGCAGAAGAAAAGGCAAGATTAGAAGAAGAAGCCAATAAGCCAAAAAAGAAATCTGGTGGACTCGGTTTCCTTCTCGCTGGACTCGGCATTGTAGCCGCAGTTGTGACATTTGGCGCAACCAGGGATAAGTAAAAAATGAAGGTGCAGGGATTGACATATCAAAAAACGATGTTGGTCTTTGCACCTTTATATAAACCTTTTTATCATGTCATATAAAATAACTCCATACACTCTAAAACAAGCAAAAAAACTTGGTGTGTCAGTTAAACCTTCTACGGTTGCTGGAAAGAAGTTAGATGTGTTCAAAAGAGTCCAAGGAAAAGATGTTAAAGTGGCAACGATTGGAGCCTTGGGTTATAATGACTATCCTACTTTTATGGCTTTAGAAAATAAAGGTAAGTTTCCTACTGGATACGCAAAAAGGCGTAGAGATGCTTATAAGTTAAGACATCAAAAGGACAGAAGTGTCCGTGGTAGTAATGGTTGGTACGCAGATAAATTACTATGGTAACAAATATCAATATTACAAGAGAAAACATCGAGAAATTACTGAAACAAAAAGGCTATGCTTTTTTTGAAAAAGGTGATTACAATGTTAACATCGTTGGTATTCGTAATGGTTCTACTGGTAAAAGAGTAACGAATCAATTTGATGATTGGATGACGGCTTCTTACAAGGTAAATGGTGAGTGGAAATTTGCTATTTGGCCATGTACAGTTGATAATGGTGATGGTACTGCAAGATTGGTTGAAGGTCAATATAGGAGTAGTTTTACTATCGGTAAACATCAGGGTAAATATCTTGCATTAAAGCAGTGTAAACCCTTGCGTGTTTATCGTGACTGGAATATAAAAGATGGTACCTATGATGAAAGCAAAGTTTATGATGATGTTCAAGGTTTGAATGTTCATCATGCTGGAAAAGATAGTTCTAAAGTTAACAATTGGTCAGAAGGGTGTCAAGTGTTTAAGCGAATCGCAGACTTTCTTGAATTTATGGAAATCATTCTTGAATCTCAGAAATTACATGGGGATTTTTTCACATACACTTTAATTAATTCCAACGATTTGATTTCAAAAAAACAATACGATAAAAAGTCATGAAAATGTTAGATTCAGTCACCAAAAATATTCGTTCAATCGTAGCAGTCTTCATAATTTTATGTGGATTTAGCATTTTGTTTGCCATAATTTTTGGTAAATGTAATAGTGAACAAAAAGACCTTTTATACTCAATTGCTGGTGTAATTGGCACTTTACTTTCATTGGTTGTGTCATATTATTTTGGTGCAAGCAAAACTGAAACCAAGCATGAATCAAATACTCAGGTTGAAGAAATTAAACCTCCCAGTGATTGGGAAAATATAAATTAAAAAAAATCATTAAATTTGTCAAAAACAATACTACTATGGATAAGAAAATGGATTTAGGAACCGCCTTGATTGGATTAGCAATTACTTTGGGTACTATTTATGTAGTTGCCTATGTTGCTGGTAAAGGCTGGGAAAAAGGAACAAAATAATGAAGAAGTTTTTTGAGGAAATAGGGAACGCCTCAAAAGGGGAATATGGTGCTGGTGTTTTATACGCTGGTGCAGTAGGACTCATTCTATCTGATATTGTTCCCACTCCTGCTGATGCTCTTTATTTCTACACGGAAAAGAAACTTCGTGACAAGTGGAAAAACGGAGAAATTACTCCTGAAAAATATTGGGAAAAAACGGCAATGGCTTATTATTTATACAACCCCATCTGGTGGATATTGGTAGTCGCAGTCGTTTATAATATTCCTGGTGATTTAAATAAGAAAGCAAAAATAGGTTTGTCGATTGCTGGTGCTGGTGCAGTTATTGGTGTGATTTACAGAAATTACTCTCAGGACATCAAGCAAATAAGACAAGAGGTTTTAGATACTCAAGAACCAAAAGTAGAGTTTTCAGGGGGTAAAACCCCTAATATCATAAACCACTTTAAGTCAGGTCAGTTTAGACAAGTGATGAGAAGAGGTCAGCAAATAAAATTCGTATAAAATGCAAAACACTTCAACCGCAGGGAATCCTGCAACACCTGATTTATCGGCATCTGTGAATGCTTCGCAGTTAGCAAACCCTGCTACTGTTGTTACACCAACACCAAGTGCTGGAGAAATGGCAGAGGGTGGTGATGTAGCACCTGAAACAACTAATGATGGTTCTCATGACTTTGGTCAGTGGATAGCGATAGGTATTATCTCTTTGACAATTGTATCATTAGTGATGCAAATTGTTGTAAACAGAAGAAGCCTCGTTCGATTAAATCAAGATGATAATAAAATGCGTGAAGATATTGGTCAAATCAAATTGCGATTAGATAATTTGGAACAACCTAAATCAACGCAAAGACGAGCGGCCTAATTGATAAAGATATAATCAGATGAATAGTTGGATTGATAATGTGACTTACGGGAACCCAGTTGATAAATTTCTTCCTTTGATGAAGGACGGAGTTTACGATTCGTTATTACCCGAATTGAAGCAATATCCTTTTCCAAGTAATTCATGTGAAATGACCCAAGACGAACTCAGGCAACTTATTGAGTTGCAGAATTCTGAAGAACAAAAAAATCAAACTATCGTTAGTCGATATTTAGATTACGATAATGACATCATTGAAATATTTAAGAATTTCTGTAAGAAAAGATTGAATAAAGACTATGATGAAGAAATAGATGGTTTGATACAAGATTTGGCAATTTTAATTACTAAATTAAAGTTTGCTTATCAAAGACCAAGACCATACCAGTTAGCACAATATTATAAGGCTCGTTTATTCCCAGTCGTTTCTGTGGCAGCGATTTCTCCTGCGTATCCCAGTGGTCATGCCACTGAAGCAAGAGTATTGGCAGAATTGATTGGAAGTAGACACCCAGAGCAATATGATTTTTTAGTACAATTAGCAGACGACATTGCCCACAGTAGACTTTTTTTGGGACTTCATTTTGCAAGTGATAATGACTTCGGAATGATGGTAGCAAAAGCAGTCTACACATCTAAAGAATTTACAACGAAATATGGACTATGAATTCAATCTGATACCGATTGGTAAACCCAGAATGACGCAAAGGGACAAGTGGCTAAATCCACCCCGTCCTGAAATATTAAAATATCGTCTTTCTAAACATGCGATTCAAACTTATGCTTTAATGCAAAATTTCGTTTTAGGTGAAATTTTAGATGGCACTTTTATTTTGCCCTTACCAAATTCATGGAGTAAAAAAAAGAAACAATTGATGTCGGGAAAACCACATTTAGTTAAACCAGATTTAGATAATATCATTAAATTCGTACAAGACTCTTTAAAACCAGAAGGCGACCAAAGTATTCACACCATAGTGGCAAATAAAATATGGGGTGAAGAAGGTAAAATCATACTTAGACAACATGAAAACACAACAGACACACCGACAAATACAGAACTTATTTAGTGTCTTATCGGATTCACTTAATGACATAGGTGTTTTACGGACAATTAACATTCTGAAAAAAGGCAGGAATGACAATCTTCACGAGAGCGAGATTCATTTGGTTGCCATATCAGTTTCAGAAACTTTTTCTATACCCATTCCAGTACTATTTGGAAAAAGCAGGAAATATCCCAGAAAATATGCTTTCGCAATTTGGGTTTATATTTGTTACACAGATTTAAACTTTACATTGATGGATTTAAGTACATATCTACATTGCAGTCTATCAACGATTTCAAAAGCGAAAATCTTTATGGAAAAATATCCAAATGACTCGGCATTTGACCAGAAAATACACGAAAAACTTGCTCAGAGCAGAGATAAATTCAAACAAATAAATATTACTAACCTCGTATAAATATTTTTAAAAATGGCAGAAAATAACCCACCAGTAGGATTCGGAGCGCAATCCGATGTGAGCGATAACTTCTCTCCGTTGATGGAGAGCGTAAACCAAAAATCATACACTCGTCCAAATGTAGAAGTTGCTGACGCAACCCCTATTGAAGAACCAGTAATTAATCCACCATCTTTTGAGCAGTTAGAAAGTGGTTTTCAGGCAAGCATGAATGAAAACGAAGTTCCAGCGGATGATAGAAAAGTTTGGGGACAAAGTGATGAAGCGTCCAGTGCAAATCCTTATGTAGAAAATTTGGATAAAAAAGACCAAAGGACTGCGAGCGCTGCGATGGTTGAAGCAGTTCTGGATGGATATTCTCAGTTGAATAGTTTTGCCAATAAATTGGTTCAATTCAACATTAAAAAAGTAGAGAAAAGCATTCGTGAAGGAGAAATAGACCCAAATCTATTAATACCAGTGAGCGGTACTCCAATGACTCCGATTGAGTACATGCAGGAATATAATGCTCAAACGAAAGATGTTATTTCTGTAAGTGATGAATTCAAGGATAAGGTAAGACCCGTTATGCTTCGTGTATTCATGAAGCGTAATATCGGCATGACTGATGAACAGTTGCTGGGTTACTATTTTGGTGTTGACATGCTGACTAAAGGAGCGATGGTATTTGGTTTAAGAAGTCAGCAAAAAGAATTGATTGATAGTTTGAAAGAAATGAGTGCTGGACACACTCAACCACCTCAACCAGCACCAAGTCAATTTGAAAATCAAACAACTTCAAATACTACTCAAGAGAGAATGTATGAAGAACCAAAACCCGAACCTGAAACTGATAGGGAACCTCCAAGAGAAACTTCAAAGAGAGAATTTGTAGAACCAGAAGAAATGAAAATTCAAGAAGATTTTCAGGATGCACAAATAGTTGACCCGATATTGAATGAAGAACCAATTGTTCGTTCAAGAGCAAGTTCAAAAATGCCTAAATTCGGTAATCAGTCTATTTTAAATCAAATGGAAAAAATTGCTTCAAAAGATAACACTTCTAAATCAACCCGTGGTCGTAAACGCAAATCATGAGAGAACCATTATTAGGTGTAGCGATTGGACGAAAAGGAGTGGGAAAATCGTACACAACAAATAAATTAATAGAGCAATATGTAACTGGTAATTTGGCTTCGGGCATTTTACCCAGAAAAGCATTGATATTAGATGTTAACGATGAGTACGAACACATCAAAGGTATTGCGGTAAAAGATTTAATTCGATTTTCGGTACATCCACATGTGGAAGCAAGAAGGATAAGACCCTTTCATCCAGATGGCAAAAAGATGCGACTTGACGATTTGGCAAGCACTCTGAACTTAGTTTTGGAAACATTCACTGGTGGATTATTATTAATTGAAGATATCAACCGATTTGTTAGTGACATGATGCCTCAGGATTTAATGGGTGCGATTGCAACGAATCGTCACCGAGATTTGGACATCATATTACACTATCAAGGTATTGGTCGTATCGGCCCTAAAGTATGGCAAAATATTAATTGGCTTCGTTTTCATAAAATTACAGAAAGCGCTCAACGACATCAGAGAAAGTACGAAGACAAATATGAATTAATTCGTATTACTGAATTGATGGTTAATAAAGAATACTTTGAAGGGAATATCCGTTACTATCAATATGTGGATTGTGAGAATATGCAACTATTAGGACAAGTGGATGCAAAGAAATTCGAGGAGGCTTGTAAACAATATTTAGAAGAGAATTATCGAAAAACCATTGCTCCTTTATTGCAAGTTAGAGAAGGTTCTAACAAAAAGAAGTGGACACATGAATCTGCCATGAAGCACGAGATGGATAGATTAAAAAAGATGTATTTAAAGTAGAATCTTTAAATACCCAGCAATTTCCATTATAACTCTGAGTAATTTCCAATAAATTACTAACTATTATTTTCATTTAATAATTTAGGTATAATTAATTACCTATTAATGCAAAGTATTTTTGAATCACTTGCAAATCTGTATTTGTAAGGAACAGAAAAACACACCTATTAAATGGAACAACTAACTCCTATTGTTAAACAGATTGGAATCTTTGTGATTGCTTTTTTAATTGCCAATAATATTCAAAAGGCAATTGACAAAGCCAGAACTTCAGCACCTGAAATTAAACAATAATTTAAAACCTCAAAAAAAAACAAACTACAATTATGAGTATTCGTAAATATTTAATGGATGCACAAGCGAACGCAAACGAAGGCTTCCTTGGTGCAGATGGATTCTTTGACGATGGATACAATTTCACCGCAAATGATGACTTCATGGGTGCAGATGGTGGCAACGATATGATGCCCGCAGCAGCGCCAACTTCTCAACCTTACATCATCCAAGTGGCTAACACTGGCTCTGCCGTAAGTTCTTTCCAAATCTTGAATTCTTTCACTTACATCAACAACACTGGTTTCGTAAACGGAACTTTGTCAATTGGTAATGTGAATGTATCAAGTGCAATTCCTAATGTCACTTACCAACAGATGTTGTATCAGTTCATGAACAACCCTTACTCTGTGGGATTGACTTACATTCAGTCTGCTTCTCAGAACCAGTTGTTGCAAACAATTAGCGTTTCTACGCAGGATGCAAATGGTAACTTGGCTCAAAAGCCTTTGGTGCCGACTATTGACCCTTACCAGCAACAGACCACCGTTTTGGCCATGCGTTATGGTTACAAAATTGACGGTTTCACTGGTTTGATTATCAATCAAATTTTGGCTAACACCACCGTGACTATCTACTTGTACCCAAGCGATAACATCAATTTGGCTCGTGGATTGGCTGGTCGTCCAGTTTCTCGTGAATACGGAAGCCCTGGAATCGTTCGTAGTCAACCAGTTAAATTGGTAGGTTAATCCAACCCAATTCAACGATAAAAAGGGCGAGGCGAATTTCGCCTTGCCCTTTTTTTATTAATCCAAAACATGGAAGACAGAATAACTAAGTTGGAAGAACAAACCAAATGGTTGATGCAAATTCATACCACTGGTATTGTAATAGTCTTGGTTGCTTTATCAACCTATATTATATTTAAAAAGAAATGAACATCTACGAATATATCGCACGCTCCAATCCCCAAGGCGCTCGCATGGTCATTCAGCAATTCGGTTACAGAATTACTGACAATAAAAGAATGGGCGATAACCTTCGTATGTTGGTCGCACAAGAAGGTGAACCAGCATTAAGGGAAATTGCTAAATTACATCCAGACAAAGACTTGATTCTTGAAGTTTTTAACGAAAAGAAAGAAGAAAAGCCTTGTGGATGTTCTGAAAAGAAAGAAAATTTCCTCGGTGCTGACGCTACACTTTCAAGTGCAGTTTTAGCGAACAACCAACAACAAAATCATGCATCGGATAGCACTAAGTTAGCCATGCAAACAAATGCAATGATAATTGGAGCAACTATTATCATCGCAGTAGCACTAATTGTAAACAAAAAATAATGGCACAAATAAACTCTTCAGCCCTTTACGCAATTACATCTAAGACGATTGATAGTCGTCCTAAAGAAGTTATTGCATTAATTCGTAAAAATGGTGTAATGATTCCTGACGGGGCTTCATCAGATACAATTGATAAAGCATTTATTAGTCTTGTGACTAAAAGCAAAGCGTTCCAACAACAATTTGCCCAATTAGCCACAAAAACCGTTATGGAAGGAAATGCAACTATTTCTTTTGATGGTTCAGTTGCACAAGACGGAGCATTTCAAAAGTCAAATTTGATGTTTGATGGTTCAGTTGCACAAGACGGAGCATTTCAAAAGTCAAGTTTGATGTTTGATGGTTCAGTTGCACAAGATGGAGCATTCAAAAAGTCAAGTTTGATGTTTGATGGTTCAGTTGCACGAGATGGAGCATTCAAAAAGTCAAGTTTGATGTTTGATGGTTCTGTTGCAGAAGATGGGTCATTTAATAAATCAAGTTTTTCATTTGATGGTTCATTAGCAAGAGATGGGGCTATGCCCATGAGCAACTTTAAAGATGTTTCAAATGAAGTGAACTTTGAAGGTTCATTTCCTATGAGCAGATTTAATGATGTATCAACTGAGGTGAATTTCTCTGGGGCAGGATTGTCCACATCTTCATCATCTGCACCAAAACCTCCAACAACAAGTAATATTTCACCAACTTCAAAAACGGGTACCACTGGTGGAAAAACTTCTGGTAAATCGGGACTGGGTAATTTTCTTACGCCAGAATTCGTTCAAGGTCTATTAGCAACTGGATTAAGTATCTGGGCTTATAATAAGACTGGAAAGACCGCAGATGAATTAAAAGGTAATTTAGATGAGGGAAGAAATGACCCTAACTACAATCCTGATGGCAACGCTCAATCTAAAGGTGGATTAAGCACTACTGGAATTGTACTTATTTCCTTGGGAGTTATCACTGCTATTGGAGTTGCCGTATATTATGTCCGTAAAAAATAATGGAAAATCAGTTTCAAGATGCTTTGGATAATGTAAAAAGATTGGGCAGTCAAGATGCTCATGATACTTTCATTGAAAAAGTTCGCACATCTATCAAAGGAAGTGCAATAGGTCTTGTGACTGGTTTGTTTTATGGATGGTACGCTAAAAAGAATCTTTATGTTTGTGGCATTTTAGGTGCTTTGGCAGGGGGTTCAATCAATTATTTCGTTTTTGATAGAAATTAATATGGTTACAACTATTACAGTCGGAGAAATGGACTTTCCAAAAGGAATGGTTCAATTGAAGTTGACTAAAGAGTTGACTATCATAAATGCACAAAAAAAAGCCGAAAATTTGAGTGTAGGAACGGTTTTATACGCTTCGCCAAGTAAAAAAATTGGCACATACATCTATGAAACAGAAGGTATTCCTTACGAACTTGTCATTGGTAAAAATGCTGAAATTTATACTGATACAAAAAACAACAACTCAGATTTAAAAAAAATGCAAAATCAACAATTGGGTTCTTACATGTTTGTAGGTGGTATCCTTATACTTGCTTACATCTCCTATAAATTAATAAAAGAAAAATGAAATTCTCAGCAGAAGTTTGGATAGCAGGAGTCGTATTTTTAGTGATTGGTTACAGAATTGCAACTGATGACAAAAAAAGCGTATCAGCACAATTAAAAATGGGTGATGACTTAGATTTTATTGGGCATGACGATTATTTTGCGGATATGGCAGGTGGTAAGAATGTGTTTAAGAAAGGCTCAAACATTCAAAATGAAGATTTTGTGATAAGTCGATTTTCAAAACCAAATCTTGGCAACTTGACAAGAAAAGTGAGAATTACCAATTCATCAGATTTAATATAAAACAATATAGATGACTACTACACAAAAAACAATTGCCACTTTATTGCTTGTAACTGGAATTTTATATTTCATGTTTCAAAAACCTAAAGAAGAGAAAAAATAATCATGAATAAGAATACAAAAACCGCATTAATGGTAGGTGGAGGATTGGTTGTTCTTTACTATCTATTGAAAAATAGAAAAGACACAACTTTGATTATAGAGAAGCAAGGTTCAACAGTCGTTGTACCTGGGCCATCAGTTTCAACACAACCATCTGCATCACCATCGGTGACAACATCTGGAAGTACAACGGGTACTGGTACGGGTGCATCAACCTCTCAAGGTTCAAGTTCAGGTTCAAATGTTTTGACAACTTCTGACCTAACTAAATCGGCATCTAATACCACAACTTCTACTGGTGCTGGTTCAGGAACTTCGACTGGTGCTACTACTGGTGGAGTAACTCAATCGACTGGAAACACGGGTGTAACTGGTGGTGGAATTACTGGTGTCGGAACCCCAAATTCTGGAACAACAACTCAAGATTACGCTAAGAGTTCAACTACAACTGCTGGTGGTAATGTTGTTGTTGCTTTTGATGGGTTTTTATACTCCTCTAAAGGAAAAAAATTAACTTTGAATGATTTAATCAAAAACTGATGGAAAAGAAATATTTGATAGGTGCAGGTTTAGTTGTTTTAGGTGTATTTGCTTATAGCATGTATGGTAAAAAAGAAGAATCTGGGCAAACCGAAGACCAAGGCGGTAGCGGAGGCGGTGGCGGTGGTGGTTTTCTCGGTGGTGCATTTGTTAATCCAATTTCAGGAAATACATCAACTCCATCTACTCCAGTTTCTCCAAGCGTTGGAGGAATCAAACCTACGGCAGTAACTAATCCAGTTGTTGCTGCGGGTCTTGGAAGTGGTAAGCCAGTCGCTGCTTCTACTTCTCCAACTCCAAGTGGTGTTACTGGTGGTGGAATTACTGGAGTCGGGTCAGGTTCAAGTCCATCGAGTAGCACTGGATACGGAGCAACCACTTCAGTTGGTTCTGGTAGCGGTGTAATTGCAGGTGCTGGTTCAACCATGACTGGCTCTTCAGGAACAGTATTCAAAATGGCAGATGGTTCAGACTGCTCTCCAAAAACACCAATTTATTTAAATGACCTTGTTAGGTCATGGAACAGACCTTAAAAAACAAATATGCCATACATTGTAAAAGAAGGGAACAAAAATGTGTTGGATGAGAAATTTGCTACATCCACTCAGGCTCGTCAAGCCAAATATCAGATGATAATCGGTGCAAAAAATTTTAAGAGTGCATCAAAACACCTTGATGCTAAAATCGTAAAAGTGGCGAAAGCCAAAAAGAAATAATTTACCGAGGTAACTAATAAATTTGGAAATATATGTTAAGCGCAAATGCAATGTACAAGCAATCAGGTTCAACCTTATCATTTAAGGATTGGCTTGAAAGAGAAAAAAACAAAGGAAAATTTATACCTAATATTCAAGCACAAATGGAATTTGAAAATGCAGATGGTTCAGGCAATACTGCCCAAGAAAACCTTAAAGGTGCTGGCAATTTAGAATTGGGTAGCATCGTTGGTAAAAACCTACTAATCACTCTGGCTCTTGTTGCTGGAACTTTTTTAGTATACAGATATTATAAGAAAAAATGACCCTTACAAAGAAGCAAATAACGAATGGATTAATCGCTTTGGGCGTGTTAGTATTGATTTATGCTAACAGAGGTTCTTTACACCCAAATAAAGAGCCGTTGAACGCTAAAGAGGATTCAGATGACGCTATTGATAGGGCTATTAGTAAATTAAAATCAGGTGGAGTTGCAGTAAAATCTACTCCAGAAGAAGCAACAAAGAGTGTATGAAATATAGGATAACAATTGATTATGCACCGATTACGCTCAATGTTAAGGTAAAAACCGAGAAGCCAGAAAAATTGCATCTGGTTGTTTACGATGCGGTTTGCCCAGATATTAAATTCACCGAGCGATACAAAACAGTCACGGGAGATGAAACATTCTTTGTAAGAATGCCGATTTCACCAGAATTTGCAGTCGTAGAGGTTTACGGAGATAAGACTGGTAGAGGTATCAAAAATTCTGATGAAAAGAATTTCCAAATTGTTTCAGTAGAAAAAACGCCTTTGGAACGCAGAATAGACATGGATGATATTGGCAATGCTCAAATTCGTTCGTTTGTTGATTTTGCTCAAAGATTTTGTTATAATGTATCCAACTTAAAAGCGGATACAACATATTCCAGCGATGATAATCAGTATTTTATTTTACTGAGCGACACCATCAAAGGTAATAATGGTCAAGAACTAACGACACCAGCG
>Ga0214919_10003574_pt1 | contig 23393 bp, 24 predicted proteins | sample LL1503_MetaG_FD_177994 | JGI IMG/M metagenome (GOLD analysis project Ga0214919, IMG submission 177994) | Freshwater microbial communities from Lake Lanier, Atlanta, Georgia, United States - LL-1503 | ecosystem: Environmental > Aquatic > Freshwater > Lake | place: USA: Georgia | collected... | reverse complement strand
CTGACTTTCACCACTGTTTTGGCCCTGGTGCCCCTGTTTACGCTGGGTTTGGCCATTTTTACGGCCTTTCCCATCTTCTCCCAAGTCCAAGAGCAGTTGCAACGCTGGCTGATTGAAAGCTTGGTGCCTGAGAGCATTTCCCGTCAGGTATTGGGGTCTTTGACCCAGTTTTCACGCAAGGCCAGCCGACTCGGCTTGGTGGGTTTGATCGCAGTCGTAGTGGCCTCCTTGGCCCTGCTGGTCACGATTGACCGTACTTTGGGTCAAATTTGGCGAGTCAGCCGTCAACGGCCGTGGGCCCAACGCGTCCTCATCTACTGGGCGGGTCTCACGCTAGGGCCCCTTTTGTTGGGAGGCAGTTTGGCCATCTCGTCCTATTTGTTCACGGGATATCTTTCTGGCTTGGGTGATTGGTTGCCTGTTTCTGTCCGAACTTTATTGGACCTGGTTGAATTTTGTTTGTTGGTGGCCTGCGTCACAGGCTTGTACTACTACTTGCCCAACACCCGCGTGGATTGGCGTCACGCTTTGATTGGTGGCGTGGCGGTAGCCTTGGGTTTGGAGTTGGCCAAGAAAGTGTTGGCTGTTTATTTGGCGCAAATGCCCACTTACTCTGCCATTTACGGCGCGTTTTCTGCCGTGCCCATTTTATTGGTTTGGATTTATGTGATGTGGGTGGTGGTGTTGTTGGGTGCGGTGGTCACTGCCAGCTTGCCAGAAATTGGTCGACAGGCCAAACGACATGCAGATGGTCCTGGCTGGTCATTCAGATTGGCCTTGGAAGTCTTGAGGTGCTTGTCGCGTGCAAGAGCAAGCTCGCCTCAAGGTCTTCGCATGTCGCAGTTGGCCGATGAACTCCACATTGAGCAGCGCCATGCACAGATCGTCTTGGATACTTTGCAAGAACTTAAGTGGGTAGGGCGCTTGGAGCAGTCCCATAGCAACACCGAAAGTGCGTGGGTGCTGTTGGTGGACTTGTCAAACACTCAGCTTGAGCCTTTGGTACAAAAACTTTGCTTGCATCCCTCTGAGGCCACCGAGTTGCTTTGGCAAAAAACCCAATTGAGCCGTCTCAAGCTGGCCGATGTGATCAAAACTTGATCTTGCCCGTCCACATGTCTTTGTACATGACCCAATCGCCCATGAAGCTGTAAAGAGGTCGTTTAAAGCTGGCGGGTTTGTTTTTCTCAAAACCAAAATGGCCTATCCATGCGCAGCCGTAGCCACACAGCAAACCGTACAAGAAGTACTGAGGCTTGGCAGTGGCCACAAGCATCACCAAGCAAATCAAAGACAGGGTGGATCCTAAAAAGTGAAGGCGGCGGCACGTGATGTTGCTGTGTTCATTCAAATAAAAAGGATAGAACGCTTCAAAGCTGGAGAAATTGCTTGCATCGGGTGCATGCTTCAATTCTTCGGTGGTGTTCATGTGACTCCTTAAAAAAAGAACGAATCAATGCGAGTTGGTTTGAAACGGGGCTTTTAAAAATCCCCTAAACCTGGCTCGGCCGCCTCTGGTTGGCAATTCGCTGAGTGAATAGTTCGGGAACCGATTCAAAAATCGACCGATCGCAATCCTACCTTCAAGTCGAGCCAAACTCAAGCCTGCACATTGGTGTACGCCAAATCCAAATGAGAGATGCTTATTTTGTGCGCGCCTTAAATCAAGTTTTTCGGGATCGTTAAATTGAAGAGAGTCGCGGTTGGCTGCGCCAATGCACAGCGTGACCAGCGCACCTTCGGACAAATCGACATTGCCAATTTGAGTTGCTTTCACTGCACGCCGATTGCTCAGTTGATTGGATGCTTCAAAGCGTAAAAATTCATCGATGGCCACATTGAGAATGTGCGCAGTTTGATCAGTTTGCGAACTTGCTTGCGGGCTCATGAGGTCAGACCTTAATTGAGCGTGTTGCGAAGGATGTTCTATCAAACTGATCAATGCATTGCCAATTAAATTGGTCGTCGTCTCATGACCTGCATTCAAAAGAAAAATACAGTTTTGGAGCAGCTCAATTTCACTCAAGCTTTCGGAGTTTTGTGAATTTGAAGGCATGCCTTTGTCGCCCAAAATCAAACGCGTTAAAACATCTTGATCAGGATTGCCGGGGTGTTTGCGGCGATCGGCCACCAGGTCACGCAAATAGCTCAGAAACTCCGTGACGCTGCGATGTCCAAGTTCTTCTTGGGCCGGTGTAAGACGAGGTTCTAAGGCTCCCAGGATGGCCAATGACCAGCCCCTCAATGGGCCTCGATCTGCATGCGGCACATTGAGCAAGTTGCCAATGACTTCGACTGGAATGGCAGAGGCAAAATCTTCAATCAAATCGCCTTTTTGTTGGTCTTCCATTTTGTCAAGAAGGCCGTCCACCAATTGGGTCAAACCCGTTTCCATGGCGTCAATAGCGCGGCGCGTCAGTGCACCCATGATGAGTTTGCGCACGCGAGTGTGCCTAGGCGCATCGTTGAACACCAAGCTGTTGGTGTGATGCTCGTAAAGGGGTGCGTCTTGTCCAAGTAATGCAAAGGGTGCTTGGTTAAATGGGGCGTGGTTGTATTTGGGTGCAAACTCAACGCGCTTGTCAGAGCTGAAGCTTGCCGCATCTCGGTAAACCGCGACCAGATCTTCATGCCGGGTTAAAAAGTAAGAGCCATCGGGCATGTGTTTGATGGGTTCGTGCTGGCGCAGCGAAGCATAGACAGGATAGGGATTGGCCAAAAAATCTGCGGGCAAATTTCGCAAATCAAACATGTTGCAAATTTCTTGCACACGCTGCGTTGAGAGTGCAGGTGTGATGAGTGAAGACGAGATGCGCAAAGTGCTCATCACTTTTTACAAAATGCAATCATGGCGCTCAATGTTTCTTCAGGCGCTTCGACCATGAGTTGATGCCCTGCGTTGACCATGGCCACGTGGCCGTCATGGGCCAATTTGATCAAGCCCTGTGCAGCTTTGGGTTGTGTCATTTGATCTTTTTTACCCAACAAAAACAAGGTGGGACAGTTGACTTTGCGCATTGAAACTTCGCCTTGGTCATAGCTGTCGCAAGCCTTGAACCCGATGTTGAAAATATTTTCATGAGAATTGCTGGCCAAGACTCTGCGCATGAGGGCCTTGCTACCCCCTAGCAGCCATGTGCCTGGGCCCAGTGCGCTGGGTGGAGGTGCCAATGTAGAGTGGGAAAATACATTGACCATCTGAATGGCTTTTTGCGGATCGTTCAATGAACTGTCGAGCAAGGCGGGTGAGACCCGCATCGGGTAAGCGGTACCCACCATCATCAATTGAGAAACCCGGCTTGGATTTTCGGCGGTGGCATGAAGCGCAATGAGCGAGCCAAAACTGTGGCCGATCAATAGGGCTTTTGAAACGCCAGCTGCATCAAGCAGGGCCATGATGCTTTGCGCTGCCTCTTGCACAGACGCAGACGCTTTGCCCCCGCTTCTACCGTGACCTGGCAAGTCAACAGCCAACACGTTCCAGCCATGGTTGGCAAAATAACGCGTTTGCAAAATCCAAACGCTGTGATCGTTGAGCACACCATGGATGAACACGGCTGTGGGCTTGGCGGGATCGAAGCTTTTGCCGCCTGTGTAAGCGTAAAGTGGCGCACCTTGCACGGTGTAAATCATGCGACACCTCCACTTTGAAGGGCCGCTTTTTCGGCGGCCTTTAACGCGCGTTTTAAATCGTCAATTAAATCATCGGGATCTTCTAAGCCAATGGACAAGCGCACCGTACCGGGACCAATGCCGGAAGCCTTGAGGGTTTCATCGTCAACCCTGAAGTGCGTGGTGCTAGCGGGATGAATGACCAAAGAGCGGCAATCGCCCACATTGGCCAAGTGGCTGAAAACTTGCAAAGCTTCGATGAAGGCCTTGCCTTGCTCGCGCGTACCCTGGATGTCAAAACTGAACACAGAGCCTGCCCCGCGTGGCAATAATTTTTGGGCCAATGCGTGGCTGGGATGTGTCTCTAACATGGGATGGCCCACACGGCTCACCATGGGGTGTGCCGCCAAGAAGTTCACCACCTTTTCGGTGTTGCTCACATGACGGGCCATGCGAAGTGGCAGTGTTTCGATGCCTTGCAAAATGAGCCATGCGGTGTGCGGGCTCATACAAGCGCCAAAGTCGCGCAGACCCTCCCGGCGGGCACGCAATAAAAATGCCCCCACCGTACTTTCCTCGTTGAACACCATGTTGTGAAAGCCTTCGTAGGCTTGCGTGAGTTCAGAAAATTTTTCTTGTGTGTGAGGACCTGACCAATCAAAGCTGCCGCCATCAACGACCAAACCACCAATCACGGTGCCGTGGCCCGATAAAAATTTGGTGGCTGAGTGCACGATCAAGTCTGCGCCGTGTTCAAAGGGCTTCATCAACCAGGGCGAGGTGAGGGTGGCATCGACCAACAAAGGTACACCGGCAGCGTGCGCAATTTGACTGACCGCAGGCAGGTCCAAAACGTCCATGCCTGGGTTGCCCACAGTTTCACCAAAAAACAACTTGGTGTTGGGTTTCACGGCCGCTTGCCATGCTTGCAAATCACCGGGTTTGACAAAGGTGGTTTCAATGCCGAACCGACTCAGGGTGTAGTGCAGTAAATTGTGCGAGCCGCCGTAAAGTGCGGAGGAAGCCACAATGTGTGAGCCCGCCCCCATGAGTGTCGTGACTGCCAAATGAAGGGCCGCTTGCCCACTGGCAGTGGCGATCGCGCCAATGCCGCCCTCTAATGCGGAAATTCGTTGTTCGAGCACCGCATTGGTGGGGTTGCTGATGCGGCTGTAAACATGGCCCGCTCGTTCGAGGTTGAAAAGTGAGGCGGCTTGGTCGCTTGATTCAAAAACAAAAGAGGTGGTGAGATGAATGGGTACGGCTCGTGCGCCGGTGCTGGGGTCGGGTGCGGCACCCGCGTGCAACGCAAGGGTGTCAAATCCGGGGTCTGAGTAACCTGGCATAAAGTGTCTCCAACGATTGAGTAGCAAGTTTCAGGCAAGTGGCTAAGGGTAAGCTTTGACTGTTCTTTGCCAACATTGTGGGCTATATTTCATCCTCATTAGGAGACCGCCATGAAAGTCAGTGACATCCTTCGCGTCAAGGGCCACAGCTTGATCACCGTCACGCCAGACGAGACACTGGCAACAGGCATTCAAATCATGTCCGAAAAAGACATTGGCTCCTTGGTGGTCATGGAGCACGGCGATCTGGTGGGCATGCTCACGTTCCGTGAGGTGATGCAAGCCTTGGCGCAAAACGGCAGCTCCATTGGCAACATCTCCATTCGCAAAGCCATGGACGATGCCCCAATCACTTGCACCAGTGAAACCGACATGGACGAGGTGCGGCGCATGATGCTCAACAACCATGCGCGCTACATGCCCGTCATGGACAAACGCATGTTGATGGGCGTCATTAGCTTCTACGACGTTGCCAAAGCAGTGGTGGACAGTCAGAATTTTGAAAACAAAATGCTCAAAGCCTATATTCGTGATTGGCCCGAAGGTGCTGAGAAAGATGAGAAAGAAGCCCCCTCCCTCTGAGATAATGGAGGACTATGAGCGGCAATACCTTCGGCACCCTATTTTCGGTCACCAACTTTGGTGAATCCCACGGCCCAGCCATTGGCTGCGTGATTGACGGTTGCCCACCCGGCATGCCGCTGTCTGAGGCCGACATCCAGCCCGACCTCGATCGCCGCCGGCCGGGTACTTCCAAATTTGTCACTCAGCGCAACGAACCCGACACGGTTCAAATTTTGTCGGGCGTGTACCAGGGTTTGACAACCGGGACGCCCATTGCACTGCTCATTCAAAACACCGACCAGCGCAGCAAAGATTACGGCGACATTGTCCAAACATTTCGCCCTGGCCATGCCGACTTTACGTATTGGCGCAAATACGGCCTGCGTGATCCCCGAGGTGGCGGCCGTTCATCCGCACGTTTAACGGCGCCCATGGTGGCGGCAGGTGCGGTTGCCAAAAAATGGCTGGCAATCAAGCACAGCACCACATTCAAAGGCTGCATGACGCAAATAGGCGAAGTGCCCATTGGTTTTGAAAGTTGGGAACACGTTCACCACAATCCTTTTTTCGCACCGATAGCCGACGTGACTGCCCTTGAAGATTACATGAATGTTTTGCGCAAGTCAGGCGATTCATGTGGCGCTCGTTTGCGAGTTGTTGCACAGGGCATGCCCATCGGTTTGGGCCAACCTTTGTTTGACAAACTCGACGCCGACATTGCCTACGCCATGATGGGTATCAACGCAGTCAAGGGTGTCGAAATTGGTGCTGGCTTTGCGAGCGTGACTCAAAAAGGCAGTGAGCATGGCGACCCCATTACCCGCAACGGCTTCATTGGCAACAATGCGGGCGGTGTTTTGGGTGGTATCAGCACGGGCCAAGACCTTGAGGTGTCGATTGCCGTCAAGCCCACCAGCTCTATTTTGATTTCCCGTCCGTCCATTGACATTCAAGGCAACGCTGTTGAGGTGCTCACCAAGGGCCGACATGACCCCTGCGTGGGCATTCGCGCAACGCCTATTGCCGAAGCCATGTTGGCTTTGGTGGTCATTGACCATGTGTTGCAACACAGAGCCCAGTGCGGCGACGTTGTTCAGCCTGCCCATTCTTAAGGGGCTGAGATGCCCAACACCTCAGCGGCCCAACGCCGCCAATTGATTCCGTTTGCGGCTGTTTCGGCCAGCTACTTCGCGCACATCGGATTTTTCAATCCCTATTTGCCACTGTGGTTGAAAGAATTGGGATTTGGTTTGGTGGCCATCAGTATTCTGACTTCTGTGCAGGCGGCTACTCGCTTGTTTGCGCCCTATGCTTGGGGTTGGCTCAGCGACCACACAGGCGAGCGGGTCAGTTTGCTTCGCTACGGCGCGACCGCTGCCATGCTGTGCGCATGTATTTTGTTTTTTGAATTAGGCCCCGTTGGTTTAGGCTTGGTGCTGTTGGTCATGTTCACCCACACCAGTGCCATGATGCCCATGAGCGAGGCAGCCATGGCTCATTTGGTCAGTAGGGGCGGTGCTTTTGATGCCAAACGTTATGGCCGTGTGCGTTTGTTTGGATCGATCGGATTTTTGTTCACGGTGTTTTTGGCGGGTGCCTGGTTTGAATATTTCGGCATGCACCATTTTCCTGGTTGGACCGTCATGAGTTTGGCGGCTGTCGCGGCCAGTGTTTGGATGCTGCCTAACTTGAAAGAGGCTGTGCCTTTGAACGATACCAAGGTGGCTGTCTGGCCAGTGTTGCGTCAAAAGCCTGTGATGTGGTTCTTCATTGCGGCGTTTTTTCATGTGTTGTCGCACATGGGTGTGTATGTATTTTTCTCTTTGTATTTGGACTCTTTGGGTTACAGCAAAGTTTGGATTGGCATGCTGTGGGCAGTGTCAGTCATTGTTGAAATTGGCTGGTTTTTCACACAAGCCAAATGGATGCCTAAGTTGCCCTTGACAGCTTGGTTGGTCGTTTGTTCTGTGGCCATGGCCTTGCGCATGGGCATGACAGCGCAATGGGCCGATGTGCTGTGGGTGTTGTTGCTGGCGCAAGCCATTCATGCGATCACATTTGCAGCCCACCACACCGCTTGCATTGCCCTGTTGTCGCATCATTTTCCAGGTCGTTTGAGAGGTCGGGGTCAAGCGCTTTACACCGTCGTTGCTTATGGCTTTCCTGGCGTGCTGGGTGGCTTGGCGGGTGGCTTGTTAAGTGATCGATTTGGTTTGCAAAGTGTCTATTGGCTTTCCTTGATTGCAGCACTGATTGCCACTGCCGCAGCCTATCGCGTTTGGCGTTTGCAGCACCCATCAGGTACTGAGCAAGTGTCACATTGAAGTCACTCCTGGAAATGCGGATCTAATTTTTGTCATGGCCCTGATTCAAGAACCCATTCACATTGCGCCCGAAGTCTTGCGATGCTTGTCACCTCAAGTTGCGACTTCTTTGTTGACGGGTCGTCAACTTCAGTTGCCAGGGCCCATGGTTTGGCATGAGTGGGGTTATGAATCATTTGACAAAGGCGCTTCAACGCTGGTGTTGCTTCATGGGGGCAGTGGCAGTTGGACGCATTGGATTCACAGTGTGGCGCCTCTTGTGGCAGATGGCTTTCATGTTCTGGCTGTTGATCTGCCCGGCTTTGGCGATTCGGCTTTGCCTGATCAGGGTGCCGATGTGGATGCACTGATTGAACCTTTGCATGCGGCTTGGCAAATGCTGCGTGCTTGTGAAAAGGTGAGCTTGATTGGCTTTTCCTTTGGCGGCATGGCTGCAGCACTGTGGTTGGCTGCCTATCCTCAGGATGCGACAAACTTGATCTTGGTGGGATCGCCTGGCTTAGGCATTAAATCGCCCCACAGAGTTCCCCTGAAGGGCTGGCGGCACTTGCCGACAGAAGCATTGCAAACTGAAGCTCACAGGCACAACTTGTTGGGCTTGATGCTGCACGACGAGAGCAAGCTTGATGAATTGGCCATGACAGTGCACCGCTTGAATGTGGCGCGCGATCGAATGCCGCGCAGACGGCTATCGGGCACACCCATCGTGGCCGATGCCCTGCCCAACATTGCGTGCCCTGTGCATGTCATGTACGGAGAGTGGGATGCGCTTTACCACGGGTGCATATCTGAAGTGGAAAAGCTCTTCAAAAACGTCACACCCCACCTGGCTTCGTGGCAGCTGGTTTCTGGCTCTGGGCATTGGGTGCAGTTTGAAGCACCAGAGGCTTTTCAGCTTGCTTTGAAAAAGGCTTTGTAGGTGGCTCAGCTCAGCTCAGCTCAGGCCTTGGCTTGGGCTGCAGACACTGCGGCCCTTAGGCCCAACAAATAACTGTCGACACCAAAGCCTGCAATTTGGCCTTTGGCAATTTCTGCAATCACCGAATGATGCCGGAATGCTTCGCGCGCATGGATGTTGGACATGTGCACTTCGATGATGGGGCACTTCAGAATGGCCAAGGCATCGCGAATGCCGTAGCTGTAGTGTGTCCATGCCCCTGCGTTGATCATGACGGCGTCGACCCCATCGGTATGAGCTTGGTGAATTTTTTCAGCCATGGCGCCTTCAAAGTTGGTTTGAAAGCATTCCACGCTGGCCCCCAATTCTTGGCCGAGCTTTTTCACTTGCGCATCTATTTCGGCCAAGGTCACAGTACCGTATTGGGCTGGGTCACGCTTGCCAAACATGTTCAAGTTGATGCCGTTCAAACACAAAATCTTCATGATCATCCTCTGCGGTGGGGCTGACAAAGATCCCTTGTGAAAACATGGAATCTGAGCCCTAAGCCCCGATTTTCCAATATTTGAGGCAATATCGCGCTTTTATTCCAAAAACTTTTGCCATGGCCGCTACATTGAAAATCGATTTCGTCTCAGACATTGCCTGTCCTTGGTGTGCGGTGGGCTTGGGTGCGCTGGAGCAAGCCTTAGGCAGACTCAAGGGTGAAGTCACGGCAGACCTGCATTTTCAACCCTTTGAGTTGAACCCCCATATGGGGCCAGGGGGGCAGGATTTGGGTGAGCACCTGACCGCCAAGTACGGCTCAAACCCAGAGCAGCAAGCGCAGATTCGAGCCAATATTGCGGCCCGAGGCGAAGAGGTTGGCTTTCAATTCAATCCAGGCGGTAGAGGACGTGTTTACAACACCTTCAATGCACACCGTTTGCTGCATTGGGCTGGCGTCAAAGGGCCTGAAGGCAGTCAGCATGCGCTAAAACGCGCATTGCTTGAGGCTTATCAGGGCCGGGCTGAACGTGTCGAATCTGATGAAGTTTTGTTGGCAGTTGTAGCCTCAGTGGGTTTGGATGTCGCTCAGGCGCAAGGTATTTTGGCTTCTGACACCTATGCACAAGAAGTACGGCAGATAGAGCAGCATTACCAACAAGCAGGCATTCATTCTGTGCCTGCCGTCATCATCAATGACAAGCATCTGATTTCAGGAGGTCAACCTGCAGAAGTCTTTGAGCAAGCGCTCAGAAGAATTGCTGCGGGTGAAGTCTGAGGCATGCCGGCATTGACCATTTACTTTGATGGCAGCTGTCCGCTGTGCCGGCGTGAAATTGCCTTTTACAAAGGCAATCCAGATGCAACTCTTTTGGTTTGGCACGATGTGAGCGTTAATTTTCAGGCCAACGACGATTCAAGCTTGGGCGATGGGCTCAGTTGCCAGCGAGCCATGGCATTCTTCCATGTGCGCGATGCGCAGGGCAATTTGTTTGAGGGTGGTGCTGCATTTGCTCGTTTGTGGTTGGAATTGCGAGGCTGGCGCTTTGCAGGCCGGGTTTTTTCGGTGTGGCCATTCAGTGGGATCCTCAACGTGGGTTACAAAATGTTCTTGCCCATTCGGCCCACTTTGCAAAAGTATTTGATCAAATGGGATGCGCGCCATTCATGAAGGCCTATCAATCTTTGGTGTTGGGTTCAAGTGGTGCCATTGGGCGCGAGTTTGTCTCGTATTTTCAAAATGATTCAGCGTGCTCGCTGGTTGTTGGCTTGTCGCGTCAAAGTGAATTGCATTTTGAATTGGAAAATGAAGACAGCATGGCGCATTGCGCTGCTCAATTGAAAAGTGCGACGGGCCCCTTTGGCGAATGCCAATTCAAGTGGATCATTGATGCTACGGGCGCATTGACCATTGAAGGACAAGGTCCTGAAAAGCGATTGGAAGCCTTGAATGCCAAGCTACTTTTAAAGCAGTTTGAAGTGAATGCAGTCGGACCCGCTTTGCTCATGAAGCATTTCTTTCCTTTGCTAGTGGGTCAAGAGCCATCTTGCTATGCCACTTTGTCGGCACGCGTAGGAAGCATTGAAGACAATCACAAAGGCGGATGGTATGGGTACCGAGCCGCCAAGGCCGCTAGAAATATGTTTTTGCAAACGTCAGCGATTGAGGCTTCTCGAAAAAAGCCATTGTGTGTTTTTGCGGCTTTACAGCCAGGTACGGTTCAATCGAAACTGTCTTCTAGTTTCGTGGCAGCAGAGAACGCCATGCTGCCAGAAGAATCAGTTTCAAAAATGATGGCTGTCATGTCCGATTTAAAGCCTAACGGCCGAGCGCAGTTTGTCGACCATGCTGGGCAGGTTATTCCGTGGTGATGACTCTAATCATGAAGGGGAAAATATGAACGAAGATCCAAGATGTTGTGGCACCGGTACTTGCATCATTGACCCTGAGGGTTTCTGTTGGTGCGGTCAGCAATGGGATGGCGAAAAAATGGCCATGCCTAAGCTGGAGCTGCCAACAGATGAGGCCCAAGCGAATCAAGCTTCTCAAAACCAGTCATCGGCGAATTCCAAATGATCAAACTCATCCAATCAAGCTTGCTCAAGTGGGTGATGCTTGGGCTCGTCATGACTGGGAGCTTTCATGCGTCGGCCAGTGAACTGTCTGAGTCGCTTAAAAAATCAGACTATGTTTTGTTGATGCGACACGCACTAGCGCCTGGTATCGGCGATCCTGCTGGTTACAAACTTCAAGATTGCAAGTCGCAGCGAAATCTAGACGCCACAGGTCGCGCGCAGGCGCAAAAAACAGGTCAGTGGTTGAAGGCTCAGGGTGTTGGCAATGCACTTGTATTTACAAGCGCATGGTGTCGATGCAAAGAGACGGCTGAAAACTTGGCCTTCGGAACGCCCGAGTTGGAAGCGTCTTTGAATTCATTTTTTGACGACATGCGTCAAGGACCACAAAGCAATGCGAACTTGCAAAAATTCATCGTGGGTCAACTTATAAGCAAAGGCGAGAAGGCATTGATTTTGGTCACGCACCATGTGAACATTGAAGAGTTCACGGCCGAAAACGTAGGTTCTGGCGACATGGTTTTGGCCAAAGTCAATTCAGCTGGTAAATTACTTTCGTTCAAAATTTATCCAAATCCTTTTTGATGAAGGGTCGCCACCAGGTTTTGCAGCTTAGCGCTGCAAGGCCTGAGAAATTTTATTTCTTGAAGCGGTACTTTTCGGAATTTTGAAAGCAGGACTTTTGCCCCCTGCGTGTTCAATGAGCGCATCCTGAAACCAAGTGCGCACATCTTGGTCTAGGCCAATGCCATGCATGAAGTTGTAGATGGCTTTTTTCAAACCCAGGCCCAGAAGGTCGTGATCGACACCCGTGCGGTCAATGAAACCGATGTCGTTTTTGCCAAAGCTTACTGGCGGTAATGGGATGAGTTCGATGCCATATTCTTTGGGGTTCAAGCCCACGGGTGAGTGAACGGTACAGGCAAAGCGGTGGAAGAAGCCACTTTGAATGCAGCCGTGTTCAAACAGTTGTCGCACATATTCAAGAGCATCCACAGTGTCTTGTACAGTTTGAGTTGGGAAGCCGTACATGAGGTAAGCATGTACCAAGATGCCTGCCTCAGAGAAGCCTTTGGTCACTTGCGCCACTTGCTCAACGGTGACGCCTTTTTTCATCAGCTTAAGCAGGCGGTCGGAGGCCACTTCAAGCCCACCCGACATGGCAATGCAACCGCTCTCGGCCAACAGCTCTGCTAACTCGGGTGTGAAGGTTTTCTCAAAACGAATATTGCCCCACCACGAAATGTGCACGTTGCGGCGAATGAGTTCTTCGGCCAATGCTTTGAGCGCTTTGGGGGGCGCAGCTTCATCTACAAAGTGGAAACCTGTTTGCCCCGTTTCTTCCACAATTTGTTCAATGCGATCGACCAGCAAAGTTGCAGACGCTGTTTCGTAGCGCGAAATGTAATCGAGACTCACATCACAGAAGCTGCATTTTTTCCAATAGCAGCCATGAGCCACTGTGAGTTTGTTCCAGCGACCATCACTCCACAATCGGTGCATGGGGTTGAGCATATCTAGCAATGACAGATAGTCTTGCAAAGGCAGGCCATCCCACGTAGCGGTACCCACTTCTTCAAACGGCACATCGGGCTCTGACCAATTGATCAGTTGAACGCGCTGACCACTGTCAATGGCAGCCCCATCGTCTCCGCCACCGCTAATTTGCGTCGCATCGCTTGTTTTGCGGACAAAGGTTCTAACCAAACGTGATGATGAACGTTTGCCCTCTAGATGTTCTAGCAAAGCCAAAAGTGGCCGCTCGCCTGAATCGAGTGTGATGAAGTCGACGTAATCAAAGACGCGAGGCTCTGTTAACTCACGCAATTCGGTATTCACGAAGCCACCACCCATTGCAATGTGAATGCGGGGATGGTGTTGTTTGATGCACTGAGCAATTCTGAAGGCAGCATAAACAGCGCCAGGGAAGGGCACAGAAAGGAGGACCAAGGTGGGTTGGTGTTGCTCAATGGCCTGCAGCGTAAGAGCTTGTAGCTTCTCATCCATCAAGGTGAGGGGCGCTGCAAGTGCTGCAGCCAAAGGCTCAAAGGTGGCCTGGCTGCCTGCCAATGATTCGCCGTAGCGAACAAATTCAAACCGAGAGTCGACAGCATCGCGCAACACGTCGGCTAAATCGTTCAGATACAAAGTGGCCAAGTGGCGTGCGCGGTCTTGCTGACCCAGTGCACCAAAGGCCCATGACAGGGGGTCGCCCGATTCGCTGTCATCGTAAGCATCGAGTGCCGCAAAGCGCGGGCCTTCAGGTAAGAAGCCACGGCCTGCAATGCGGTGGCTGAGGGTGCTGTCCTTGCCTTGTAAAAAAGCAATCGTGGGTTCAATGGTGTGGACGTAGCGCGCAAAGAAATCGAGAAAGAAATTAACGCTGGCACTGCGCTCAGCTTCTGGCAATCGCAACGAGCGAACCTTCACGTTTTCCAGGCCTTGGGCCGTGAACAAATTCAAGACCAGTTTCAAGGCCAAGTCTTCTTGAACAGCATTTACGCCACGCGAACGCAAAAAGCCCGTCAGGTAGGCCGTGGACGGGTAGGGGGTGTTGAGTTGCGTCATCGGTGGGATGACGCTTAAGACTCGAATAGGATTGGGTTTCATTCAACCCGTGACTTTACAGCCACTTTTGCATGAATTGCGCTTGTCCCGCTGCAGCAGCGAGTTCATATTGGGTAAATCCAAAGTGTTTGTAGCTGGACAAGGCCTGAGCGTTGCCACTGAGAACCTCGAGAGTGAGCTTGCAGCATCCGCGCGCACGGGCGTAATCTTCTGCCGCTTTGAGCAGGGCTTGTCCAACGCCTTGTCCCCGATGGCCTGACAAAACGGCGATGTCGTGCACATTGAGCAAGGGCTTGGCCTTGAAAGTGGAGTAGCCTTCAAAGCAGTTGATCAGGCCCACTGGTTTAGCTTCAAGCCATGCAATGAAGCTGGCAGCACCTGCAATGTGGGCCATGTCGCTGCACAAGCGTGCTGCATTCTCTGGGTTCAGTGCCTCACCACCGCCCATTGGGTCTTGGGCATAGGCGTCTAGCAAGAAGACCAAAGCCTGCGCATCTTGCACATCCAAATAGTCAACACGCTTAATTTGCAAGGCACTCATGAGGCGTAGTCGCCCATGGGCACGCAGCTGCAGAATAGATTGCGATCGCCGTACACATTGTCAACACGGCCCACTTGCGGCCAATATTTCACGCTGCTTAAGGGACGACCTGCTTGCGCGGCACCCACTTCACGTGAGTAAGGACGATGCCAATCAGCGGCCATCAAACTGGCGGCTGTGTGAGGCGCGTGCTTCAGTGGGTTGTTATCTTGAGGCCAAAAGCCGTTTTCAATGAGACGCACTTCTTGGCGAATGGCAATCATGGCGTCGATGAAACGGTCGATCTCCTCGAGAGTTTCGCTTTCAGTGGGCTCTACCATGAGGGTGTTGACCACGGGGAATGACAGGGTAGGGGCGTGGAAGCCATAGTCCATCAATCGTTTGGCGACATCTTCGGCCATCACGCCACTGGTTTCTTTCAAGCCGCGCAAATCCAAAATACATTCGTGGGCCACATGACCGGCTTTGCCATTTTCACCTGCGCTTGCGTAGAGCGTAGGGTAGTGATTGGCCAAGCGATGGCTGATGTAGTTTGCCGCCAAAATGGCCGCCTCGGTGGCGTGCTTCAAGCCCTCGGCGCCCATCATGCGGCAATACATCCAACTGATGGGCAACACGGCCGCGTTCCCCAAAGGTGCGGCTGATACGGCGCCCACGCCATTCACTTTCAAACCGCCGGTGGCATGGCCTGGCAAATAGGGCACCAAGTCTTCCACCACACAAACGGGGCCCACGCCTGGGCCACCGCCGCCATGAGGAATACAGAAGGTTTTGTGCAAATTAAGATGGCTCACATCGCCGCCAAATTCGCCGGGGGCTGCCACGCCCACCAACGCATTCATGTTGGCGCCGTCTACATACACACGGCCACCGTGTTGGTGCACCAATTCACACAATGCTTTGACTTGCGTTTCAAATACGCCATGCGTGCTGGGATAGGTGATCATGGCTGCAGCCAAGTTGGTGCTGTGCTCTTCACACTTGGCCTTCAGATCGGCCATGTCGACGTTGCCTTGCGCATCGCAGGCGGTGACCACCACTTGCATGCCTACCATTTGCGCGCTGGCAGGGTTGGTGCCATGCGCACTGGAAGGAATGATGCAAATGTTGCGATGACCTTGACCCTTGGCTTCGTGAAAGGCCTTGATGACCAAGAGGCCTGCGTATTCACCTTGCGAACCTGCGTTGGGTTGCAAGCTGATGCCTGCATAGCCTGTGGCTTGGCACAACCACTCACGCAGTTGCTCGTCGAGCAGGGCATAGCCCTTGAGTTGGTCAGCGGGTGCAAAGGGGTGCATGTTCGCAAACTCGGGCCAGGTGATGGGAATCATCTCGCTGGTGGCATTGAGCTTCATGGTGCAAGAGCCCAGCGGAATCATGCTTCTGTCGAGCGCCAAATCTTTGTCGCTCAATTGGCGGATGTATCTCAGCATGCCGGTTTCAGAATGGTACCGATTGAACACGGGGTGTGTGAGGAATGTGCTGGTGCGGCGCAGGCCAGTCGGAATGAGGGTGTCGCGACCTTTTTCAAAAGGCGTCCAGTCGGGCAAGGCTTGGCCACCTTCTGCAAAGCTAGACCAGAGTGCTTCGATGTCATCGCGTGATGTGGTTTCGTCCAAAGACACGCCAATGCTGCCGGCACTTAATTTGCGCAGGTTCAAACCTTTGAGCACGGCTTTTTGTTGGATGGCATGGGTGCGTTCACCGGTGTTAATTTGCAGCGTGTCAAAGGCGGATTTGTGTGCCAGTTTGCAACCGAGTTGTTCCAAGCCTTCGGCCAAGATGGCGGTGAAACTGGCCACGCGTTGGGCAATGCGCTTCAAACCTACAGGGCCGTGATAGACCGTGTACATGCTGGCGACCACCGCAGGCAAAACTTGCGCCGTGCAAATGTTGGAAGTTGCTTTTTCGCGGCGAATGTGTTGCTCGCGTGTTTGCAAAGCCAAGCGATACGCAGGATTGCCATGCACGTCTACGCTGACGCCCACCAAACGGCCAGGCATAGAGCGCTTGTATTCATCGCGGCAGGCCAAGTAAGCGGCGTGCGGGCCACCGGCGCCCATGGGCATACCGAGGCGCTGCGTGGTGCCCACCACAATGTCGGCGCCCATTTCGCCGGGTGGCGTGAGCAGTGTCAATGCCAACAAATCGGCGGCCACAATGAAAGCTGCTTGAGCCACATGGGCTTGTGCAATGACGTCTTTCAAATTATGCGTCATGCCCGAGGTGGAAGGGTACTGGGCCACCACCGCAAAGTAGTCGTACTGCTGCATGAGCTCTGGCGCAAAACCCACCAACACTTTCAAGCCCAAAGGTGCGGCACGCGTTTGAATCACTTCAATCGTTTGCGGATGGCAGTCACTGGCCACAATGATGTTGTTGCTTTTTGATTTAACCGAACGCTTGGCCAATGTCATGGCCTCGGCAGCAGCAGTAGCCTCGTCCAACATGGAGGCGTTGGCAATGGGCATGGCCGTTAAATCGCAAATCATGGTTTGGAAATTGACCAAAGCTTCCATTCGTCCTTGGCTAATTTCGGCTTGGTAGGGCGTGTAGGCCGTGTACCAAGCGGGGTTTTCCAAGATGTTGCGCAAGATCACGCCCGGCGTGTGCGTGCCGTAATAGCCTTGGCCAATGAAATTCTTGAGAATTTTGTTTTGTTGCGCCATGGCTTTGAGCTCTGCCAAAGCACCAGCCTCTGTCACGGGCGCAGGCAACTTCATGACCTGACTGCGTGCAATGGTCGCAGGCACGATGCTGTCAATGAGCGCGCGGCGTGAAGCCTGGCCTATGACTGACAACATGTGTTTTTCATCTGCTTCACTGATGCCAATGTGGCGTGCAATGAATTCATGCTCGTGTTCGAGTTGACTTAAAGGTGCGGCAGAGGACATCAACATGGTTTGACTTTCAGACTCAAAGTTTGATCAAAAATTAAAAATTAAAAAGCAAAAAACTTCAAACAAATTTCAATGAGACGCTGCAAACGCTGAATAAGCAGTTTCGTCCAACAAAGCATCCACTTGCGATGCATCAGACAGCTTGACCTTGAAGAACCAACCAGCACCCAGAGGGTCAGTATTGGCCAAAGCGGGATCTGCACGCAGTGCTTCATTCACTTCCGTAATTTCGCCGCTGATCGGCATGTACACATCGGCAGCCGCCTTCACAGACTCCACCACACCCGCCACAGCCTTTTGTTCAAAACTGCTTCCAACTTCAGGCAGTTCAACAAACACCACATCACCCAACGCATCTTGCGCATGGTGCGTAATGCCCACCGTGGCCACATCGCCATTCACCAAAATCCACTCATGCTCTTGCGTGTACTTCAAACTCATTTCTCTCTCCTTGTTTAATTTGGTTCAGTTAATTGGGGTCAGATCACAATTATTTTTAAAAAATCATCGTGTTTCAGCCTCGGTAATATCGATTGGGCACAAATGGCATGGCACTCACGGTCATTGGCACAGCCTTGCCGCGCACGATGGCATTCACAACAGTTCCTAAGCCAGCACTTGCCAAGTCAACATAGCCCATGGCCACAGGCACATTGGCAGTAGGTCCTAATAAGCCGCTAGTCACTTCGCCAATTTTGATGCCCTGCATGTTCTGCAATGCCACATGTTCACGCACCGGAATGCGCTCTTGTGCAATCAGGCCCACACGCTTGCGGGTAAGGGCGTGGGTGCCATCCAATTGGCCAAGCACAATGTTGGCGCCAGGAAATCCGCCAGCTCGCGCACCGCCTGTGCGGCGAACTTTTTGAATGGCCCAATTGAGACCCGCTTCGATGGGGGTGGTGCTGGTGTCAATGTCGTTGCCATACAAACACAAACCTGCTTCAAGGCGCAAAGAGTTTCGTGCACCTAAGCCAATCGCTTTGACTTCTGATTGAGCCAACAAAGCACGCGCAAATGCATCCACTTGATCGTTGTGCACAGAAATTTCAAACCCATCTTCTCCGGTGTAGCCAGAGCGCGTGATGAACAAATCTGCACCTTGCCACTCAAACGATGCGCCCGTCATGAAGACCAATTTTTCGACGCCATGCACCATGCGCGATAAAGCATTAACGCCCTTGGGTCCTTGCAAAGCCAAGAGTGCACGTTCAGGCAGAGGAATGACTTGGCACCTTAAACCAATGCGCGCTTGGATGTGCGCGATGTCCTTCACTTTGCAAGCACCATTCACAATGACAAATATATCGGAGCCACGATTGACAAACATCAAATCATCAATGATGGTGCCTTCATCGGTGAGCAGCAATCCATAGCGCTGTTTGCCCACGGGCAAATCGATCACATCAACAGGCATGAGGGATTCAAACGCTGCAGCAGCACCAGGCCCCACCAAGCGCAACTGGCCCATGTGAGACACATCAAACAACCCAGCCTGAGACCGTGTGTGATGGTGTTCAGCCATCAAACCCATAGGGTATTGAACAGGCATGCTGTGACCGGCAAAGGGCACCATGCGAGCGCCCAATTCGAGATGCAGCGCATTCAGAGGGGTATTTAACAAAGCAGTGGTGTCAGAGGACAAATGAATTCTCCAAGGGCAATTTAAAACCATGACCGAAATCATGGGTTGCCCTCGCTGTCCGTTTTACCTGAGCGATTCGCCGGTTGGGCCCTTCAAACAGAAAGTCCCAATGCGGGTTGCGCCTTCGGTGGAGGGTTCGACCATATGGTCCGCCCTCTCTCTCCAGTGAGGAAGCGTTCATGGCCAAACCATGAACGTTTGTCAGTCCTTTGTACCTGAGCGTTCAGAAACACTTTAGTTTCCTGCGCCTTCGGCGGCGGCCCTTTGAAAAATAAGCCACGCTCTCCTGACGGTTCAAATTATAAACAGGTCTTTAAGGCCTTCACGCAATTTTTACATGCCTGAGTAATTTGGGCCCCCGCCACCCTCTGGCGTGACCCAGACGATGTTTTGCGTGGGGTCTTTGATGTCGCAGGTTTTGCAATGCACACAATTTTGTGCATTGATTTGCAGGCGATCGGATTGGTCTTCGTTTTTCACATATTCGTAAACGCCAGCAGGGCAATAGCGTGCCTCGGGCCCAGCAAACTTGGCCAAGTTGATGCCCACAGGAACACCGGCATCCTTCAAGGTGAGGTGAGCGGGCTGGTTTTCTTCGTGGTTGGTGTTGCTGATAAACACGCTGGACAAGCGGTCAAAAGTGAGCTTGCCATCGGGCTTTGGATAATGAATGGGCTTGCACTCAGCCGCAGGTTTTAAATAGGTGTGGTCGGCCGCAGTACGGCGGATGGTCCACGGCACGTGGCCGCGCAGCAAGAACTGCTCTAAGCCAGTCATGAGGGTGCCCACTGTGCGGCCCTTTTTGAACCATTGCTTGAAGTTGCGGGCTTTGTTCAACTCGGTGTGCAACCAGCTGTTTTCGAAAGCCACGGGATAAGCGCTGAGTTCGTCATGTTGACGACCCGCTTGCAGCGCATCGTAGGCTGCCTCAGCCGCCAACATGCCCGTTTTAATGGCTGCATGGCTGCCTTTGATGCGGCTGGCATTGAGATAGCCCGCTTCGCATCCAATGAGTGCGCCGCCAGGGAATACTGTTTTGGGCAATGACAAAATGCCGCCAGCCGTAATTGCACGTGCACCGTAGGAAATGCGCTTGGCCGGTGCAATGCCTTTGGCTTCGTCGCCTTCAAAGTACCAGCGAATATTGGGGTGTGTCTTGAAGCGTTGGAATTCTTCAAAGGGGCTGAGCCAAGGGTTGGTGTAGTCGAGGCCCACCACAAAGCCCACCACCACTTTGTTGTCTTCCATGTGATACAGGAAGGAGCCACCGTAGGTTTTTTCGTCGAGCGGCCAGCCTGCGCTGTGCAAAGCCAAGCCGGCTTTGTGACGGGCAGGGTCGATTTCCCACAATTCTTTGATACCAATGCCGTAGCTTTGAGGATCTTTGCCTGCGTCCAGCTTGAAGCGAGAGATGACTTGCTTGCCCAAATGGCCACGTGCACCTTCTGCAAACACGGTGTACTTGGCGTGCAGTTCCATGCCCAGTTGAAAGTTGTCAGTAGGCTCGCCGTCTTTGCCAACGCCCATGTTGCCCGTGGCCACGCCTTTGACAGAGCCATCTTCGTTGTACAAAACTTCGGCGGCTGTAAAGCCTGGAAAAATTTCAACGCCCAAGGCCTCAGCTTGTTCACCTAACCAGCGCGTGAAGTTGCCTAAGCTGATGATGTAGTTGCCATCGTTGTGAAAGCAGGGCGGCAATGTGAAATTGGGCACACGTGTGGCGCCCGTTTCGGTGGTCATCAAGAAAATATCTTCGGTGACGGGTTGATTGAGTGGGGCACCCATTTCTTTCCATTTGGGAAAGAGCTCCGTCAAAGCGATGGGGTCCATGATGGCGCCGGACAAAATGTGTGCACCAGGTTCTGAGCCTTTTTCCAAAACTACCACCGATACGTCATGGCCTTTTTCTAAAGCCAACTGTTTCAAGCGAATGGCCGCGGACAAGCCCGCAGGGCCGCCGCCCACCACGACCACGTCGTATGCCATCGATTCGCGCGGACCGTGTGTGTTCAAAATCTCTTCGGGTGTCATGGGGAGACTCACATAAAGTTAAGGGGCCTGATGAGCAATTATCTGACCTGTAGATCATTTTAAGCGCGGAACAGGCAGAATCAACGTACAAGCAGGTGGTGAATTCACATCCCTCCTTGGCTTTAAATCAGAGACCAAGACACATGAAATTTGAAATACCTGAGATCAAGAAAAAAGTTCTCGAAATGATCATTCCCATTCGCTGGGGTGACATGGACGCGATGAAGCATGTGAACAACACTGTTTATTTTCGGTATCTAGAAACAGTGCGGATCGATTATTTTCAATCGATAGGCTGTGAACCCAACCCACAAGGGCAAGGGCCAGTCATCGTGAATGCGTTTTGCAACTTTTACAAACAACTGGAATATCCAGGCAATGTGTTGGCAAAAATGTATGTGAGCGACCCCGGGCGCACCACTTTTGAAAGTTGGTGCACCTTAGAGCTTGAGAATCAGCCAGGTGTCATTTATGCAGCAGGGGGTGCCACCACCATCTGGGTAGATTTTCCGCTTCAAAAAGCTGTGTCCCTGCCCGACCACATCAGGGCCTTGGTCACACCCTGAATTGGTTCTAATGAATGGGTTCAATTACTTTTGTTTGGGTACGCGACCCATTAAATAAAACTCTGGGTTGGGCATCATGTTGCTGAAACTGGCCATGCGGTTGGACAGTCCAAAAAATGCCGTAATGGCTGCAATGTCCCAAATGTCTTCATCGTCCAAGCCCACAGCATGCAAAGGCGCAAAGTCTGCCTCTTCAATTTGGTCGCTGTGCAAACAAACTTTCACAGCGAAATCGAGCATGGCGCGTTGACGCGGTGAAATATCGGCCTTGCGATAGTTCACGGCCACTTGATCGGCGACCCAAGGTTTTTTTTCATAAATGCGCAAAATGGCACCATGCGCCACCACGCAATACAAACAATGGTTGGCCGCACTGGTGGTGGTCACAATCATTTCCCGATCGCCTTTGGTCAGGTTGCTGGTGCGGCCCACGGACTCTGGCACCATGAGGGCGTCGTGGTAGGCAAAAAAAGCGCGCCACTCTGCGGGGCGACGGGCAAAAGCCAAGAACACTTGCGGTACAAACCCTGCCTTTTCCTGGATTTCCAAAATTTTGGCGCGGATGTCTTCGGGCACATCTTTCAGCTCTGGGGCGGGGTAGCGCTGGGTTTTCGGGCTTGCTGTCGCAGGCATGTTCATGGCAATCCTTATCAGTTTCCTGATTCTAATCACCTATTACACTACTCATTTTGTAGATTCCCCCTCAAAGGAGAGCCCTGTGAACAAGATTTTCCCTTCTGCAGCCGAGGCGCTGAAAGGCGTCGTGGCAGACGGCCAATTGCTGGCGGTGGGTGGCTTCGGCCTCTGCGGTATTCCAGAAGCTTTGATTGAAGCCTTGCGCGACTCTGGCGTGAAAAATCTCACCGCCATATCCAACAACGCGGGTGTCGATGGCTTTGGTTTGGGCAAGCTGCTTGAAACCCGTCAGATCAAAAAAATGATCTCCTCCTATGTCGGCGAGAACAAGGAGTTTGAGCGGCAGTTCTTGGCGGGCGAGCTTGAGTTGGAATTTACGCCACAAGGGACCTTGGCCGAAAAGCTGCGCGCCGGTGGTGCAGGTATTCCCGCTTTCTTCACCAAAACGGGTGTGGGCACTGTGGTGGCCGATGGCAAAGAATTGCGTGAGTTTGATGGCGAAACTTACGTCATGGAGCGATCCTTGATACCAGATGTGTCATTGGTGAAAGCTTGGCGTGCCGACAAATCCGGTAACTTGCAATTTCGCCTGACAGCTCGCAACTTCAATCCCGCCGTGGCCATGGCGGGTAAATTGTGCATTGTGGAAGTGGAAGAGATTGTGGAAACAGGCGACATGGTTCCTGACCATATCCACTTGCCTGGTATTTACGTTCACCGATTGGTTCTTAACAAGCACCCTGAAAAGCGCATTGAGAAACGCACCATCACTGAGAAAGCAGGAGTCTAAGCATGAGCTGGAGTCAAGACCAAATGGCGGCCCGTGCCGCACACGAACTGCAAGACGGTTTCTATGTCAACCTGGGCATTGGCATTCCCACCTTGGTGGCCAACCATGTGCCCAGCAACATTGAAGTGTGGCTGCAATCAGAAAACGGCATGTTGGGCATTGGCCCTTTCCCTACGGAAGATGAAGTCGATGCCGACCTCATCAATGCAGGCAAGCAAACCGTGACCACCATCAAAGGCACGTCCATTTTTGGCAGCCACGACAGCTTTGCCATGATTCGTGGCGGCAAAATCAATTTGTCTATTTTGGGTGCCATGCAAGTGAGCGAAAAGGGTGACCTGGCCAACTGGATGATTCCAGGCAAGATGGTCAAGGGCATGGGCGGCGCCATGGATTTGGTGGCAGGCGTG
>Ga0214919_10003573_pt1 | contig 23397 bp, 12 predicted proteins | sample LL1503_MetaG_FD_177994 | JGI IMG/M metagenome (GOLD analysis project Ga0214919, IMG submission 177994) | Freshwater microbial communities from Lake Lanier, Atlanta, Georgia, United States - LL-1503 | ecosystem: Environmental > Aquatic > Freshwater > Lake | place: USA: Georgia | collected... | reverse complement strand
AAATCAATACTCGAAAAGGCAGGGTCCACTAGTATTTCCAAAGAAACGGGGAAATGGAAATTTGAAATTTTAAACAACTCTATTAAACTAGACTACCAGCAATTTTTTAAGCTGGCCAATGAAAAACCAACCTCTATAGATAAAAATTATATAAGCGAATTGCTGGCCATAATCAACAAAGGTGCTTTTTTAAGAGAGGCACAATATACCTGGTTGGATGATAGTAAGGCAACAGTGAGTGACTTTGTTAATAATACCATTCTTTCCTATACATCAAAAGCCAATTTGCAATCAGAACCGGATTTTATTTTAAAATTAGCCAATTGTATTTTTCAATTTGATCAAATGAATAAAGAAGCGCTTGAACTAAAATGCCGTTCCCTGATAATACTAGGTAGGCATAGTTTGGCAAAAGAGACTTATTTAAATTTCATGAAGGAATATTCAAAAAATTACGGACAGGATTTTCAAAAAACTTACGCAGAAATAATTGGACAATAATAAAATCAGCCGAAACTTATTTCATTAGATTTTCCTAGAAAACAATAAAAAAACAGCATTAATTTATACATTAGTTGATTTATTAACTCATTTATTAGGTTGCTAGCCTTAATTTCATTTTTATTCTATTGATAAAACTGATTGCTGTATGAAAAAATTATTTTTTGTGCTCCTTTTATTGGGTACATCTGCACTTACCTATGCACAATCCAAACCAGTAAAAGGAACAATAACTGATGCAGAAGGAATTCCAATGCAAGGGGTTGTTATTTCTGTGAAATCTAATCCCAGCAATAAAGTTTTATCAAACGCAAAGGGTGTTTTTCAAATTAACATATTGGATTTTGAAAAGGGTGTCCTTGTTTTTACTTCTGTAGGGTATGAAAATCAGGAAATTATAGTAAAAAGTCGTTCAGAAATTAACATAGAGCTTAAAATTGTTCCAACTCAATTAAATGAGGTAGTTGTTGTAGCTGCATTAGGAACTACTAGAAAACAAAAATCCATCACTTATGCATCTCAAACAGTAGATCCTACAACCCTAACCGAAGCAAGGGATTTGAATTTTTTAAATGGATTAACTGGTAAAGTAGCTGGATTGCAGGTAACTGGTACAGGACAACCTGGGTCTAGCGTTAGGCTTACTTTACGTGGCGACAATTCATTTTCAGGCAATAGTCAGCCATTAATGGTAATTGATGGAGTACCTGTTGAAAATCCGATTGGAACAAGTGGCAATCTTGATTATGGTAACCCAATTTCTAATATCAATCCAGACGATATAGAATCCATCACAGTGTTGAAGGGCCCAAATGGTGCTGCCTTATACGGGGCAAAAGCAGCAAATGGGGCTATTTTAATTACTTTAAAAAAAGGGAAACTCGGCGGAGACGGATCTCTAGGTATTGATTTTAATCAAAGTGTTCAAGGGTATAAAGTAACCGCTTTTCCAGATTACCAAAATGTGTATGGCGAAGGAACTGGAATGCGATTAGCTCAGAATAATGGTAATACTATCAATAAGAATAACGGTGGTGTGAACATGGGAAGTTTTAACCAAACCTGGGGTGCACCTATGTTGGGTCAGCCCTATAATTCTTTTAGTGGAGTACCGATACCAGAAGGATATGTTCCACAATCTAATAATGTGAGTGATTTATATCAAACGGGTATTACAAGTTCATCAAATCTTTCTATTAGTAAGTCGGATGCCAACTCTGCGTTTAGGTTGTCGTATGGTTTTACAAATGGGAATGATGTTGTTCAAAACGTTAACCTTATAAAGAAACACAACCTTTCTATTTCAGCCACAAGAAATTTAGGTAAAATTTTGAAGGTGGAAGCTAGGGTTAATTATACCAATTGGAATACAAAAAATAGAATGGTTAAAAATTTGGATCCAGGAAACCCTTTAGCTGCCTATGTTTATATGGCACGAAGTACCAGATTAGATGCTTTTCTACCATATAGGGACGAGTTTGGCAATTCTCCAATTACCAATCAAGTGAATAACACGGAAAACCCTTATTGGTCTATTTATGCTAATTCAAATGAAGATACCCGCAGCGCAATTAATGGTGCAATTGTAGCTACTGCAAACATTACAACAGGTTTAAAATTGAGAGGTCAGGTAGTGGCGGACATGTCAACAGTAGATAATTACGTGTATAAAGAGCTTGGAGGTAGGTTAGTTCCATTAGGCAGCTATTCTAATTTATTATCTCGACAAAACAATATGTTTTATGAGTTATTAGCATTATATACAAAAAAATTAGGCAACAACTTTAATGTAGAAGCTTTAGCCGGAGTTAGTATAAATGATGTAAATGTATTGGCTAGGTCTGCATCAATAAGTGCATTGCTAGTTCAAAATATGCCGAGTATAGGTAATGCTAATTCAGTACCTACTGCATCGGAATCATTAACAAGATCAAGGCAACAGTCTGCATATGTAAAAGCAACCATCGGATATAAAGAGTTTTTATATTTAGATGTTTCTGGAAGACAAGAATGGTCATCTACCTTGCCTTTAAGTAACAATACTTTCTTCTACCCGGGAATTGGCGCCAATATAAATTTCTCGCATTTTATAAATAGTAAAAGAATCATATCATCCGGAAAATTAAGGGCTAACTATGCAAGAGTTGGTAACAGTACAAATCCGTACCAATTAATTAATACCTATAATACATTAGGCTTGTTTTTAGGAAGTCCATTATTATCCTATACTAATCAATTAAAAAATCCTGATTTAAAACCTGAGCAACAAATTTCAAGAGAAATTGGTTTAGAACTAGCGCTATTTAAAAATACGATTGACTTTAGTGCAACTTATTATAACAATAGTACTATCAATCAAATTGTTAATATACAAACACCTTGGGAAACCGGTTTTAATAATAGAATAATTAATGCGGGAGAAATTCAAAATAAAGGGTTTGAGCTAACAGCAAATGCTACAATTATAAAAAAGAAAAATTTTACTTGGAAAGCGGGATTGAATTTTTCTAAAAACATAAATGAAGTAGTTTCTATATTGCCCAATGTAAGTAGAATTCAATTGGGAAGTAGGTTAACAACCTTCTCGGTTAATGCAATGGTAGGTCAACCTTTTGGTGTTCATCTTGGAAGTGTACCGTATATGATTGGGGATACTACGCTTGTTGCTTCTGCAAGCGGTAGAGATATCATTAACCCAAATCAAATAACGGGTAGTCCACGTCCTGATTGGATTGGGGGAATATCAAACTCAATTTCATACAAGGGTTTTAATCTTCAGGTTACAGCTACGGTTAAAATGGGGGGTGTAATATTTTCTGAGTCATATGGCAGAGCAGTATTTCAAGGAAACACATTAACTTCTCTTGCGGGTAGAGATGCCTATTTCTTAAGCAATTTTATTTTAGGAGAAAATGATAATGAAAGAAGAAATATAGGCCAGACTATTGGTTCTATTGTAACTCGATATGCCGATTCAATCCGGATTAAAGGGGCTGTATATTTAAATGCTTATTCGCCTAAATCTGGCATAGGAGGTGTTTTGTTAACTGATGCCAAGGGAAATCCAATAGTTGGCGATAAATTTTTGGGTTGGATGAATCCAACTACATATGCCAGTGACAACGTTACAAGTAATGTACTCGGAAATACTTTTGATGCTACTTCTATTAGAATTAGTGAAATAATTTTTGGGTATACCTTCAATAAAAACATTTTTGGTAAAAAGAGTTTTGTCAAAGGTGCTTATGTGGCACTTACCGGAAGAAATATTTGGCAAATTTACCAAAGAACTCCATTTGGTATTGACCCTGAATCGGTAACAGGTGCAGGAAATGCAACTATGGGGGTTGAATCTGGCGGATCCTTTCCATATGCAACATTTGGGGCTTCTATTAAATTAAGTTTCTAATTAATTATTAAAAACGGTAAAATGAATAAGCTAATATATTTATTTTTTGTACTGCTTGTTACAATTAACTTGTCATCGTGTACAAAAAAATTTGAAGAATTAAATACAGACCCCACACAATTTATCAATGCTACTCCCGAGGCTTTACTTGCCGTTTCTATTAAAAGAACTGGAGATTGGGTTGGATCAACTGGACTTAATAATGGTATTAATGTAAACATGTGGGAAATTGCCAATTATGGAACGGCAATTGGAAGATATGCCAACGGAGATCAAGGAGTTTGGCAAAACTTTTATGTGACAATTTTACAAAATATAACTCAAATTGAAACTCAATTTGGAAAAGATTCGCTTTATAAAAACAGGGTTCAAATTGCAAGAATTTGGAAAGCTTATGTATACTCAATTTTAACAGGATACTTTGGATCAATCCCCATAACGGAAGCAAATAACGCTAATTATCTTACTGAAATAAATTTTGATTCAGAAGATTCGGCTTACATTAAAATATTGGGCATGTTAAAAACAGCTAGTACAACAATTAATGTAAATAGCACAAAAGATAAGTTGGCCTATGATGTTGTATATGGAAATTCAGGCACACAATTACAAAGTTGGGTAAAATTTGCAAACACACTTCGATTAAAGATTGCATTAAGATGTAGAAAAAACCTCGGCGCCTTAGCTGATGCAGAAATCAGAGATCTAATGAGCAACGAAGCTGCTTTAATTGGATCAGAAAATGAAACAGCAAAAGTGGCTTATGAAAATGTAATAGGGAATGAAAACCCCTATTATAAAACTTATATTAGGTTGAATTTTACAAGCTTTTTTCCAAGAATGTCGGATATGATGTTTATGTATTTAAGATCCTATAAAGATCCTAGAATAAACTATTATTTTGATTCTGTAAAGCTTACTAGTAGGTATCGAGTTACCGATACTGTTTCAAGCACCATTAATGATTCTTTGTATGTAGTTACTTATCCAATTCCACACTACGGAATTGTAAAATCAAAAGTACTTTTACCTGGTTGGACGCCTCAGCTTACAGGTGGAGTAGATCCACAATTAGCATCAGCAAATAATGGGGGAATAAATGGGGTTAGTGCATATTCAATGTTTTCATTAAATATTCTTAACAATCCTACAAGGCCGCTTATTGTACTAAGCTTTGCCGAAGCACAGTTTTTAAAAGCACAAGCCAGAATTCAGAATCTTGGAGGCAGTAATACGGCAGAAAATTATTATACCTCAGGTATCGATGCTAATTTTGCTTTTTGGGGAATTGCTTCTTCATTAAGGGATATTTATAAAGCTGGAAATGGAATAAAGTTTGGCACTACAGGTATTGGTCTGTGGAATTATCTTCATTTGGTAAATGCTAATATACCTGCAGGTGATATCAATAAAATATATCACCAGTTATGGTTGAATTATTTTCCCGATCAGCCTTTTGATGGTTGGTGCTTACAACGACAAACTAGGGTGCTAAATTTATCACCCCATACTAATCCTAGTTATGCTTCATTACTATTTCAAGATATTCCAGGTCGTGGATTTTATCCCTCTTCAGTTAGTACTTTAAACCCAGCTGGATATGATGCTGCGCTAAAACAATTAGGTATTCCAAACTACACCGAAGAAACGACCAACCCTTATAATAATTTAAAGTTTGCTATGCCTTACAAAGTACCTGACTTTAACGCTATGAGCGTTTATTATGATCTATCTGGTATGAATAAATGGTATGGGACTACTATAGAATCAGTCAGGGCAGCTGGATTGGCATCCGGATTTACTGCAATTGTTACTAAAACTTATAAACCATAGGCATGAGAAAAATAGATATTTTATTATTTACAATAGCTACACTTAGTATTTTTTCTTCTTGTACAAAAAAGGGGGATGCGCCTTCGGTAGCGGATAATATATTAAACTATACAATTAACGAAATACCTGTTACCACAGATTATACTGTTGGGGCATTTTATTATAATTTTACTGCATTTAACACTACCACAGTTGAAGTTCCCACTGTTGGAAAGTATAGTATGGTTAATGGTGTAGTTCCATCAGTTGTAATGACCAATCATATTCAACAAGCCAAGCGCGGAGGAATTGATTATTTCCTTTTTCCTTTAAGATCTGTAAGTAGAGACTTGATAAATTTTAGGACAGATTCATCTACCGTTAAATCTTTCTTAGATGTAAATACAGATAATTTAAAATTTGCTTTAGCATATAATTTTTTAAATACAACTTTTGCAATTTCAACTACTGCTCCTCTAGAAAATGATGCAGTAAAATTAGAACAGTTTTTTCAAGACATCATTAAAATGGTGCCACAAATGAAAAATGCAAATTATATTAAAGTAAACGGCAAGGCACTTTTATATATAATGAATGCACATTTATTGTTTTCTAATAATAATATTAATATCTATACTACTTTAAGGAGTAGGTTAAGCGCATTGGGTATAGAATTGTATATCGTTGGCATGCAAGAAAGATGGTCACCACCTGCTAGATATCCTTTTAGATTTCAAGGTTGTGTAGATGCCATTTACCATCAGAGTTATAGTTCACAATTGACAGATTGGGACAGATGGTGGTTACTTCCTCAAACAATCGATCAGAACTGGAAATATTCTAAAGAGTATTTTGCTTCAAATATGGGAGGAATTGATTACGTTCCAAATATCACACCGGCATATGACTGGAAAATTTTACAACCAACTGCCATTACACCAAATTATCCGAGAACAGATGGAGGAAAAATGTATAAACAATTGTGTAATGTAGCTAAAATGAATGCTAGCACAACAACTCGTTTAATACTAATAGATTCTTGGAATAAATGGGATGAGGACATGCAATTGGAGTCTTCAGTTTCGTATGGCGACTTGTATTTGAACATTACAAAGCAACAGTTTAAGAAGCCCTAGCATAAAAATATTAGTTCTAATGCAGCAGGAGATGGTAAAGAAAAGTTACTGCTACTTTCAAATGAAGTGATAACCCGCCCATAAGCAATATTTTCATAATTACAAATAGAGATAATCAACTAGTAATGAACTTTTACAAACGTATTTATTCTATTAATATTTTTTGGTTGTTTTTTTGCATGCCAGTTCTGTGCGTAGGGCAGCCCAAAAAAAAGCAAATAGTTGAAAAGCCTAATATAATTTTTGTTTTGGTTGATGATTTAAGGTGGGATGCAATGGGGTTTATTGAGCGGTATCCATTTCTAAAAACCCCCCATATAGATCAGCTTCGTAATGAAGGGGTACATTTCAAAAATGCCTTTTGCACAAATTCTCTCTGTGCGCCTTCGCGGGCAACTATTTTAACCGGTATGTTTCCTCAAACTAACGGAGTGTCCACCAATCAAGAAGGCCGCGAATTAAATCCTGATAAAACGCTTTCATTTGGACAAATACTTCAGGGCGAAGGCTATGAAACAGCTTTTATTGGTAAATGGCATATGGCAGAAAATAATCAACCCAGAAAAGGATGGAATTACTGGTGCAGCTTCCCGGGGCAAGGTCAATATTTTGGCAATGATTTAAATATTAATGGAAAAAATATTCGGAATGAGGGTTATATCACAGACGAACTGAATAAATATACTTTAAATTTTATTGATAAAAATGCAGATAAACCATTTTGTGTTTATCTGTCACACAAGGCAGTTCATGAGCCATTTACTCCTGCAGATCGAGACAAAAATTTATTCGCCAATGATTTGGTTCCTGAACCTGCAAGTTGGCTCGATAATATGGAAAATAAACCAGCCTGGCAAAGAACGGTGGTGAATGCAGATCAACGCCGTCGATTGAGAGAAAAAGATTTGGCTAAAATTATTCCTCAAAAAATTCGTAAGCCTGGCCCCTGGCCTGCAGCAACAGGAATAGGAAAACAAAAAGATTACTTGCGAACCCTCACTGCAGTTGATAATGGACTGGGAGAAATTTATGATTTACTAAAGAAAAAAGGAATTTTAGACAATACAATAATAGTATTTGCGGGAGATAATGGATTTTTTCAGGGAGAACATGGGTTAGGAGATAAACGTTTGGCATATAACGAATCCATGCGAATTCCATTGATAATGCGCTATCCGAAATTAGCAAAAGCGAATCAGACGATTTCAGAAATGGTACTCAATGCCGACATTGCTCCTACTTTTCTTGAAATGGCTGGAGTTTCAATTCCCTCGCAAATGCAAGGGAAAAGTGTAGTTCCATTATTACATGGAAAGAATGAGGATTGGAGAAAGGCTTTTTTATTTACTTACTGGACAGATCTTGTTTATTTTATTCCTCGAATAACTGCTATTCGAACAGAAAAATACTTGTATTCAACTACCCCAGATATTAATGACATTGATGAGTTGTATGATGTTGTAAATGACCCGGCTGAATTAAACAATCTTTCAAAGAAGCCAGAATTTTCGGCAATTGAAAACAATTTAAAAATAGAACTTGAGCAACTAAAAAAAGAAACTGGCTATAAAGCTGATGTGCCAAGACCAGATGCTGAATTTATAGGCAATGTAAAAACAGGAAAACTCCTTTCGATTGGTTTTGGGGATACTACATTACATTACCAAACAGAAAATGATATCAGTTTCCATGGGGTATTATTGAATAAAGATCAAAAAACCGTTAGCGGAAATTTTAATGATGGCGCCACCACAGTTATAAAAGTCAGGCCGGATTTAGATCCTTCAAAAGGCAGTTTTGTTATTGAATGTTTGGTTAAACCAGAATCACCTGATGGAATTATTGCTTCATGCGGGTCACAACAAGACGGTTGGGCAATTTTTTTAGAAAAGGGAGTGCCTGGTTTTGTGGTAGCGCATGACAAACATCTTCAGTTTATTGACGGGCCATCAAAAATTATTAATAAATGGTCGCATCTAATAGCAGTAATTGAAAACTATGGTAACATTATAAAGTTTTTTGCCGATGGAAAATTAATAGGACAGCGGAAAATGTTACTCCCAATACAATCCATTAAAACTAGTGCTGGAGATATTTATTTAGGACAGGATGCAGGAGACATGATTGATCCGAATGGTGTTTCGGTTCGTTCTTTTAAAGGCTTGATTCAATCAGTTACTTTCTATCGCGAAAAGATGCAGGATTCAAAATTCATAGAATTATCAAAATCAAATTGATAGAAGCATGAAAATTGAAATGATTTTGTAAACTAATATTATGAAAGCAATAAAGCCAATTCTTGTAACTATAGCTTTCTGTTTTGTTTTAAGTGGCACTGCTCAAAAAACAATTGACACTATTGCAACAAAAGCGGGAATTTTTAACTTGCCAATAAAAATTGAATTACCAAAAAAAAGTATAGAGAAAAGCCCTATTTACTTTTTTGTTCATGGTGGAGGCTGGAATGGTGGCACACAAAATGAAGTGCCTCCGGCAATGCTCTCTGGAGATGTAAAATTCTTATCTAATGAATTGGGAATTATTTATGTTGGATTAGCTTATCGCTGTAAAGGAAATAATGCCACTTTTACTGATGCAATACATGATTTGGAATCGGGTGTTAAGTGGTTTTTAGATAATGCAAATATATTTAATGCAGATACTTCTCGAATTGGTTTTGGAGGTACTTCAGCGGGAGCTACTTTATCTGCAGTAATGGCTCAAAAATATCCAAATTGTAAGATTTATGTAGGTTCAGAGGGAATCTATAACTTAATAGACCATGATGAAAAAAAATCTCCATTTCCAAATAGTGAGGCAAGAAAAATTTACGGGTTAGATACTGAGGAAAAATGTAAAATGGCATCTGCATTTTATAATTTAAAAAAAAATCCACCTGCTTCACTTTTATTACATGGAAAAGAAGACAGGTTGTGTCATTACACGGAAAGTATAAAATTTTCTGAAAAGATTATAGAAGCAGGAGGTAGTGCTAAGGTAGTGCTCTATGATAAAATTAATCATACCTGCTTGAGTGCTTCTTATCCAGACGTTTTCAAAAAAAGCGTAATAGAAATTGCAAATCTATTTATTACTGAATTCAAAATAAAAAACAAAAATATTGAAACAATTGAAAAGGAATTAGATAAACGATTAGAAAATCAGTATCCAACAATAGACATCACCGAAAGTAAAATTATTGGTTTGTGGAAATTTAATAGTGAAGACTTGAATTTTAAACCCAATGGCAAAGGAGAACAAAAAAATAATAAAATTGTGAAGGAGTTTAATTACACTATCAAAAATGATTCAGTGAAAATAATAGTAGAAAAACAAAAAGAACGATTATTTTTTTTAAGGAAAAATAATACCAACATGTTTGAATTAATTACCGATAGTACAGAAAAAATATATAGAAGATTTGATTATATCAAACAATAAGACACTATCCTTTAAACTGTGTAAGTAAAAAATATTGGGGTTTGACTTTAATTAAAGTTGAACCCTATTTTTCAATTAAATAAATCCACATCATTCAATCCTGTTAACTAATTTTTTAGATTAATTTCCTTTCATTATTTTTTAGCATCGATGGGAAATAATGCCGGGTACCGCCGCTTTATCAATTCCTGTTCTGATACATTCAATTGCCTTATTTCAATTGGTTTATCCTGTTGACGGGTCCCCTTTTGGTTGAGGCGGTTAAGTAAGCTCCAATTTCGGCTATTCTGGTCAGGCTTTGGGTCATCCGGTTCCTTAGCTTTGAGGTCGTAGCGTGTGAAATCGATAAGTTTTTCCGAGGTACCTGTCTTCCAATCTCTTAAAAGGGCCATTCGAAAATCTTTGTTCATAAACCAGCGGATTTCCAATTCAGGTTCAGATCCTGGGAATCCGGATCCGCGTTGTACAAAACGATAATTGATACTATCATTATTTCTGAACTGCTTGCGCCATGTTAATCCGAATTCTCCGACTGTAATAGCCCTCGCATTCGGCCATCTGCTCTTTATCTCTTCAAGCCAGCCAACGATACCGGGAATAACTATACCAGGGTAAGGATAATGATATATTTTGTGTGCCTCAACTAGTCCAAGTTCGCAGATGTTTGTGACCCAAGCAAACCCGTTGAGATTAAATCCTTCTTCGAAATGAGCTGAAGTAGTGGCAATCATCTCCTTCAGGCCCTTTTCGGCACCATACCTGATTACTGTTTCTATCGGTCCTACTCCCAGCCTGCTATTGAAGCCATTTTCAAAGCCTGCTCTGCGTGCGGTCAAAAAGTCACAAGTCCAGCCGTCCATGTTTACACAGTCTATCTGGTCAGTGCTGTCTTGGGCCGCTTTAAGAAAATGTTGGCGAGAAGGATAGTAAGGATAGGAAATGGAGCCGTCGCCGTCGCCATTATCTATCGCATACTGACTCCAAATATTTCCCTGGCAAATGTGAATACCCTCTTTTTCAGCCAAAAAACGCAGGTTCTCAGCAGCCAGAAAACCGGCAATGATACTGGAGGGCCGGTATCCGGCTCCAACCATTTGCGAAACCATTTGCAAACCTTCATGTAAATCACGGTTAACTTGCTCCCTGGTATTATACATGTTTGAGAAATAGCCGCCAGGAGCAAAGGTGATCTCATCTCCAAATTTTTCATGATAAAAGACTGCCAATTTTTTTATGCCTTGGTAATTGGGGCGATTGTCCTTCAGTGCAAGCCAACTGAAAGCCCAAGTAATTCGTGCCCCGGGTAAAGCCTTTTCTACAGCTTCCCTGAATGCGCTGGCTGCTCCCGGACTGTGAATGCCTGATTCATCTTCACCGACTGCTTTATAACGTGATATTTCAATTTGATTAACACGCACAAGGGTAATTAAAGTGATAAAGCGGTTACCCATAAGCTTTAACCCGGTATCTCTCGCTAACCCGGCTTCAACTGCAGGATTAGCTTTCAGGCCCCTGACCAACCGATTATGCAAACTGATGATATGCTGTTTGCGCCCCGCAGCGTCGGCAATATTGTTGTCCTTAACATGGTCAACGTAACGATATGCCAATGAATTTGCATCCGTTATCTGAGAAGATATTATGACTGCTAATAAACTTATCAGGTAAATAAATTTGCTTCTTGTAAATATTTTAATGCGCATTTTTATTGTTTTAATAAAAGACTCATTGGTTCCTATTTGGAAGCAGCTTTCTGGTGTGTTACTATTGGAACATATCCTACTTCCATACCCTTTGGCGGGGTAACCAATAAAGCCGGATCAAGTGCCACCAATTCCCCCATTGTAGGTGGAGCCATGTAATCTCTGTCAATAGGCCATTGCGCGTGAACCTTTTCAATGAAAGCCTGTAATTTATCTTTTTTTGCTTCGCTCCAGTTGTATTGTTGGAAGGATGGTTGATCAACAAAACGATACCAAGAATAGGTAACTTCAGAACCATCAATAAGCTTAACCTTGTAAGGGCCTGCAGCAGCACCGGGACTGGTCCAGGCTCCTTTGCCAGGAGAAGTATAGGGCTCACCTGGTTTCGCCAATGTAAACTCTTTGTTCAAGAGATTAGTTTTGGCAGGCACCTCCGATGCTGGTATTGCCACCAGTTGATCTCCTTCATGCCTGAAATACCTAGGAAAGTTTCCAAATTTATTGGTTTTACCATCAACCCATTTCAAACCCCAAACATTATCGTTGTAAACCTTTGTATCAAAGATTTTTTCCACTCCATTAATTTTCTTACCAGCCTGATCATAACCGGGAGTTTTTGTTGTTAATTTTGATTTCCACGCACCCTTTTCATCGAACCTTCCCGAACAAAGCTTACCGCCATCTCGCCATGACTTAAACGTTTCATACAATGCTGCTTTAGAGTAATATACCACATCTTGCACTAGCATGGTCCTGCCCTGTTTGTCAACCGGAAATTGCAGTTGGGGGATCTTAGAATAAGTCACGCCCTTTTCATCCTGTGACTCAAAGCAGGGTACCGTGTTAATCTCCATGGCACCACCGCCCATATGGCCTGGCCTGGCATCAAGTCCACGTCCATAAATAAAATCATAATTGAACAGCTTGCCAATCTTGCTCCAGGTTTCAGGAATATAATAAGCTATCGGCCCTTTGAAATTGGCAGCGCTTAAAAAACAAGTCCAGCTTTGGTCTCCCGTTGGTGGGTCGCCATTTGTTGGATCTGTAAAAGGTAAAGCCATGTAAGTGTATCCCAGAAATTTACCATTAGGATTGTCCTGGAAAGGCAAAGCATCTGGTGGAATGAGCAGACGATTGCTCAATTGAGCAATTCCCAGGCGATTGTCTGGCAAAGCTTCGGTATCATAAAAAAATGACCAACCCGGCGAACCCACTTCGTAATCATAGCATTGTGGTGTTGCATTCATACTGAATTTTGGTGGACCATAACGAAATCGATTTCCAGCCCAATAACCAAGGCCGCCCTCGAGGGTTTGAAAAACACTACTCCAAGTCGGGCCTCGTTTTGGCCAATTGTCACGGGCAAGCGTTCCAATGGGAGCAAGGGGTTTGTCTTTATTGTCGGAATTGTCGGGTGTAACCCAGGCTCCGGCCAAACCAATCTGAAAGTCGGCAAGCGGTTGGGTAATCAATGGCCACACAGCGGAATAAAAGCCCATTCCGTAACTATAACTTGATTGATCAGCCGGCTTGTCTGCATTATAACTAATATATCCATGCAGACCGCGAGAATGTTCTTTTACAATTCCAGGTCCAACTTTTTGGGCTTTTTCATCCTGTGCCTCCACCTGATAGAAAGAAAGCAGCATAAAAAAAACAATAAAAGACAATTGAAAACTTAAAGCCTTACACCTACCATTAAAAAATTGACAATTCATAATTTGATTTTTTAAACAATGATTATACCTTTCTAAATACCTTAAACTTCCCTATTTTTTATTTCTGACGAAAAAGGAGATGCCCTTACAGTTATTTTTTACTCAGGAACTACCTGCTTTTTTTGAATATTTTGCTTACCCAATTTTCTCACGCTCTCAATTCCAATCGGCTGTCTGTTCAGAGGAGCGCTTCGACCACTTGATTTTAATTCTTCCAATAATTTCTGAAGTTCCTTGCGTTTTTCGGCCTCCTTGAAATACAAGTTTGTCGTTTCTCCGGGATCATCTAAAAGATTATATAATTGTCCCAGTGCACCAGGTTCAGTTTCAGGTAAAGCATAGGTCTTAAGAAAGTCCTCTTCGTAATTATTTCCACCAGATCCTTTGTGGTTGAGATATTTCCAATTTCCCTGCCGAATCTGAAATTCTCCCCTAAAACTCTGAGTCAACAAATAAGGCCTGATAGAACGCTTCACATCATGCGTCCCAAGCATAGCAGGTAACATGTCATAACTGTCTCTGGCATTTATATCCTTTAGTTTAAAATCAACTATGGAGGCAACTGTTGCAAATATATCGGTGGTATTAATCATCTGGTCAGATCTCAAACCTGCTTGAAACACACCCGGCCAGCGAACAATAAAGGGAACTCGATGCCCCCCTTCCCATGCATCACGCTTCATTCCCCTCCAACCTCCAGAAGGATCGTGCCCATAATCCTGACGCATCCAGTTAACGTGCACTGTTTCGGCTCCATTATCTGCATTAAAAAGGATAAGTGTGTTATCATCAATACCTAAATCTTTCACTAATGCCATGATACGCCCTACCAGCACATCCAGTTCCCAAACAAAATCACCACGAGGGCCAGCATTTGTCGCCCCGTTGAACTCAGGAGCAGGAAGAACTGGCGCATGTGCAATTTGTGTTGAAAGGACCGCGAAGAAGGGTTTTTGAGGGGTGTTTTTGCGATGCTCAGTTATAAAACGTCGCGTTTTTTCATAAAATATCAAATCCGCTTCCATAAAATTATACCCAGGCGACATCCAGCCTTCGTCATTATCCCAAAGCCATTTACCTCCCAGATTGGGTAGATTGGCGCTTTTATGTCTTTTGCTTGCCGGTATGGGAACCATATCATTCTCGATGTAGATATATAATGGATCGGTATTTGGACAGTTGGGTGTTATATAAGATTCATCAAACCCTTTCGAATTTGGACCGTCAATTAACGGAGTACTTTTTTTATAATCAATCAGCAGTGAGTTCTCAAAGCCCCCTTTCAACACCTGGTTATTTTTATCAACCCAAGTTAGTCCCACATGCCATTTGCCGAATACGCCCGTCCGATATCCTTTTTGCTTTAGCATTTCAGCAATAGTTAGTGTTCCCGGTTTTAAATAGCTCGGACCTCCTGGCCCTTCAAAAGCGCCGCCACCTCCTCCTGTGGACCGATAAATCTGCTGCCCTGAATAAAGTCCATAGCGAGATGGTGAACAAATTGTGGAGGGACTGTGAGAATCGGTAAACAGAACTCCTTGGCTAGCCAATCTGTCTAAATTAGGCGTATGATATGCCGCCTTTTTATTGTAACAGGAAAGATCCCCGTATCCCAAATCGTCTGCATAAATAATGATGATGTTTGGTAAATCCTGTGCAATAGAATCATGGAATCCATGTAATAAACAAAAAAGAGGCAACAAGAATTTAAACTTATTCATTTTCTTTTCATTTTTTTAATATGGGTAAATCTAACTCTTGAGTAGATGTCAACTTTGTGGTAAGTGCGGGAATAACTACCTCCCATTTTTTCATAGCACCCTTTTTTATAAATTTAAAAAAAAAATGATAACTACTCTTACCATTTTTTAATCAATGTTTATTAAATATTATGTTATTGTATTTAATCAGTAACCAATAGGTTAATCCCATTCTAATATTATTATAATCGAAAATTCCTTAAAGAAAAACAACCTTTCCACTTATATATACTCAGCAGTTCTTAAGTAAATAGTTTGATATTTTGTTTGATTCAGCTGCAACTAACTATTAAGGGTAAGCGATTTGAGCAACTTCAACAATCTTATGAAGCCTTAAAAAACGATATACACAGTAAGTGCTCTAATTAAAATGCTAGTATTATTGGGAAACACTACTTATTGCATAATAACTGCAAACAATTGATTAACATACGCGCCTCCTCCGACTACTACTTTCAATAACTTACAACTTGTAAATTAGTTAATTGCGTATTTCATAAAATAAATTTCATTGTATGAAAAAAAATCTATCTCTTTTTGTGATGTTTCTTTTACTGATGGTGGCGTCTGGGTCAAAAGCTTTTGCTCAGAAAAAGGAATTAAGCGGCACTGTTTTGAATAGTGAGGGATTACCAATCCAATTTGCCTCCATCCAGGTGAAGGGAACCACTCGTGGATCAACTTCAAATGAGCAAGGTGAATTTAAAATTACAGCAAGTACTGGTGAAGAATTACAGGTTTCTTCAGTGGGTTATGTAACGCGTTTGATTAAAGTTGAAAAAGTCACTAAGTTAGTAATAACACTTACTAATTCTGGGAGTAATTTAGGAGAAATAATAGTAACGGCATTTGGAATTTCCAGGCAAAAGAAAGCGATTGGGTATGCTGTTCAGGATGTTTCAGGAGAATCACTCGCCAAAGTTAAACCTACTAATATAGTTAATGCCCTGTCCGGTAAAGTTGCCGGTGTGCAGATAACCAATGCGACGGGTGCAGTAGGCGGATCATCAAGGATTGTAATTAGGGGAAACTCCTCGTTTGGTCAAAACGAGCCTTTATGGGTTGTTGATGGTACTCCATTTATAAATTTCAGCTCTGATATGACTGCCTGGGGTGGCCAGGATTATGGAAATGGGGCGCTTGATATTGATGCGAGCAACGTTGAATCCATCACTGTGCTTAAAGGGGCAAATGCTTCAGCGCTTTATGGAAGTCGTGGAGCAAATGGAGTTGTTTTGGTAACCACGAAAAGGGGTTCAAGGGAAAAAAATAAACTGGGTATAGAGCTTACAAGTTCAGTTTCATTTGAAAATGCGGCTATAATGCCAAGATGGCAAGATAAATATGGAGGTGGAAGATATGGAAGTGAATTTGACTGGAAAACAAAGCAGCCAACTATGAGCTATCAGGATTATTCAAAAAAATATGGATATAATTATGTAGATGGATTTGGTAACGGGGTGAATGATGCTGGTCCGAGAAGTTGGGGCCCTAGAATGGATATTGGTCTTATTCTCGATCAATTTACCGGAAAAAACCAGCCATGGGTTTCAAACCCTAATAACGTGAATGAATACTATGAAACAGGGATTACTAATGACCATTCCATTGCATTGACCAAAGGTTCTGAGGCTGGAGCTATGCGAGTATTCCTTGCCATCAATGATATAAAAGGTACTACCCCAAATACAGATTACAAGAAATACACTTCAGGCTTCAGCGGTGATCTCAATCTCTCAAAAAGATTAACTGCAGGAATCAATATGACATATGCAAACAATCATAGTGATAATCTTCCCAGCCAGGGGTATGATGGTGGTGGAGATAATACGGCAGCTTCTTTTGTATTTTTTCAGAGACAAGTGGTTATGCAGCCGCTGAAAGAAAACTGGAATAAATTAGATGCTTTTGGCCATCCCTATTCATATGCGCAGGGTGAAATGAATAATCCTTATGCGGACGCTCAAAACAATGCATCTAGAACAAGAAATCGTTTGTATGGGAATGTGAATATGAAATATAAGATGACAGACTGGTTGAGTGTAATGGGTCGCTTAGGAACAGATTACTATAATGAGGATCGAAAGAAAATGCTTCGCTCAATATCTTATGATGGCGGCGGAACAGGTAAATTCTGGCAGTCTCAAAAATATGCGCAGGAAACCAATGCCGATTTCCTTTTACTATTTAATAAAAAAATAAATGATAATTTTCAGATTGATGGAACGCTAGGTGGAAATTACCGGGTAGAGAACAATCATCAAATGAGGATGGATATTAACAAATTAACGGTTCCGGATTTGTTTACCGTTGCAAATGTTAGTGGATATCCGTCTATCTCGCAGTACGACTCAAAGAAAGTGACCAACAGTGCACTGGGATCAGTCAACCTGTCCTACAAGAATTTTCTCTTCATGAGTGTTACGGGACGTAATGATTGGAGCTCCGCTTTACCAAAAGACAACTTATCCTTTTTCTATCCATCTGTCAGCACCGGGTTCGTATTTAGCGATGCTTTAAAGATTAAATCTGATTTCTTAACATACGGCAAGATAAGGGCCGGTTTGGCAGAAGTTGGAAATGATACCGGCCCATACAATTCAGGATTCACTTATAGTCCCGTAGGTGGAAGCCCATGGAATGGAACTACTATGTATTACTTACCGGGCCAGATGCCACCAGTAAACCTGAAACCTGAAAATAAAAGTTCCATGGAAGCTGGTATTGAATTAAAGTTTTTCAAAAACAGGTTCGGTATTGACCTCACTGTATATGATACCAAAACAACAAACCAGATAATGTCAGTTGACATTGCTACATCAACAGGATATAATAATGCACTTATCAATGCAGGTGAAATTGAAAATAAAGGCATTGAGTTGATATTGAATGCTACTCCAATAGAAATTAAGAATGGTTTTAGCTGGGATATAACTGTTAACTGGGCAAGGAATCATAATCGGGTAAATGAACTTTATGCAGATCTTCAATCGCTATTTATTTCTGACATGTGGGCTAGCTCCATTGAGGCAAGGCCAGGAGAACCTTATGGAGTAATAAGAGGTAAAGGTTTTGTGTATGACGATAAAGGTCAGCTTAAGGTAGGTACCAATGGATTACCCTTAAAACAGTCTCAACTCCTAACCTATGGGAATATTACACCGAAATGGATTGGAGGTATATCAAATTCATTCTCATACAAAGGATGGAATTTATATTTCCTCATCGACGGACGTTATGGAGGTGATATTGTTAGCGGGACCAAACTATGGGGAACCGGAATGGGAAACACCATAAACACATTAAATGATCCTTTTACCGGAGCGACTGATGCCCGGGAAACCGGTATTATTGTCCCCGGTGTAAAACCGAACGGAACAGCCAATGATGTAAGGGTATCTGCAGCAGATTACTGGAGTAGCATTCGCGGTATACCCGAAAATGTGGTGATGGATGGCTCCTATATTAAGCTCCGTGAAGTCAGTATCAGCTATTCTCTTCCCAAAAAATTGTTGAATAAACTGGGTATAAATTCGGCGAGTTTGTCAATTTTTGGAAGAAATGTGGCACTTCTCTATACATCTGCTGGAAACGATATCCATATCGACCCGGAAACTGGATTCGGAACAGGAAACCAGGGTGTAGGGTATGAACAGATGCAGATACCTACAGCAAGAAGCCTGGGAGTAAAACTTTCAGTATCCTTTTAGCAGATAAATTGGAATAATTTTTAAACAAAAAATTAGTTATGAAAAATCAAATTAGAATAAAAATAATCTTCATAATAAGCGTCATGTTGTTGGGGGCATGTACCAAAAATTTTGAAAAGATTAATACGAACCCTAATCAACCTAATGCGGTGCCTTTATCGAATATTTTCGGAGGTGTACTGTTAAATTTTAATAGCGCATATATGCAACCAGGAGGGCAGGATCCGAATTATGTAGGAAGCAGGCTTGCTGCAGCTCAGAATACCTACAGTTCTATCGGAGGGGAATGGGGTGCATATTATCAGGCATTGAAAAATATCAACAAAATAATTAAGGATGCTAAAGTACAGGGCAATACTAATTTACAGGCAGCCTCTATTACCTTTCGTGCTCAAATGACACAAGTGCTAACTGATAAGTTCAGGGATATGCCTTACTCTGATGCCATCAGGGCGGAAGAGGGAGATCTTACTCCTACCTATGATTCACAGGATGCTATTTATAAGTCGATAGTAGCTGACCTTAAGACAGCGGCCGATCTGTTCAAGACTGGGACGGGTGCCCTTGGGGATGGTGATGCGCTTAATGGTGGAAATGTAAGCAAATGGCGGAAATATTGTAATGCGCTCAGACTAAGGGTTGCCATCCGTATTTCAAACGTTGATATTGCAACATCGAAAAATATTATCAATGAGGTATTGGGTAACCCAACCGATTATCCTGTACTTGTAAGTAATACTGATAATGTTGAAATGTTATGGCCGGGTACATCACCATGGGAAGACACTTTCTGGTATTGGTGGGTGCTTTACCATCATGAAGGAGCAGGTAAGATACTGGTGGATTACTTAAATTCTTATAGCGACCCAAGACTTCCAATTTGGTTTGTACCTTCTACAACTGATAAAAAGTACAGGGGATCCGAAAGGGTTGGCTTTATTGCACCAAATGTAAGGGAAGACATATCCGATTTCAATCCGACATTTGTTAATGGCACCAAGGGACCAGACGGTTATTTCAGGTATGCTGAAATATGCTTCCTTAAAGCAGAGATTTACCAACGTGGTATAACGGTCGGAGATGCAAAAGCTGAATATTACAAAGGTATTGAAGCCTCTATGCTGCAGTATCGTGTTAGTGCGGGTGCAATAACCACTTACAATACGGTAACAGGTGTAACATGGCAGAGTAATGCCAATGATTTAAATAAAATATATATTCAGAAGTATTTATCACAATTCATGATGGATAATGAAGCCTGGGCTGAAGGACGAAGAAATGATGTTCCTTTGTTTCCTGTTGCTTCCGGAAGTCTTTACTCAGGACATAACCGTGCACCGTTTAGGATGCCTTATCCCCAGAGTGAACAATCCCTAAACTCCACTAATGTTGCTACATTTATAAGTAATATAAAGGATTTTTATTGGGGACAGCAAATGTGGTGGGATAAAAGAACCGGGGTGCAATAAAAACCACCTATTGAACTGAACTAATCATTTTGCATCTTCGGCTTCACCCGCACTTATTTTAGCGGTGAAAACCGAAGATGCAATTTGGTAAATAGGACAATACACCCGTTCAGCTGTTCCACCCATAATCGCTGATTGCTATGAAGCAGTTAGGGATGTAATAAAAGATAAACCTGTTTTATTCATCCGAATTAACTAAACCTAGGTATTTACTCCTGTAATCTGTTGGAGACTCACCAATTATTGACTTAAAGACCCTATTGAAATGAGTTATTGTATTGAATCCACATTTAAAACCAACATCCGAAATAAAATCAAAATCATTACTAGTTAGCCTGTGACATGCTTCATGGATTCTTACTTCGTTGAGGAAGGTAATAAAAGTTTTTAAAGTTCGTTTTTTAAAGTAACTGCAAAATGCCTGGGGTGTCATATTGGCTTCATTGGCTATCTGTTCCAAAGTCAATTGATTGTGATAATTCATCATAATGTAATGATAAATATTACTGATTCGAATTCCATCATACTCGCTCACTTTAGCGATTTTTTCATTATTTGAAAACTTTTTAATATCATTTAAATTTGACAGTTTATGTAAAAGCTCAATAAAGCTTAACATTTTAAAGGTTTCAGATTGCTGGAAAATATGATTGAATAGTAAAGAAATTTCATTGACATGATTATCAGGAATTGAGAAACCAGCGTTAAATTTTAAAAGAAATTGTTTTACCGTTTTAAATTCAGCTAATTCGAATAAAGACCCTAATTTTCCAACAGGGTCGAAAAATATACTACGTGCTATAATTTTTTGCTTACTATCTTGACTAAAGTAGGCAGGGGCACTTTTAAATACATGAGGCTGATTGGCGCCTATACAAAAAATTTGATTTGAATAGAAAGCAAAAATTTCATGATTTATAACTAATGTGCCTTCCCCTTTTTGAACCCAGGTAAGCTGAATTTGTTCATGCCTATGAAGCTTGGGATAAAAATATTTATTTTCTTCTTCCTTTAAAGTAATGTTGCAGTCACCCGCAACGGGAATCGTAAATTGTATTATATTCATTATTTGGTTTTTATTTTTTAAAAAACACAGGTGCTTGTGGCATTGGCACAAACCCCTTTTCGATAATATCCATAAAACAATAATGCTCTCCAATAGGAAAATTCACGGTTTTAGTACCCCAAATTCCATTTATGCTTGCGCCCCCGTTTAAAAATTATAGTTTAGTATTTGTAAGATTGGTGCAACAATTTGATAATCGAGTAGGAAAAAAGAACTTCAAAAGGGAACAAATAGTTCTTTTAGAATATATAGAACAAGAGATTACTTCATTATTATCATCCATTTCGTTTATTATTTAAAGTAATATAATCTTTAAAGTGTAAAATTTAATAATCTAATGTTAACTTTTTTTAGGACGAGACAAACTATTGGAAATCCACGCTCATATTACCCCAATTTCCATCTACGGTAGCCCCCATTTAAAAATTACAGTTTAGTCTTGTCTACTGAAGAAAGGGGATTGATTTACATGTGTTTTCTACCCAACAATAAAATCAAGGTAATTATCTCTATTGATAACCTCAAACGTGGATTCAGGATATAAGGTTTTAAAGGATAGGGGTTGTTTTACTTTTTTGTTGTCAGTGTATTTGAATTCGAAACTAGCAATCATTCCATCTCTTACTTCAATTAGGTCAATTTCCTGTTGATTGTAGTTACGCCAAAAATAGAGTTCTTTGGTTTTGTTGAGGTATTTGTTGCTTTTAATCCTTTCTGACACTAAATAGTTCTCCCATAAGTTACCAATATCGTTTCTTAACGTGGGTATCCTAAAATCATTAATGATAGCATTGCGGATACCATTATCGAAGAAATACCATTTTGAACTTTTGGTGACTTCTTTTCGTTGATTGGTACTATATGATGGAAGTTTGTAAATGATGAATACCTTACTCAATAAGTCTAGGTAACTTTCTACTGTCAATCTACTCATGCCAAGTTGTGTCCCTAGTTCATTATAAGAAACCTCAGAACCAACTTGATAAGCAATCAGTCTCAATAAGGAAACAATCTTATCGGAATGTTTTATACCACCAAAACTTAGGATGTCTTTTAATAAATACGATTGTACCAATTGTTGTAAATAATTCCGTTTATCATCATTGGAGACTAGATTAATCAGTTCGGGGTAACAACCATAAATCAACCTTTCTTCTAGGTTTTGTTTCGTTTCTAAATAATTCTCGGTTGGCATCAGTTCCAATTGGGAAAGGGGATATAGGTTGAACTGATGCTGTCTGCCAGTCAATGGCTCTCCAGTTTTATTCATTAAATCCAATGAAGATGAACCTGTGGCTATAATGGTTAAGTTGGGGTTGGTATCAATCAATAGTTTTAAAGCCATCCCAATTTCAGGGATTGATTGTGCTTCATCAATAATGATTAACCGATTGTTGCCAATAAGTCTTTTATAATTACTAGTAGACCTGTTCTTGATAACTTCTTGTACGTCGAAATCCTCACCATTCAAAAAAAGGAGTTTTGATTGATAATTCTTTTGAATTGAATTGATTAAAAAGGTCTTTCCAACCCTTCTCGTTCCTTGTATCAGGATAACCTTATTGCTTTCTAATAAGTTGATGATTTGAGGTTCAATTATTCTATTGATTACTTTCATTGTGTCCTAATTCTTCGTAAATATAGTAAAAATGATAATTGATTATCTATATTT
>Ga0214919_10003572_pt1 | contig 23397 bp, 21 predicted proteins | sample LL1503_MetaG_FD_177994 | JGI IMG/M metagenome (GOLD analysis project Ga0214919, IMG submission 177994) | Freshwater microbial communities from Lake Lanier, Atlanta, Georgia, United States - LL-1503 | ecosystem: Environmental > Aquatic > Freshwater > Lake | place: USA: Georgia | collected... | reverse complement strand
GAATCTTCGCCGGGTGTTTGGAATCGATTGCAATATAGACCGCTTGAAGGATTTGTTTTTGCGATAACACCATTTAATTTTACGGCAATTGCCGCTAATTTATGCGCAGCTCCTGCAATGATGGGAAATGTTGTTGTTTGGAAACCTTCGGATACTCAAGTTTATTCTGCACAAGTGATCATGGAGCTTTTCATGGCTGCAGGTCTTCCGGATGGGGTCATAAATATGATTACCGTAGACGGACCTGTCGCTGGAGATATAGTTTTTAAACATAAGGATTTTGCCGGCTTGCATTTCACTGGTTCTACCGGAGTTTTTCGTGCTTTATGGAAACAAATTGGTGAAAATATTGCTAGTTTCCGAACCTATCCTCGAATCGTTGGGGAAACTGGTGGAAAGGATTTTGTCATGGCTCATAGTTCTGCAATTCCTGCCGTGGTTGCAACAGCTCTCGCTCGTGGTGCATTTGAATTCCAAGGGCAAAAGTGTTCCGCAGCCTCCAGGGCTTATATTCCTAAATCAATCTGGCCTGAAGTAAAAAGAATTTACGTTGAACAAGTCAACTCTATAAAAATTGGTACGCCTTACGATACTTCAAATTTCTGCAATGCGGTTATTGATGAAAAATCATTTGATAAAATTGCCGCTTATATTGATTACTGCAAAGCGCAAGACGATGCCGAATTAATAACGGGTGGGGGATGTGATAAATCTGTTGGTTATTTCATTGAACCAACAACTTTTGTTACAACTAATCCTCGATTTAGAACGATGTGTGAGGAAATATTTGGCCCCGTTCTAACCATCTATGTCTATGAAGACGCTGATTTTGAATCAACCCTGAAGTTAATCGACGAAACCTCTGAATATGCGTTAACAGGTTCCATAATCGCGCAGGATCGCTATGCCATTAATACCGCAACGAGACTTCTTGAAAATGCAGCAGGGAATTTTTATATCAATGACAAGCCTTCTGGCGCTGTGGTTGGTCAGCAACCTTTTGGTGGCGCAAGAGGTTCAGGAACAAATGATAAAGCGGGGGCTGCTATGAACTTGTTAAGATGGGTTTCTGCAAGAACTATAAAAGAAACATTTGTCCCACCAATAAGTTACCAATATCCGTTTCTTGAACAATAATTATTTTTATTTTAGCCAAAAATTATAGTAGATGACAACGAAGCTTGCAGATGGAACTATTGTTCATTGCCTAAGAAAACCAGAAGCAAAGATGTTGGATCATCATGTGGAAGGATATCTACAGCATGGAATTGAAATTAATGACAATGATGTTGTTGTTGATATTGGTGCCAATATCGGTGTCTTTGGTGTTAGAGTGATGCAAAAAGCGAAAAATGTTAGCGTTTATTGTTTAGAGCCTATCCCAGAAATTATTGAGGTGTTGTCAAAAAATGCTGTCTTGCACGGCAAGGATGATATGCATGTTCTTCCTTTTGGAGTTTCAAATGAAAATAGCACCGCTGTATTTACTTATTTTCCGAATACGCCAGCTCTTTCTACTTTGCATCCAGAACAATGGGATGTGGATCCAACCGCTTTTAAAAGGGCTGTGAAAGGAACGATGAAAAATCCACCCGAAAACATGAGATGGATGAAATGGATTCCATTGGCTTTTTCTGGAATTATTGCCAAACAATTAGTGAAAGGAAAAAAAACGGTAAGCTGTGAATTAAAGACCTTGTCCTCAATTATTGAATCTGAAAAAATTCAAAAAATTGACTTGCTTAAAATTGATTGTGAAGGTGCCGAATGGGATGTTTTATCTGGGATTAATGACGATGATTGGTTAAAAATTAAGTCGATTGTGATTGAAGTCCATAACATAGAAAATCGATTGCAAAAAGTCAAAGATCTTTTTGCTCTTAAAGGATTTACAAAACAATTTGATGAGCAAGAAAAAGGCTTGGAAAATTCTGCGATGTACAATGTTTTTGCAATAAAAGTATGAATGCGTCAACAATTGCTTGGTATACGGTATTGCTTTTGGTTGGCACCAACCTGATTGGTTTGTTGTATTCCATGTTAGTTCTGTACACAGATCATTTTAGAAAATTTACTATTCAGAAAAAACAATATGTTAAAGGGGTCTTTGCTAAAAGAATGCCCTTATACCTCTTTAATATCACATTGCTATTAGCAATATCTGGGGTCGGTGCCTATTTTGGCTTTGGCTTCTTGAAACAAGAAGTTTCTATAGGAATTATTGTGTTTCAAGTCGTTTTCGCTTTTGTAATCGATGACATCTTTTTTTATTTTTATCACCGTTGGCTGCATGAAAATAAATTTATGTTGAAAAATGTACACTCCATTCATCATAAAGCCACGAAACCTTTTCCGCTGGAATATCTTTATGCGCATCCATTTGAATGGTTAATGGGAATGATAGGGGCTTTCCTTGGATTTGCGCTTATTTTAATCTTTATGCCGGTTAATCTTTATGCATTTTGGATCTTTGGAGCAGTAAGAAATTTACACGAGATTCATATCCATTCTGACTTAGAACTTCCAGTTTCAAGTAAAATACCGCTGCTTAGCAAAACAAAACACCACGATGATCATCATGCTAAGCTAAAAGGCAATTATGCTTCAACATTCGTTTGGATGGATAGATTTTTTAAAACTAATTTTTAGTTATGATAAAAATATCGCTAACGATTTTTTGTTTCTTTTTTTTCGTTGCGCTTAACGCACAAAAAGCAACTTTTAATCTAACGGTTACCATCACAAACTTAAAAAATACCAACGGAAAAGTGGAGGTCGGTCTGTATCGAAATGCTGCCAATTTTGCTAAAGTTGGACTTACCTATAAAAAGATTCGTACAGTTATTAGTGGGAACCAGGTTAGCGTTGTATTTCATGATTTAGAAGAAGGTTCGTATGGCGTTTGTGTTTTTCACGATGAAAACAATAATAATTCTTGCGATAGAAATTATTTAGGTTTCCCAAAAGAACCTTATGGTTTTTCAAATAATATACGACCTGTTTTTTCAGCTCCTTCTTTTGAAAGCTGCGCTATTAAATTAGATAAAAACAAAACGATTACAATAAAGAATAGTTTTTAATTTTTAGCTGCAATTATTATAATGCAAAATAGAAGAAAATTTCTTAAATATACCGCACTAATTGCTTCTGCATCAATTGCACAACCTCTTGTTAGCTTTAGTGTTCCAATGCCCTTAGCTAAAGAAAAACCAATTTTTCCTCCTGTCTTAAAACCTGGCGAAAAAGTCATTATTGTTTCCCCGGCTGGAGCTGTTTTTGACCCAATAAAAATCAAAGAATTTATTACGATACTTTCTAATTTTGGCTTTCTTGTTGAAGTTGCTAAATCAGCATCAAATAGACTTGGTTATTTGGCTGGGACCGATCAAGAACGAGCCGATGATATCAACAACGCATTTGCAGATAAATCGATTAAAGGAATTTTTTGTACCAGAGGTGGTTGGGGCTGCGCCAGAATTCTTAACAGCTTGGATTATAAGTTGATTGCCGAAAACCCAAAAGTCATTATGGGATTTAGTGATATTACAAGTCTTCTTTTAGCAATTAATGCAAAAACAAAATTAGTGACTTTTCACGGCCCAGTTGGTTTGTCTTCTTGGGATCCCTTTTCAACACAATGCTTTAAAAATACAGTTTTCTTAGGAGAAAGAAATGTTTTTCCGTTTGGTGCCGAAGATAAAATGATAGCCCTTTCGCCAGGTATTGCACAAGGCGAGTTGATTGGCGGTAATTTAACGGTGTTTAATAGCCTAATTGGGACAGAGTATTTGCCAAATTGTGAAAATAAAATATTATTCCTCGAAGAGTTGAACGAAGATCCTTATAAAATTGATAGGATGCTTACTCAATTAAAACTCGCTGGGGTTCTAGATAAACTTACCGGCTTCGTTTTTGGGGTTTGTGCCAAATGTGTAAGTGAAGACCCTCTTCAGTCTTTTACTGTGTTAGAAGTTGTAAAACACCATATATTACCATTAAATATTCCATCACTCTTTAATGCCCCTTTTGGCCATACAACTAAAAAGTGGACGATTCCGATTGGGGTTATGGCGGAGTTAGATTCTTATAATTTGAAATTAGAATTGCAGCAATCGGCGGTCTTGGTGTAAGATGTTGACTTTGTATTTAATGCTTAATAGCTCTATTTATAGTGTTCTATTTTGTTCTTTTGTATATTTGGTGCTTGTAAAATTGAAATGGCTGAAAAAAAAGAAATCTCCCCCAAAATATTGCTAGATAAGGTCACTATCGAGTCAGCTTTTAAATATATGTGTACAGCTAAAACCTTGGCTGAAAAATACGAGCAGAATAAAGAAGTTACTGCGAAATATGTTCACGCAACTTCTCGTGGTCATGAAGCAATTCAAATTGCGGTTGGCATGCAATTAAAACCATTCGATTGGGTTTCTCCCTATTATCGTGATGACGCTATGCTATTGAGTATGGGTTTAAGTGCTTATGAACTAATGCTGCAGCTTTTTGCGAAAAAAGACGATGTCTTTTCGGGTGGTAGATCTTATTATGCCCACCCCTCTTTAAATAAGGAAGGTTCCCCAAAGATTATTCATCAGTCTTCTGCAACTGGTATGCAAGCAATTCCAACCACTGGAGTAGCAATGGGAATTCAATACAAAGAAAAAACTGGAATAACTTCGGTTGATTTTAACAATGCCCCTGTTGTCGTTTGCTCCCTAGGAGATGCCTCCTGTACGGAAGGAGAGGTCTCTGAGGCTTTTCAAATGGCTGCATTAAAACAATTTCCAATTGTTTATTTAGTCCAAGATAATGGTTGGGATATTTCAGCTAAAGCATCAGAAACTAGAGCACAAGACATTACTGATTTCGCAAAAGGTTTTAAGGGCATCGAGGTTCGTACGATTGATGGAACTGACTTAATTGCTTGTTTCGAAACGGTAAATGAAGTGTTTTCATTAGTTAGAAGCGAACGTCGCCCCTTTATTATTCACGCAAAAGTTCCTTTACTTGGCCATCATACATCTGGCGTAAGAAAAGAATGGTACAGGGATGATTTAAAGGAGGCTGAAAAAGAAGATCCATACCCAAAGTTGAAAGCCATATTGTCGGATTATAAAATTTCTCTTGCTGATTCTATCAACATTGAATCAAGTATTTGGAAATTAGTCGATCAACAATATGAATTGGCCCTAAACGCGCCTGATCCTTCTGTTGATTCTATCTCAGATTTTATTTTTGCACCGACAAGTATCGTTGAAGAAAAAGGAAATCGCGAGCCAGCCGGTAAAAAGAAAACGGTTATGGTTGACTCAGCTCTTTTTGCGGTGAGGGAAATTATGCAAAAACACCCGGAAGCATTGCTCTATGGTCAAGATGTAGGAGGGAGGCTTGGTGGGGTTTTTCGTGAAGCAGCTACCTTGGCGCAAACTTTTGGTGATGATAGGGTTTTTAACACCCCAATTCAAGAAGCATTTATTATTGGCTCTACTGTTGGTATGTCCGCGGTTGGCCTAAAACCGATCGTTGAGGTGCAATTCGCTGATTATATTTGGCCTGGATTAAATCAATTGTTTACGGAGGTTTCACGTTCTTATTATTTGTCTAATGGGAAATGGCCGGTTAGTTGTATCATTCGGGTACCTATCGGTGCCTACGGATCAGGAGGACCTTACCATTCTTCAAGTGTTGAATCAGTTCTAACTAATATTAGGGGAATCAAAGTTTTGTATCCATCAACGGGTGCCGATTTAAAAGGTTTAATGAAAGCGGCGTTTTATGACCCAAATCCAGTGGTTATTTTGGAACATAAAGGGCTTTATTGGTCTAAAATTGCAGGGACTGAAGGAGCGATGTCTCCAGAACCTGATGAGGAATATTGTATACCAATCGGAAAAGCAAGAACGGTTCAATCGGCCGACGATTCATTAATAGAAAAAGGGGAGAGTTGTGGTGTAATAACCTATGGTAGAGGTGTTTATTGGACATTAGAAGCAGCTAAGAATTTTGCCGGAAAGGTAGAGGTTTTAGATTTGAGAAGTTTAAATCCATTAGATCATCAAGCAATGAATGAGCTTTGTCAAAAACATGGTAAAATTCTTATTGTAACAGAAGAGTCCATCGAATGTAATTTTGCTCTTGGGCTCGCAGGGAGATTGCAACGTGATAATTTTAATTCCCTTGATGCCGCAATTGCCATTGTTGGCGCAGTAGATACCCCAGCAATTCCGCTGAATTCAGGCTTGGAAGAAGCAATCTTACCCAACGCTGCTAAAGTGCAAACAGCGCTAGAAAATTTATTAAACAATTAAAACTCCTCCATGAAGTTACAAGAAATAATTACCGCTGTAGCAACTTTTCACGATGCCTTCGGTATTGAAAACAACCAAACTCCCTGCGCAACTTTAAGTGCTAAAGATATTGAATTGAGGTTCAATTTAATGAAGGAAGAAAATGAAGAATATCTTGAAGCAGCTACTAATAACGATATTGTCGAAATTGCAGATGCTCTTGGAGATCAGTTATATATCTTGTGTGGTACTATTTTGAGACATGGACTTCAATACAAAATTGTTGAAGTTTTTGAGGAGATCCAACGATCAAATATGAGTAAGTTAGATGAGTTTGGCAAGCCAATTTACCGTGAAGATGGAAAAGTTCTAAAGTCCAAACTTTATTTTAAACCAGCTATCAAAAAGATACTTGAATCAAATAATGGTCAAGATCAATTATTGCAGGAATAAGAGTTATTCACTTTTTACCTTTAATTTCTTTTGTGAAGCGCCATTTATTTGAATAGACTTTAGTTTAGTTTTGAGCTATTCAAATTCTTAAATGAAAGACATATCAATTTATTTTCAGCCGTTAGAGCTTCAAAATTCCTACAGGGCTGATCAATTAGGAAGCGTAATAGATGCTCATACGAATAGTTTTCCCGATCTTTCAAAAAATGGATGTGCCATTCTTTATGTTCCAGAATATAGGGGGGTTAATGGTTTTAACGCTGATGTTGAAAAGTCAATCACTTGCCCAAGTAGTTTTAGGGATGAACTTTATTCCTTATACAAAGGCTTGGATTGGAACTTGCCAATCTATGACCTGGGTGATTTGTTGCCAGGGAATAACTTGAGCGATACCTATTTTGCATTGGCTCAGGTGGTAACGGAATTAGTGAAAAATAAAATTATTCCTATTGTTGTTGGCGGTTCTCAGGACCTAAGCACTGCCATGTTTATTGGATATGAAGAATTAGAACAATTGATTAATACGTGTACCATCGATGCTAAATTGGATTTAGGAGCCGTGGATGAGGAAATCACACATGATAATTTTATTGGTAGTTTATTGCTTAGAAGGCCATGCTATTTATTTAATCACGCTAATATTGGATTGCAGGCGCCCTTTGCTCAACCAAAAGAATTGGAGTTGTTTGAAAAATTATTTTTTGATGTTTGTCGATTGGGGGAGTTTAATTCGGATTTTAAAATGGCAGAACCAATACTTCGGAATTCAGACATTATAAGTTTTGATTTTGAGTCGATCCGAGCATCTGATTCGAAAAACAATCAAGGTAATCCTAATGGATTTTATGCTGAACAAGCTTGTCAAATCACTAAATATGCAGGAATTAGTGATAAGGTTACCAGTTTTGGAATTTTTAATTGTTTTTCTAATTCAACCATAGAAACAAAACTAATAGCACAAATGTGTTGGTATTTTATGGATGGCTTTTTTGCTAGAAAAGGAGATTTTCCGGTTGGGAGTAAGTTGGAATATACAAGGTTTACTGTTTTCTTGGAAAAAGGCGAGCATGAAATAGTGTTTTATAGAAGCAATAAATCAGATAGATGGTGGATGGAAGTGCCCTATCCGCCTAGTGAATTTTCAAAATTTGAACGACACCACTTAGTCCCTTGCAATAAATATGATTATGATATGGCTATGAAAAATGAAATGCCAGATTTATGGTGGAAAACATATCAAAAACTTGGTTAATTATATTTCAAAAATCTTTTCTGTTATTAACTACCTCTTTTCTATCAGAATCGACTGAGTAAAATCAATTATTAAATAGATAATACAAACTTTTTTTTTGAGTTTTAATTTTTTTATTTATTTTAGCATTCAATTTTAAGCTTAAACTGCTAAGTTTAGAATAAATTTACATGTTAAATAAAACTGAAACTGTTGAAAATAAGACTTTTATCTATATTAGTATTGCTCGTTACAAGTAGTGCTATTGGTCAGCAAGACAAGTTGCTAACTCATTTTTTTTACGACAAAATGAGTATAAATCCAGGCGAAACTGGTTTAGATGATGGTATTTGTGCAACCTCGATATACAGAAATCAATGGGACAAAGTAAATGGTGCTCCAAATTCAGCAATTTTAAATATTGAAGCTAATATGAACCGCTTCTTTCCCGGAGGTCTTGGAATTTCTTTTTATCATGATGCTATTGGATTTTCTAGACAAAATAATGTATTGTTAAATTATTCGTATCCTATTCAAATTGGAAATGTGGGTCGTTTAGGTCTTGGGATTGGTTTGGGGATAATGACTTATGGCATGAATCCAACATGGGTCCCGCCTTCAACTTTAATTGACCCATCGCTTCCGGCAGCTGGATTTCAAGCTGCAAGTTTGGATCTAAATTTTGGTGCTTATTTCAAGGGAAAGAATTTTTATGCAGGTTTGTCTTCCACACATTTAAGTGAATCTAAATTTTCTAGTGTAGGTGTTCTTACTACACCATCTACCTATCAGTCTGCTCGACATTATTACGTAATGGGTGGGTACAAAATGAAAGATGTTGCTGGTGGAAATATTGATGCTAATCTTTTGGTGAGAACTGATATGGTTAAATTTTCTGCTGACATTAACGCACGTTATTTCTATGTTAAAAATAACAAAGAGATCGCTTATGGGGGATTAACTTACAGAACTTCTGATGCGGTAGCTATCATTCTTGGATATAATCCCATGAAAAACTTAACTGTTGGTTACTCTTACGATTTAACATTAAATAAACTTTCAAGTGTTTCACGAGGATCGCACGAGATTATGGTGAAATATTGTTATTATTTACCTCCACCTCCAAAGACAAAAGCACATCACCCGAGGTGGTTATAAAAGTTAATTAATTAGGTTGTAACCATTTTTATTGTTCACACGTTATAGCAAACCTTGATGACCTGTAGCAAAGTTAGTTTGAAAAACGATTGAACTTAAATAAGTATAAAATGAAAAGATTTTTTGCTCTAGTAGTAGTAGTGTTAATGTTCGCATCTTGTGATGACATTGACGGAAATTTAGTAGGCGTTCAAGGACGCGATACTTTCTATCCAGACATTTTAGGACCAGGTAAAGTTCCTTATGGAATGATTTACGTCCCATCTGGAGCGTATCAGTCAGGCGAGAATGATGAAGACATCATGGGATTGCATACAGCAAGGACCCGAACTGTATCAGTTCAGGCTTTTTATATGGATGCCTCTGAAATTTCAAATAACGAGTATCGTCAATTTGTTGATTGGGTGCGTGATTCAATGGCAAGAGAAAGATTGTACAAGAGACAATCATCCGATGATGCAGAACAATGGGTGAATGTACCGGATGACTTTTTTAAAGAGCCGTATCGTTCATTGATTTCACAAGGTTCTGACGTTCAAGGCGCCAATACGCCCTTTGAGCCATTTTTAACCGGTGAGGGTTCTGAGGAATTAGATAAAGCTTACCTTTATTTAACAGGTTATGACGGTATTAAAGTAAATGGATTTGATTGGGAAAAAGCTGGTCTTGATAAAGCGCCAAAGAAGATAACAAGAAAAGATATAGATTTAACCTTAAATCCTATGGAGGTTTCTAATATCTTTTATGCTTATTCTAAAGAAGGAAAGGCAGCAGATATGAAAACCGATGCTCCTAAGGACTTTGATAAGAAATTATTAGAAGCTAATGGAGGACGTATTGAAAACAGAAAGTTCTTCACGCTGAATTGGGAAGTTCCAATTGATTATTCTGATCCAGAAACAGCCTTTTTGCTTTCAGACATGTATCTAGGTCAGGAGGAACAATTCTTTAAAAATAAGCAGTTGGATACACGTCTTTTGTTTTATGATTATTTCTGGATCGATTTCAAAGAAGCAGCAAAACGAGGAAAAATTCAAACGGCTGATGTTGACGCACGAAATTCTTATAATTACTTACAAGAAGATTTATCAGGAAATCATCGTCGTGATCCACTTTCTAAGGATTATAAAAATAACGGCCTTCATCGTTCAACTTTAAACATTGATGGAAGTCAAGTAATGTTTGATTCAACCGTCTATAGTGATCCAACGTTGATAGATCCATCTAATTTCTCTTCTGTTCCAACGGATGAAAATGGTGTAGCACTTATTGAAGGTGGCATCTTAATTAATCCAGGGCAAGATTTGGATTTAGGATATACTAACACGAAAGGTCAGCATAATGCGATTCGCGGGCATACAGATAGAAGTAGATTCATTATCAAAGAAAGAATTCACGTTTATCCTGATACAATGTGTTGGGTGAGAGATTTTACCTATTCTTTTCATGACCCAATGACACAAAATTATTTTTGGCATACTGCTTATGATAATTATCCTGTAGTCGGAGTTACATGGTCACAAGCTAAAGCATTTTCTGTTTGGAGAACTCAATTATACCATAGCTGGTTGTTATCTAACGGTGATTTATTTGTAAACGATTTTAGATTACCTTCTGAAACTGAATGGGAAAGAGGTGCTCGTGGTGATTTAGATTTATCTCAGTATCCTTGGGGTGGACCTTACATCAGAAATGCTAATGGTTGTTTCTTAGCCAACTTTAAACCAATGAGAGGTAGATATTTTGAAGATGGTGGTTTCCATACTGTTAAGGTGTATTCTTACAATCCAAATGCTTTTGGTTTGTATTGCATGGCTGGAAATGTTTCTGAATGGTGTTCAACAGCATACGAGGCGTCTTACAGCGAATTCACCCACGATTTGAACTCTGATAATCAATACGATGCAAAAGATGGTGATCACCCTATCAAAAAGCGAAAAGTTATTCGTGGTGGTTCATGGAAAGATATAGGATATTATCTTATGAACTCAACGCGTACATTTGAATACCAAGATACAGCTAAGTGCTACATTGGTTTTAGAAATGTAATGACGCATTTAGGACGTGGAGGAAAGGATCTAGAAGCAGAAAACGGAGAAGAAATCCAAAGTGATATTCAATTAAAATAAGTAAATCTGTAACAATTCAATCAATATAAGTTTAATTTAAAAATCTAAAAGTTATGAGTGGTAAGTCAGGCGGTTTTTTCGCATCAAAAGGGTACAAAAATTTAATGAAAATGGTTTATGGTTACGGTGCATCTGTAGTTATTTTGGGAGCATTGTTTAAAATCATGCACTGGCCATATTGTGATATAATGTTGATAGTTGGTTTAACTACAGAGGCGGTTATTTTTGCCTTAAGTGCCATGGAACCTTTACATGCAGAGCCAAATTGGGCTGTTTACTATCCATACCTTTTACCTGAAGACGAAAGACCACAAACTGCTGAAGAGCTTCAAGCATTTCCTAAACCAATGGAATTAGCTGGAGGTGCAGGTGGTTCATCATCTACTGGAATTACAGAAAAATTTGACGAGCTTCTTGCCAATGCTAAAATTGATCAATCGCTTTTAGATCGTTTAGGATCTGCTATGCGTGATTTAAGTCACAATGCAGAGCAATTGAAAAGTGTTTCATCTGCAGCTACTGCAACAGATTCTTACGTTGCAAGTTTAGAGGCCGCTTCAAATAGAGTAACCGCTTTATCTTCTGATTATGAGAAAGCGTCTGCTGCTTTAGTTGGCATTACAGCTGCTCAAAGTGATGGAGAATCAATGGGTATGGCTATGCAAGGAGTTTCTAAAAACTTAAGTGCTTTGAACAATGTTTATGAGCTTCAATTACAAGGTTCTTCCGCTCATTTAGAGGCAACTCAAGGTTTCCAAAAGCAAGTGGTAGAAATGATGAGCAATCTATCTGCTTCTGCTGAAGATACTCGTTTATACCGTGAAAACATGGCTATTTTGGCTCAAAACTTAACTGATTTGAACAATGTTTATGGCAACATGTTGAAAGCGATGAAAAGCTAAGAACACCAACAACCAAAAGATTTTATTATAAACATTTAAAAACATAGATTATGGCTGGTGGTAAAGAAACCCCAAGACAAAAGATGATTGGAATGATGTACTTGGTACTTACGGCGCTTCTTGCGTTGAATGTATCAAAGTCAGTTCTAGATGCTTTTGTTGCAATTGAAGAAAATATTCAAAGAGGTAACATCACTCAATTTGAGAGAGGCGACGCTGCAAGAAAAGACTTAGTGCAAGAAATGAACACTACGTTAGATGATGAAGCGGGTAAAGCTAAAAAGATTAAAATAAAGCAATACCTTGATTTAATATCTAAAATTGACAAAGAAACTGGCGTGATGATAAAATTCATCGATGACATTAAATTGAAAATTTTAGAGAAAAGTGGTGAAAATGTAAAGGATTTTGGAGATAAAAAATTAGATAAAATTATTTGGATAAAATATAATTCTAAAAAGCCTTTACTTCCTATTAGAATGAACCTGGATGCTGTTCAAGCAAAAGATCAATTTGATGTTCCAATGCATGAAATTATTGGTTCTGACATTAAAAAATTAGAAGCTGATAAAGATGGTATTAAACTATGGAAAAAGTTTAATGCCTACAGAAAATTCATTGTTGAAACGACAGGAACATACAAGGAGGGTGATAATGCGAAATGGAATGTTAAGGTTAAGGACATCAATACTTTTAAAGATAATTCTGATTTAACTAGTCAAATTAACAAGATGTTTAATGCTCCCGGAAATAAGGTTAATAAGGAGGATTTAGCGGCATTATCTTCTATATATGAGGAGTTGACTAAAAAGGAGTTTAATGATCACCATGAACAAAAAGATATTCATTGGATAGCAAAAACTTTTGATCACTCGCCTTTAGTTGCTGCGATTGCTTCTCTTTCATCCTTGGAAAACGATATATTAGCTGCTAGAGTAAAGGCAGTTAACTTACTAAAAAGTAAGGTAACCACTGGCGAATATTCTTTCAATAAAATACAAGAATTAGTGAGTGGTCCAGGTGTGGCTACCGCTGGTGAACCTATTGAGTTAAAAGTAACTATGGCTGCCTATGATTCAGATAACAATCCTGTTGTTACTGGACCAGGATCGATAGTTGTTGAAAATGGAATTGGAACGGTTAAAACAAATGCTGCTAACAATGGCGAAATGAATTTATCAGGTACGGTAACCATTTTTAACAAAGCGGGTGTTCCTAAACAAAGACCTTGGTCATGGAAAGTACAAATTGTTCAGCCAAATGGTTCAATTGCTTTACCTGAATTGTCAATTATGTATACTGGATGGCAAAATAAAGTGGTTCCAGTTGCAGCAGGTGTTGTATCATCTTCTATTAGTGTTGCAGGTGGGTCAGCCACCCCAGCATCTTGGAGCGATGCGAACGGTAATTATAAAGGATATTATGTTAATGTAGCTCAAGGAACAAAACAAGTTTCAATTACGTTGTCAGGTAAAGATAAAGATGGTAAATCTAGAAGTTTTGGAACTTTTAAATATAAAGTTAAGCCCTTTCCAAATGCGCAAGTATCAGGATCTACAATATCTAAATCTACAGGATTTATTGCTAACGTTAGCCTTGGTGCAGATTCACCTTTCACAGGTATTGCGTTCAATGTTATTGGTGGAACGATTGATGATGTCCCTTTTAGCGGTAAAGCAATTCCAGGTAGTGCTGTTTCAAAAGTACGTGTTGGGAAAAAAGTGGCGATTGAAATTTTTTACACTCGAAACGGTGTAAGATCACAAGTACCAGCTCAAGGAATTTTAAAAGTTACAAACTAGGAAATTATGAAAGCAACTATTGGATTAATTTATTTCTGTATTGGCTTGACATCTATTGTCAACGGACAAGGCGATCCGATGAGAGGACCTTTAAACCAGCCATCTAATGGCGTGATTGATGGTGTCGTTCTTCAAGAAGAATTGCCTGTTGGTGCAGCTCGACCTTATGAATTCGTTCGTGCGGCTGATTATGCTTTTGCTAAACGGGTTTATTCAAGAATAGATGCACGTGAAAAAATAAATCATTCCATATTTTTGCCATTTGATTCCTTTGACGGTGGTGATGGAGAATCTTCAACATATAGTCCTTCAAGTGTAAAGGAAGTTGATAATAATGCCTGGAATCGAAATCAAAGTAATTGGTCTTTGTGGACAATCATTTTGCGACATATACTTTTAGGTGACTTAACGGTTTATCAAGTTGCAAGTGATAATTATCCAACTTTAGAAGATGGTTACAGCTTAAAATATCCAGTTGTGAAAAATGCCAATTATGCTGGCAATGATTATTTCCTTAATTCTCAATACAAAAAAACAATTTCAGATATTATTTCAGCGAACGGGAAAGGGGATGATTTAAAATTACCTAGATTAAGTGATCCAGAAGATACAATTCTTGTTGTAAGAACGGATCAAACATTGCAGGTATTTCTTGATTCTGCCATTGCTGCGGATCCTGATTACGAATCTTTTTTAGCGGTAGATAAGGATAAATTTACAGCTTGGTGGGATGCAGCAATTGTTGGGACAGTGGTTAAGAAAGACTACAAAATAATGTACGCCGCATCTAACAGTGTATTTGCCTACAACATTAAAGAAGATTGGTATTTTGACAAGGAATTATCGATGTTTGAGAAACGTATTATTGCGATTGCGCCAGTAGCAAGATACACGGTTGCAGACGGACAGGCTGATGACGAACGAGGTGACTTATTAGTTTACAATAAAGGTGGTAAAGCGTATCGTTATGATAATGGTTTTGAAGAATATACAGATGAATGGGCAGAAAAAGAAATGTTTTGGTTGTATTTCCCTGAATTGAGAAATGTTATTGTAAACTATTTTGTTTACAATGAAAAATCAGATGCTCAATGGATGTCTTTTGATGATTTATTTTGGAAAAGACGTTTTTCAGGACAGATTTATAAAAGCTCGAATAGATTTGATCAAGAGATTGAAGACTATCGTTACGGTGTAGATGCTTTATATCAAGCGGAACAATTTAAAAATACTATGCGTAATTGGGAACATGATGTTTGGAATTATTAAGCATAATAAATTAATTAAAGCCCTGGCGAAAGCCGGGGTTTTTTGTTTTATTTTTGTCCTATGAAATCAATAGGACAGCGAATTACTTTTGTTGATCATGCTAATAAAACAACGATTGTCATTGGTCCCGAAAAGAAATTTTTGGTGAGCTTAATGATGGGCGCATGGTTAGCCATGTGGTACGTTATCGGAATCACCTTAGTGTGGGCTTTTAATTCCTTGAAATTAACAGGTCAAGAACAAATAATTATTGTTGTATCGCTTGCTTTTTGGTTTTATTATGCTTTTCGTGTTACCAAGGCTTTTTTATGGCTTCAGTATGGAAAGGAAAAAATTAAAATTGATGAGGTTGGATTGCATCTAAAAAAATCAATTTCCAACTATGGGAAAGCAGCGGTGTATTATCATGAAAATATCAAACAAATTAACTTGGTTTTTCCAGCGCCTAATTCAATTCAAAGTGTTTGGGAATCTTCGCCATGGATTAATGGTGGGGAAAGAGTGCAATTTGAATACCTAAATAAAACGATAAGATTTGGAAAAAAAATAGATCCAAAGGATGCCAATGTATTATTAAATTTATTGGTTAAACGGAGTCGAGAATATATAAAAAAGTAAGTATGTACGGAAAGATAAAATCATTTTTAGCAGAAGAATTACAATCCATTCAAGAAAAGGGATTGTTAAAAAAAGAGCGAGTTATTACAAGTCCTCAAGGTGCGAATGTGCAGGTAGATTCAGGGGAGAATGTGGTGGTAATGTGTGCTAATAATTACCTGGGGCTTTCCTCTCATCCGGAGGTAGTACAAGCTGCAAAAGATACCTTAGACACGCATGGTTTTGGCATGTCTTCAGTACGTTTTATTTGTGGAACTCAGGATATACACAAAACACTTGAACGTCAAATTGCTGATTTTTATGGAACTGAAGACACCATTCTATATGCCGCAGCTTTTGATGCCAACGGAGGACTTTTCGAACCATTATTCTCTGAGGAAGATGCCATTATTTCTGACGCATTAAACCATGCTTCTATTATTGATGGGGTTAGGTTATGTAAGGCCCAGCGCTATCGATATAACCATTCGGATATGGCGGATTTAGAGCTACAGCTTCAAAAAGCACAGGCTCAACGCCATCGTATTATTGTAACAGATGGCGTATTTTCTATGGATGGTGACATTGCTTTAATGGATCAAATTTGTGATTTAGCCGATAAATATGACGCATTAGTAATGACAGATGAATGCCATTCAGCAGGATTTATTGGCAAAACGGGTAGAGGTGTCCCTGAACATTGCGGTGTTATGGATCGTGTAGATATTATTACAGGAACCCTTGGGAAAGCTCTTGGCGGCGCAATGGGCGGTTATACTACTGGGAGTAAAGAAGTGATTGAAATGTTACGTCAACGTTCTCGTCCTTATTTGTTTTCTAATTCATTATCACCTGCAATTGTTGGTGCATCGATTAAAGTTTTTGAAATTCTTTCTGCTAATACTGAGTTGAGAGATAAATTAGAAAGTAATACCTTGTATTTCAAGGAAAAGATCATTGCTGCTGGTTTTGATATCAAAAAAGGAGATTCACCTATCGTTCCAATTATGCTTTATGATGCGGCCTTATCACAAAATTTCGCAAATGAATTATTGAAAGAAGGGGTTTACGCCATTGGTTTTTTCTATCCTGTGGTTGCAAAGGATCAAGCGCGAATTAGAACGCAGGTTTCTGCGGCTCATTCTTTTGAAGATTTAGACAAAGCGATAGCGGCATTTATTAAAGTTGGAAAAAAATTAAATGTTATTTGATTAAATCCCTTGCATATTAATTTTTCAACACTATTTTTGTCACATGTTAGATGGAAGAGCGATAATAAAATTACTGTTTTTGAAGTTATTTTTATTGCAACTAATTTCTGTTTGTTATCTGTACGAATGTAAATCAGCTAGTATAAAATTAGGCGATGTTTCAACTGAAGAGGGGCTCGGAGATTTTTCGACAGAAGATAGTGAGGGGGAGGTAGATGCAGAATTTTATTTAATTGATAATAAAAATTTTAGTTCAAATCATTTTGTTTTCGATGTTTATAAACAAACTATTTATTTGAGCCATAATAATCAGATTCCAAAACCGGTATACTTAGAAATACCCTATTCCCCCCCAGAAAATAAAATTTAAATAAATTACCTAGTAGTTATTTAAATTTTTTATCAATGAATCATTTTATGAATGCTTGGCAAAAAGATTTGCCAGCGAGTATCGTAGTTTTTTTTGTGGCCTTGCCATTATGTATAGGCCTTGGTTTAGCTTCCACCTCCGTTTCTGGAATACCAGGATTACCAAGTCCCTTTGCAGGAATTTTGGCAGGGATTATTGGTGGAATTATCGTAGGTGCGATAAGTGGATCTAGTAAAGGCGTTTCAGGACCAGCCGCTGGCTTGATTACCATAGTTGTCGGAGGAATAACCGTATTAGGAAGTTATCAAGGGTTTTTGTTAGCGGTTGTTTTAGCGGGGATTATTCAATTAATAGCTGGATTCCTTCGCTTTGGGTTAATTGCTAATTATTTCCCCTCAGCAGTTATAAAGGGTATGTTGGCTTCGATAGGGATTATTTTAATTTTAAAACAAATGCCACATTTAATTGGATTTGACGCTGATTTCATTGGAGATGAAGCATTTATTCAAAAGGATGGACATAATACGTTAACTGAATTGTTTTACGCGATCCAAAATTCTAACGTGGGATCTTTTATCATCGGTTTTATCTCATTAATACTGTTTATTGTGCTTGATTTATCAAGAGTTAAAAAAATCCGGTTTTTCTCACTTATTCCTGGGTCATTGTTGGTCGTTGTTTTGGCAATTAGTATTAATCAATTATTTCTGTCCTTCTCGCCTTCTATTGCTGTCAAAGCATACCATTTAGTTAAATTGCCTATATTAAATTCACCTTCTGACCTTTTTAATTATTTCGTGCATCCTGACCTTTCTTTTTTAAGTAATGTCAATTGCTATATTATTGCTTTTACACTTGCTATCGTTGGAAGCTTAGAAACGTTGTTATGCGCAGAAGCAACCGATAAGTTAGATAACGATCGAATGATTACACCAACTAATAGAGAGTTAAAAGCGCAAGGAATTGGTAATATTCTTTCTGGTTTAATTGGTGGTTTGCCAATTACACAAGTGATTGTAAGAAGTTCAGCTAATATAGGTGGAGGCGCCAAGTCTAAATTGTCCACTATTTTACATGGATTTTGGCTTCTGCTAGCTGTGTTATTTGTCGCTAAATCGCTTAATTTAATACCACTTTCTGTTTTAGCGGCCTTACTGGTTTATGTAGGGTATAAACTGACCAAAATAAATTTGTTTAGGGAGCAATTTAAAAATGGTTTGGATCAATTTATCCCTTTCGTATCTACTATTTTAGGCGTTTTATTTACTGATTTGTTAATCGGAATCGCTATTGGAATTGTTGTTTCCATGTTTTTCTTATTAAGAAAAAACTTGAAAAATGATTTTCGTAAAGAAATTAATGAAGGACGAATTGTCTTGGTCTTTTCTGAAGATGTTTCTTTTTTGAATAAGGCAAGTATTAAAGCAGAATTAAATAGTATACCTTCTAATTACCGCTTAAAACTAGATGGAACAGCATGTAAAACTATTGATTTTGATGTGCTAGAACTCATGAGAGAGTTTCTGATGTATAAAGCAACATTAAAAAATATTAGTGTCGAGTTAATAAATATAGATGTTAAATAAAAATATTAATTTAAAAGAATGAATATGGAAAATTTTTATAAATCCTTGTTAGATAACAATAAGGTTTGGGTGTCGGATAATTTAGAGAAAGACCCCGATTTTTTTAATCGCTTAGCGAATGGCCAACAGCCTCCATTACTATGGATTGGTTGTTCGGACAGTCGTGTACCTGCGAATGAAATTATTGGCGCACAACCTGGGGAGGTTTTTGTCCATCGTAATATTGCCAATATGGTAATTCATACAGACATTAGTATGTTATCAGTATTAGATTATGCGGTTAATGTATTAAACGTGAAGCATATTATCGTTTGTGGCCATTATGGCTGTGGTGGTGTTCAAGCAGCGATGAGCAATAAACATATTGGATTAATTGATAATTGGATTCTTCACATTAAGGATGTTTACAGAAATCACGCCACAGAATTAAATGCTATTGATGCGGAAAAGGATCGTTTTAATCGTTTTGTTGAATTAAACGTAAGCGAACAAGTGTTTGATTTGGCAAAAACGTCAATCGTACAAGGCGCTTGGAAGAATGAGAAGGATTTACATATTCACGGATGGGTATACGATATCGCTGATGGTCTAATTAATGATTTAGAGGTAACTATTAGAAACAATGAATCATTAGGCGAGGTATATAAACTAGCTTTTTTTTAAGCGACTAGTTAGATTCAACTAATTCGATTACCGCAGTCTTTCCATCTTCTTTGGTGATCTCTCCGTTGAAATGCGTGATGCCATCTGTTTTCGTTTGATTTAGCGTGCCACTTGCGTGTTTATTTCCGTTTAGTATGACCTTGATTTCAATCTGACTATCTGCTTTGTTTATCATGATAAGCTCGTAAATTTCTTTTGGCTGATTAATAAAAAAGAAGCTACCAGAACTTTCTCCACTCAATAGATTAATACTTGCTTTTATTTCAAGTCCGTCTAACTTACCTTCAAAAGAAGTTGCTTTTTGCGCATATAAACTAAGTGAAGTCATCATTATTAATGCAAAAGAGAGTAGATTTTTCATGGTTTTTTTTTGTTAAAATTAATAAATTATATTTGACTGATTACTTTCTAGACACAAAATATTTTTGTCATGATCCGCCATCTGGCGGATACATGCCAAAAATAGAACTGTTTTATATTTTTCGCTGGATTACATCCAGCCTTAAAAATATTTAACCCCTCAAAGGGGTTATGTTATAGTCTTTTTGTACCATCGAGACCAGTCAAAAATAGTATAGAAAAGAACTAATTTGCCAACTTTTTTTAGTGTTTAATTTCTCCTAGTTGTTTTGGATCGTGCTTGTGGTGAAATAAGATCGCAAAAAACACGGCGATGAATAAGGCATACACAGCAAAACAAATCCAAATCCCAGTCCAATCTTTACTTCGATCCGAAAAAAGGAAATAGTGATCGATTAAATAACCACTGGCAAGACTTCCTAAAATAGCACCAAAACCGTTGGTCATCATCATAAATAATCCTTGTGCACTCGACCGAATACTTGGATCAACAGTTGAATCGACAAAAAGAGAACCGGAAATATTAAAAAAGTCGAAGGCCATTCCGTAAACGATACACGAGATGATAATCATCCAAAGACCATCTGCAGGATTTGAGTAGGCTAACAAACCAAATCTTAAAACCCAAGCAATCATACTAATTAGCATCACCTTTTTTATACCAAATCGATATAAGAAAAATGGAATTGCAAGGATGAATAGCGTTTCTGAAATTTGTGAAATAGACATTATAATGGTCGAATATTTTACCGCAAATGAATCAGCATAGATAGGAATTTCCTTAAAGTGATCAAGAAATACATCCCCATACATGTTTGTCAATTGTAAAGCGCCACCTAATAGTAAAGAAAACAGAAAGAAGATGAGCATTTTATACGAAGCTAATAATTTAAAGGCATCTAAACCAAGAACTTGTACCCAACTTTGTTTGGTGTTTTCTTTCGGGATTGGAGGGCATTTTGGTAAGCTAAGGGCATAAATAGCTAAAACAACTGCCGCTATTCCAGCAAAGTAAAATTGATTAGCAGAGGCTTTATTTCCGGTTAAATTTGTCAGCCACATGGCAGCAATAAATCCGATGGTCCCCCAAACTCGAATGGGCGGGAAGGTGCTAACAATATCTAATTTGTTTTTCGTTAATACGCTGTAACTAATGGCATTTGAAAGCGCAATGGTTGGCATATAAAATAACATTGCGATTAGTATTACCCAAAAGAATGTAAGAGAATCATTTACGAAGGGGATTACCATTAAACTTATTCCTCCAAGGATATGTAACATGGCAAATAAGCGTTCAGCATTCAAATATCGGTCGGCAACAATTCCCATTAAGCTGGGCATGAATACAGAGGAGATTCCCATGGTGGTAAAAATCGCTCCAAATTCTGTAGCGTTCCATCCTTTCGTGCTAAACCAATAATTCGCAATAGTAATCAACCAAGCCCCCCAAACAAAATATTGTAAAAAGATCATGATAATCAATCTTATTTTGATTGTCATGATATAGTTTTTTTCCAGCACATTATTATTTAGTGCCATCTTTTTAGTTAATTCTTTCGTTGATTTCATCCCTAAGACGAGAAGCTAATTCATAATCTTCAATGTCTATCGCGTCCTTCAATTGCTTTTTCAATTCTTCAATGCTGTATTCGTGAAATGTCAGATTATCCTCACCGGATTCTTCTAATTCTAATTGTTCTTCGTGATCATCGTCTTGATCATCCAATTCCTCGCTGCTATTCGTATTACTAACCTCTTCCAATACTTTTTCTACCGAATAAATAGGACAAGAAAAACGTACTCCGATGGCGATTGCATCTGATGTTCGGGAATCTATTTCAGTAGTTTGTCCATCTTTTTCGCAAATAATTTTAGCGTAAAACACCCCTTCAAGAAATTTATAGATAATCACCTCCGTTACTATTACGCCGTAAGAAATACAAAAAGATTTAATAAGATCATGGGTTAAAGGTCTGTTAGGAACCATTTTTTCAAGTTCAACAGCAATAGCTTGGGCCTCAAATCCACCGATTACGATGGGTAATTTTCTTTTTCCCGCGACTTCAGCTAGCGTAAGTACATAGGAACCCGATTGTGTTTGACTATAAGTAATTCCAACGATTTCTAACTTTATCTTTTGCATGACATATTAAACTTATAGGATAAAAATACAAAATAATAATTAATTATTTTCAGCATTGAACTTAAGAACTGCTTCGGTTAACCTTGGGATTACATCAAAGGCATCACCAATAACACCATAATCAGCAGCTTTGAAAAAAGGAGCTTCTTTATCTGTGTTTACCACAACAATTACTTTCGAGCCATTTACCCCTGCTAGATGTTGAATCGCTCCAGAAATGCCAATAGCAATATATAAATTTGGACGAATAGCGACTCCAGTCTGTCCTACATGTTCATGATGTGGTCTCCAACCAATATCAGCCACAGGTCTCGAACAAGCTGTTGCGGCGCCTAATGCTTTGGCTAATCCTTCTATCATTCCCCAATTTTCAGGTCCTTTCATTCCTCTACCTGCAGAAACAACGAGTTCCGCTTCAGGTAATGCGATATCTCCTTCCGGCTTTTTTGTCGATAATACCTTGATTGCAGCCGCGCCAAAATCACCTGATATTTCTTCAACGGCACAGTTAGCACCTGTAATTTCTGGTGCTACGCTATTCGGCAAAAGAGAAATTATTTTCACGGGAGAATTGACTTTTACAAATGCTATTGCCTTTCCTGAAAAAACGTTTATTTTTATTGATCCATCTGCTTCCGGTAATGAGATTGCCCCGGCAACCAAGCCCGCTTTTAGCCTAACGGAAACCCTGGGCGCAACTCCTTTCCCAATAAAATCATGAGAAAATAGAACTGTTTCTGCCTTTAGAGATAAGGCATATGATGAAATTAATCGAGCTAACTGCTGTGAGTCCTCACCCTCGATTGATCGATTTACTAATATCGATTTCGCACCATATTGCCCGAGCATTTCTAACTCATTAGCTGAAGCGCTGCCACATGTGATAACAACTACTTCTTCTGCTAATTTACGAGCATAACTTACTGTTTCGAGCGCTGACTTTGCTATTCCATGTTGAGTTGTAATATAAACTAAAACCATAATTTGACTATTTTTTTTAAATAACTTTTGCTTCGCTATGTAACAATTGAACTAATTCATCCATGTTTGAAGCATTAATAATTTTAACTGCAGCTTTAGATGAAGGAGTATTATATGAAACATAGCTGGTTAATTCATCTGAATTGATTGGAGAAACAACTTGTAGTGGTTTCGTCCGAGCCGCCATAATGCCACGCATATTAGGTATACGTTGCTCTGCCATTCCTTTGGAGCAAGAAATAACTAGTGGAAAGTTAG
>Ga0214919_10003571_pt1 | contig 23406 bp, 19 predicted proteins | sample LL1503_MetaG_FD_177994 | JGI IMG/M metagenome (GOLD analysis project Ga0214919, IMG submission 177994) | Freshwater microbial communities from Lake Lanier, Atlanta, Georgia, United States - LL-1503 | ecosystem: Environmental > Aquatic > Freshwater > Lake | place: USA: Georgia | collected... | reverse complement strand
CCTGGCCTACTCCTTTGTTTGATTCCTTGCTGGAGCGCCAGGGCTTTGAGTTCTTTAAGCGCCCTTACAATGCGGACCACGTAACGATCCCGGTTGTGTCTAGTCTCTTTCAGATTTACGCCATGCTCGGCCGTCTGCTGTACAAGGTCGGCGAGCTCGATAACTACCAGGTCGGCATCTTCTTTTTAGGAATCGCCGGAACCGGCAAGAGCATCATCTGTGAAATTATTTCTAAATTTTACGGCAAGGAGTCTATCGGGAAACTTTCGTCAAATTGCCAGACTACTTTTGCCATTTCCTCGCTCCTCAACAAGCACATCATCATTTGCCCCGAGGTCAAGCACAATTTCGGTCTTGCGGCCTCCGATTACCAGAGCATGGTCACTGGCGAGTCCGTCACCGTCAATCGAAAACACATGGAAACCGTCACTATGCATAAGTTTGTCGCCCAGACCTTGTTTACCGGCAATGACTTGCCGCCTTGGGCTGATGCACTTGGCGCTATTTTTCGCCGCATTTTCTGTGTGCGCATGGAAAACGCTGTGCGGGACGACCAGGTTGATACCACAATCTCCCGGAAGCTGCGCATCGAACTGCCGTCACTACTGATAAAGTTTCACGCGTGCTACATCCAGATGCTGGAGGATTTTGGCGATGTGTCGTTCTGGTCGTTTGCCGACGAAAAGTTCCGCAAGGCCCGCGAAGTCATTGAGCAGGAGCTTAATCCCACTAAGAAGTTCCTGTTTAATGGCGACATTTTGGACCGCGACGAGTCAGGAGATCGCGATGCCGAAAATTTTTCGATTTACATGCCGTACGCCAGGTTCATGGAGCTCTGCACCGACTGGTGCAAAAAGCAAAATATTACGCTGCGCAGTTCAAGCAGCAACCGCGAACAGCAAACCAAAAAGATTTTCGACGACTCACATTACGGCGTTCACACTATGAATCTTCCGTTTGGCAATGGGCTGCCGCCCCGCCAGGCCATGTTCGTCCTCGGAGTCACCGATTTGTCTGCGCCGCTGCAGTTGCCCCCGAACTGGCGCTCGTTGATCGTTGTTCCTGTTAAATAAAAAAAAAATTTACTCAAAAGAAAAAATTTTATACTCTGCTTAAAAATTCCCGTAAAAAAATACAACATTTCCGACGTTTTTATCAATAAACTTTAATTAATAAAATTGTGTTAATAACACAAATTAAATATTTACTCATAAAAAAATACGACATTTATGACGTTTTTTTCAATAAACTTCAATTAATAAAATTGTGTCAAAATACATATTCATAAAAATTTTTTATAATCATAAAATGGAAAAAAAAGAAAAAATAATTTGGGTTGTTATTATTTCTTTGATTATTTGTCTAATAGTGTTTGCTACTCTAATTGCTACTGGGGTTATTTTTAAAGGCAATAACGATGGCAGTGGCGGAAGCAGTGGCGGTGGCGGCGGCGGTGGCGGCGGCGGCGGTGGCGGCGGCGGTGGCGGCGGAACTGTTAAAGACATTTCTGGTATAAATACATTTACTGGGTTGCCGGATAAAGCTAAAAATTTATTTAATCAAGATGTTATGTACAATTACGCTAAAATTGCAAACGATTCTGGAACTACTACTATTGAAATTGCGGTTTAACCTTCATCGGAGGTTGCTTGGCGCTGGGAAATAGTCGTAGTACTGCGACAATATTCAGACAAAAATCTTTTGGGATATTTGGTTTATTGTACCGATGGTAGTAAATCTGTAAATACAACCTGTGCTTCCAACCAACCCCCAGATATCCATAACTGCAAATCTCCTACCATCGGAACTAGCCTTACTCTTATTCTTAGCTCAAGCGGTTCTGCGAGTGACACTATTAAATTTTCTGGTAATTTAGTTTTAGACTACGCGGGAGGTCTTGCGTTTTTTGAGGCCATTCGCCTAACGTCTGTAGGTAGTTTAGTTATTGACTCCAATAGTATAGGGAACGTTTCATTTATTCTTGCCAATAACCCAAACGGAAATAATATTCCCGATCCGCCATCGCTTTCCAAAAAAATTCCTTTAATTATTTCCGGCGATACTGTATTTAAAAATCCATGTTATTCGAAAATGTCTCTACCCCAAGGTCAATTAGAATTCATAATTAACATTGTAAAAAGCGACAATAATTACCTTCAAATGTACATGGCCTATAAATTGTTCAACAGCTCCGGTGGATTGGACTCTGTTTTTTATTTTCGTGATTTCACTCATAATCAGGAATCAAATTTCAAACCAAATGCCGATGGCACTATTTTGGCATACACGCCAACCCTTATTCTTTTTTCTCAAGTAGGACTTAAAAATAGTGCAGAAGGTATGAGTATTTGTAAAAATACAATTTACAGCAACAATCCTTTTAATCCAATTGTTGTTCTTCCATTTACTTTGTCATTTAAACCTTCCGATGCTTCCGGCGTATACTTCACGGCGCTTTTAAAAAATTGTACAAGTATAATAAATTTTTCAAAAATATAAACAAAAAATTACAAAAAAAAATTTTAAGTTTAATAAAATGCAAAAAAAGGAAAAAATTTTCCTATGGGTTGTAGGTATCGTTCTTTTAACTTTGATTGTTGTTGCCATTCTGGCAGCAACTGGAGTTTTTTCAAAATCAAGTAGCAGCAGCGGCGGCGGCAGCGGCGGAGACAACGTTAATCATGGCGGCGGCGGTGGCAACAACGTTAATCATGGCGGCGGCGGCGGTGGCGGCGGATCCACCCCCGCAGTGTCAAACATTCCTCCATTTTCCCAAAAATTACCAGACGGAAATTTCTTTGACATGACAAGGGGCTATTTTACGGCAACCCAGGATTCTACGGACAGTGGCCCCGACGGGTCGACAATTTACGAGTCGGTGGACATTGCCATTCAACCGTCCAATACCGTCTGGAGCTGGAACTTCATTATGGCACTGAAGCAGTACTCGGACGCCAGTCGCAAAAACCTAATGGGATACATCATTCTCGATAACAAGCCAACCCAAAATATTATTAATACTTTTTGCAATTCGGTAATGCCAAACACTATAACAAAGTGCACCATCGACGGCACGGAATGTTACTTTTGTGGACCCACTAAACTCGATAACGATCCTCTGTATCCTCAAGGAAAATCCCTGTCAATGATCAGTGACTTGGCCGCCTGGAGTTCCTCAAAAATTCAGTCGCCAGCAACGTCACGGGCTAAAATTTTGGTAAAATCAGGCTCCGGAGCTAATCCAAACGCTAAAATTGATCTTTCCATTAATGAAAACTACACAAACATTCCCTACTGGGCCAGCATTCCGGTTACTGGCATTTCCATTTCCATAGCAGGGAGTTCTATAAACAAATTAAGTATGCAGTACGTAGACCCTGTACCGGGCTCCGGTAATTTGATTCCCGTGCCACCGGCAATAACTACGGCTCTTCCGAGCTTCGTGACCCGGCAGTTTGGCACGGCCTACTACTCCAATATTTTAGTGGAAGGAAAAATTAATGTTCAATTCTGTATTGGAATCGTCAACATGTCGAGTTTGGTTAGCGCCAATGATAATTTCAATGACCACTGGAACTTCATAGCCGTCATCAGCGCTTACGCGTCACCTGGGCTGCAGGGCCTCGTCGATGTATCCTACTACCAGGACTATGAACAACAAGTAGCCTATAATGTGACCTGTGCCCAATTTGATCCGACTGGCGCCGGAACCTGTAAGGCACTTAAATTTACCCCGCGGATGCAGTGCATGGCCTTTTCGGGCAAGTCGGAAATCAATGCCGGCATAAGCGCTTGCCAGGCTGATCCGGACATTGGACTGTGTCCTACTTTTATAATTGATACTTCTTCGTTGTCCAGCGACAGAAAGTCATTCTCTGCTCAATTGATGGGAAAGCCCTTGAGGTTCACCACTAAATCATTTTTTTAATTATTTTAAAGCGCTAGGCGCTATAGAGAAGATACCAGTTCGGGCTAATAAAGTAGAATTGTAGTGTTTTAATACCATTCAACATATTAAATGTAGTTGCGCTGGCATTTGCCGTGTTAAAAATCAAATTTCCAGTACTTATTGTAACAGTAAAATTAGAGGAAGATAACTTTCGTATCCATAATATAGCTCCATTGGTAGCGGTTGCGTCTGGCAAATTAAGTGTAAATGAAGTTGAATTGCTGATCAATACATAGGAGGCTCCGAGACTAATTGTTTGCGTGCCGCCAGTACTATTAATCGTCTGGCTCGCAAATCCAATTGATCCGTTAAATGTTTTTGCGCCTCCAAATGTTTGAGTGCCGGTACTTACCGCCCCGGGTGTCGTTGCCGTTGCCGGCGCTAAAATAATAGAATTTCCAGAAATACTAAGTCCATTCGCCGTTCCTGTCGTACCAAATGCTCCAACAGTACTCACAACTCCACTTGCCCCTGTAGGGCCTGTTGTCCCCGTAGAGCCTGTTGCCCCCGTCGGACCTGTTGTCCCTGTAGGGCCGGTTGCCCCAGTAGACGTCGTAGAACCGTCACGTCCAGTAGGACCTGTAGATCCTGTGGCGCCCGTTGGCCCAGTAATGCCCGGTGTTGACCATGTAGTGTGCAAATGAGAGTAATAGGCTTGATCTTGAAAGTAGGTGTACATGGTAGTATTGCTACCTGTTATTTTTCGGGCAATTACGCCAATGTAAATACACTGAGTAGGAGATAGAGAAATTAACGGGACGTTGCAACTGACTGTTTGCTGCACCGGAAATCCAGAGTCAGTAACAAGTGCGGCTGAAGAGCTGCTTATTAGCGTCAAAGAGTTATTACTTGTATCTAAAATGTATAAATTAAAGTAAAAGTTTATGAGGTTTTCCTGACTAGCCGAGCAAAATAAATTTAGGTCCCAGATACCGGGAGGTATGCTCGTCTGTGGGGTTCCCAAGTCAATTGCAGGATTACAGGCAAATTGAAATATAAGGAAAGCATCAGTATTTGACGTAATTAAAGTCTGGACTTGCGTCAAGGCTGGGTTCGATATTATATTTTCTGTGCTTGACAGCACTGGAATGTTATTTGACGGAGGCGGCGGACTATTGTTAGGAGGCATCAGAGTTCCAAGTGGTGGAACCAAATTTGCCGCAAACAGTGATCTCGTTGGAATAAATTCAGTGTTGTAATTCATGTAGAGAACAAGTCCAGAGCTCGCACCCTGTGGTCCTTGAATCCCAGTTGGCCCGGTGGCGCCGGTTACGCCCGTGGCTCCGGTGGCGCCTGTCAGTGTTGCTGTTCCGGCAGGTCCGGTGGCTCCGGTGGCGCCCGTAGCACCAGTGGCTCCGGTGGCGCCAAACAATCCGGTCGCTGGGAACCTCCGAACTTCATTGGAATTTGAATTAATAAACAGCACATCATTTGTTAATTCGGTTTGTATATCCGTTAAAACCAGGGTTCCTCCTGTTATTTTTTGCGTCGTGATCCCTCGGCTTACTTGCAGTGCATTGTACGAACCATCTTTGGGAACATTACCAAAAGTCATTTTTTTGTAGTTCTTTTTATTGATTTTTATATTTTTTATATTCATTGCCACATTGCATTATGGTATGTCCGATCGTCGCAAAAACCCGCACCCAGACCAACCAGATTTGACTCGTCCATAGCAAGGAGGTCGCAGCAGTCCCGCAGATGCTCCACAGTGTCAATCCTTCCTGAAATCGTATCCGCCGCTTAACCTTTATGTCGGCAGTGCCAAATATCAGAAAAGTCAACAGGTTAACAACGTCAAAGAGCCGCGGACAGTACATTCCCATATACAAGGCGCTGATCAGCGCTACTGAATTTCCAGCATGTCTACGCAGTTGCTTCATTTGATATATATACTATAATAAATAAATTTTTTTACGTTTCAGCTTTTTTGCTTTACATTGTTTTTATACACAGGAATCAGTGAATAGTGCAACCCAGTGCTTGTTTTATTTTATATAATTTATTTTTCATAGTGAACTATTATTTAATATTTGTGTTGTAAAAGAAATCAACTTACAATAGCGCAACATACTTCTTAAAAAAAAGACATAAATGACTTATTTTTCACGGAAATGTATTTGGCGACATAAATGATTTATTGTTCACGGAAATGTATTTGGCGACATAAATGATTTATTTTTCACGGATAGGCCTATGACGGACGCGGCGATAATGACTTATTTTAACGGAAATGTATTTGGCGACATAAATGATTTATTTTTCACGGATAGGCCTATGACGGCCGCGGCGATAATGACTTATTTTAACGGAAATGTATTTGGCGACATAAATGATTTATTGTTCACGGAAATGTATTTGGCGACATAAATGATTTATTTTTCACGGTTAGGCCCATGACGGCCGCGGCGATAATGACTTATTTTAACGGATATGTATTTGGCGACATAAATGATTTATTTTTCACGGATAGGCCTATGACGGCCGCGGCGATAATGACTTATTTTAACCGATAGGCCTATGACGGCCGCGGCGACATAAATGATTTATTTTTCACGGAAATGTATTTGGCGACATAAATGATTTATTTTTCACGGATAGGCGTATGACGGACGCGGCGATAATGACTTTTTTTAACGGATATGTATTTGGCGACATAAATGATTTATTTTTCACGGATAGGCATATGACGGCCGCGGCGATAATGACTTATTTTAACGGATATGTATTTGGCGACATAAATGATTTATTTTTCAAGGATAGGCCTATGACGGCTGCGACGATGGCGCTGTGGTCTTTCTTATAAAAAAAATTATATTAGATATCTTTATTTATTAACATATATCTTTACTTTGACTCTAAATTATATTCTATTAATTACAATTACCTTAAAAAAATAATTAAATAAAAATGTTTTTTATTAAAATTTAACAAGTTTAAGCTTGCGAGCCCTCTCGATTTGCGGAGCTATGTCTAGTAGTTCTGTTGGGCTGCAACGATATCCATAGCGATTGAGTTGTAGCAAATCATAAATCTTGGCGAGTGCCCTTCGTTTTTGGAACCAGGTCACATTTGAATTATCAGCGTTCGTCAGTTTTAATGCTTCCGCCAGCTTTTTGTATAATTCACTGGCACTTGGCTTTTTCTTGGCTGCGCACTTTTTTTTTGAAATATCAAAATAAAAATCAATTGCCTTTCCTTGGTTAATTAAATTTTCCAATGATCGATGTTTTTCCAACACGCCAAATTGCACACAGCCTTGCAAATAGTCAATGACGTTAGCAGACGCCTCTTCGGTATCGACAAACTCTGAAAAACAAATAGGCACCGAGTTAACGTTTCGATGTGCATCCGGGATCTCGTAGCGAACGTTTAACAAAAAATTTCCAGCAGCAACATACTTTTTAGTGTCTGGTTGTTTCTTTGTTTTTTTTGCCTCTTCGGTCTTCTTTGCAAATTTGCCAAAATTGTCCCTGGGTTGCACATCAAGGGCTCGTGGGGTTTGAATTTCTATCTTTTGTTCGATAACTGCTGCCACAAATGTATTGTCCACGATTAAGTCATCTATAGGATCTTCCTCGGCATATTGCTGAAGAAGTAAACTATGACGAGCCATTAACGCCATTTCGTCCGCATCATAATTGATTTCAGTGTTTTGAAAATCCAATACATTGTCATCATCAAGCTCGGGCAATTCCATATCAATGTCTTGATCAAGCTCGGGCAATTCCATATCAGTAACATCATCAAGCTCGGGCAATTCCATATCAGTAACATCATCAAGCTCGGGCAATTCCATACAAGCGCCTTGATCAAGCTCGGGCAAATCCATATCAGTGGCATCATCAAGCTCTGGTAAATCCATATAAATGGCATCATCGAGCTCGGGCAATTCCATATCAGTATTTTGAAAATCCATATCAGTGTCTTGATCAAGCTCGGACAATTCCATACAAGCGCTTTGATCAAGCTCGGGCAATTCCATATCAATGGCATCATCAAGCTTGGCCAATTCCATATCAGTGGCATCATCAAGCTTGGCCAACTCCATATCAATGGCATCATCAAGCTCATGCAATTCCATATCAGTGGCATCATCGAGCTTGGGCAATTCTATATCAGTGTCTTGATCAAGCTTGGGCAATTCCATATCAGTGGCATTATCACGCTTGGGCAATTCCATATCAGTGGCATCATCACGCTTGGGCAATTCCATATCAGTGGCATCATCACGCTTGGGCAATTCCATATCAGTTGCATTATCACGCTCGGCCAATTCCATAGTATTTAAGTACTGAAGAAGTATAGCAAGGTCAGCAGCTCGTTTATCTTGAAACTCCCTATCCAAAATTGCAAAATTAGGCGATATTTCTCTTAAATGCCAGTTTGGATCATATTCACCTGCCGTACTAGGTTCTGCTTGACTTTTATGAAAGTCTCCATCGTCCATTTTATCACGGTGAATGCAAGTGCGAGGATTATAGTGTGGACTTTCTTTGAGATCAGCAAGCTCTTCTTCATCAAGATCAGGATAAATGGATTTCCAAAACAAAATCAATTTGGGCAATTCCTTAGGCCAATTACCCTTGCCAGGATGTTTTTTCATATCTAGCCACTCCTGATGGTCTTTGTCTGGATTAAATACCCTTTTGAAAGGTTGCGAAATCTTGGGATCTTTTGCAATTGATTTTACTTCCAAAACCGAGGTGTTTGTCGCAAATTGGTTGGAACTTTCCAAATTTCTATTCGCATTGGTCCAGGAATAGGTAGTTTCCGTTGAGTTGGAAGAAGAGTTGCTCCAATAATGTGTTGGCGGTAGCCGACTCCTGTTGTTCCTTGCTTGCATTTCGTGCTCTTTTGGTTAGCGCCGGTTGAAAATAGTGATTTTTCTGTACTGTTCTGTGCTATTTATAGCATTTTTTGCACACACACATTTTTTTAAATTTTTTAATATTTCTTTAGATATAATTTCCATATACAGGATCAACCGGATAACAAACAACTGCACCACTGCTATTCACGGTGCAGACCTGCGGTGCCTCCGTATAGTAGTACGGGTAGGGATAGCTAGCTCCGCCATAATTATAAATATAATCATTGTATCCAAAGCGTCCGCCACGGCCTCTGCCATAACCACCGTGGCCGCCTCCGTGGCCACCGCCGCCACCGTGGCCGCCTCCGTGGCCACCGCCGCCACCGTGGCCGCCGCCGCCTCCATGTCCGCCTCCGCCGCCACCGTGTCCGCCTCCGCCTGGCATTTTTTTTTTATTTTTAATTCATAAAAATTTAAAAGAAATTTAAAATATTAATATTATTTTTATTTTAAAAAAATAAATGTCAAAATGCCCCGGATTTAAAGGCGCCATGGTGGACGGCGTTTGCTATAACCCCAGTCCACTGCCCTGCCAGTCTACCCCCGATAATCCGGTGAACCAGGTAGTCATCAACGATAACGACTACAATACTGGCTACTGTATTCCTCGTAAGAAAATGTGTCCGCTTGGATTTACAATAGGAGTCAATGAAGTGACTGGCGATGAGAATGCCTGCTACTACCCGGCCGCCTGTGGACTGGCCAAGGCCGGACAATTTTGTCACGCTGCAACTAACACGGTCAACGCAGAACCCTGCGACCCCCGCGAGACCACCTTTACCATGACAACCGATAGGCGGCAAACCATTCACGTTTGCGCAGCTTACCCACTTCTACAATAAAATATAAAATTAAAGTTTTTAATTAGCCTTCACGCCACCGAAATCCGCACGTCGAGTTACGGCACAGGAAAAATACAGTCATCGGCTCATCGGCGCTCCTCAGCTGTCTTTGCCAGATGAGCGGATTTTGCGTCTTGCATTGTCTGCACTCCAGTCCTTGTTGCTTTCCTCCATTGGAAATTCCCAGAGAGTCCTCGTCAAGAACCAGCATCTCGGATGTCTCGCACCGCTTGAGCTCTTGCATGTATTTTCCCAGTCTTGATTCTGGCCAGCGTTCCGCGCATTCTTCGATATCCATGCCTCTGTATTGTTTTTTTTTGGTACGTTGTGTTTGTTTCAACCTATAAATTTTTAACAAATCGTGAAACAATATTCATAAACAAGATGGACGCGTCCGCGCAAGTGTTGCTTTCCTTTTCCAGTGCTTATTTCGAGTCAACCGGATCCCAGTACGACGAAAACATACCAATGTCTCTGGAGTACGCCAAAGATCTTATTGCGGAACGCTGCGACGGCCTCGGTTGCAATGAAATGGATGCCGTCTATGAAATTTTCCGGGAAATGATCGATAACCTGCACCAATACACGATTCCAAGAAGACTAAGCGCTGTTTTCGGCAACATTCAATCAAGGGCCATGACGGCGGCGGCGGAGGCCATTGCGCAAATAATTGACACCCATTGGGCGCTCTATCAATACACCGGCAAATACAAGCTTGGCGAGTACCTGCGCGAAGAACTGACGCTTGAAAACATTGAAACGTTTAATGGACTTTATTGTGCCTTTATCCGGGAAACAGAAGAAATAATATCAAATAATTTTGAATAAAAAAATTAAAAAATTAAAATTAAAATTAAATATTTGTATAATTTTGAATAAATATTTTATTTTTTTTAGAATTCAAGCAATAGTTTTTTTTTTTCAAAAAATTCCTGGGTTTGTTTTTCTCCCGCCGAAATGAGCTCTTGCATTGCATTGGCATCGGGCTGGTAGATAGTTCCAGCAGCAGAGGTGCAGCGAATCGTAATAACATTACCCGTTTTTATGTCATTTCCCCGCTGGCTCGCCAGAAAGTAAAAGTGCAGTTCACACATGTACATCAGGTACTGCATTAGCGAGTGGGTTCGTGGGGTGTAGCCCTGTTCAAGACTCGGGGACCGTTCCGGCTTTAGAACAATCCCAAGTGAATCGGATGACTCGTAGCCAAAGCGGAACCCATTGCTCATTGCGCCGTCAACCGCGTAGACCGTTTCATCGTTGCCAACCGCGATGGCCACTGGTCCAAACAAGGGCGGAATGGCCATTGATGCCATCAGGCAGTCCACGACCGGCCAGTCGGGTGTCGTATCCACACTGGCATTGAACTCGATCGATGCCTGGATTGGTGTTTTTCCTTCGCGGCCGATTATCGTGATGCCAATGACAAGGATGTTGCCGGTGTGCTCGGCCAGTTGCCTGAAAGTGAGTTTTTCGCTCCGGTCGCCGTCGATTCCCCGGGTCCGCATGGCGTCGATGATGATGCGCTTTGCAAAGGACTTCATTTCGGAAAGCCCAAAATTAATTCCAATTTTAGCCATATCGGGACAAAACGTCGGTGCCCGCTGGTAGTGCAACAGTAGCTCAAGCGACGTAAAGCCCAGAGACAGTAGGAACGACGTCATGGCTCCGGCACTAGTGCCCTCAAATTTGCCATAGTGCTGGTTAAGACAGCGGCAATTGAAGTTTCTCTCGAGCGCCTGGACGACTCCAATGTAAGCCACCCCCTGCTGACCGCCTGCCGACAGTACAAGTCGGCGGTCCCGCTGTTTTTCCTTGTCCATTTTTTTTGGTAAATTAATTAAATTATAAATTATTTAGTGCGCACCACACGCATATGCATATTATTAACATTATTTTTTTAAAAAACTGCTAAAAAATAAATAATGATGGATGACGAAGAAACCGCGGCTATTGAGCAGCTACTGCAACGGACCCAGGCTAGTTTTTTGGAAATGATTGCCCGGTTTGAAAAGATCGAGTCTACACAATAAGTCCGAGGAGCTCAACCGGTCCGGCAATCGCAGCGGCAACTTTGAATCGCCTCACCAGGTAGTTAAGGAACAGCATAAACGCCACAATCACTACGCCGCCAATAATGAAGGCAATTCCCTGGCCCAGGAGCGTCGACGAGTCCCAGGTCTTCACGTTGGTCACGTCGTTCTTTCCGTAATAAAGCGTAATTGGATCACCGGCATTGTATTTTATGTGGGTCTCGATGCCGCCAAACGTGTGGGCCTGTTTGGCTCCCGTTCCCGGCGTATAGGTAACCTTGACGTCGTAGCAGCGGTGGTGGGTACAATTTGCGGAAACCACAGTGCCCTGGGTTTTCTCCGAGTGATCGTGGCGCCTCCGGATAACAATGATTCCATAGATGACCATAAAAATCCCGGCGAATATCGCTACAATTAAAAATACCATAGTCAGAAAGCGACCCAGTGAGGCTGCGCCGCTATAGATGGCCTTGCCGGTACTATTGTTTTGTACGCTTCCGGGTTCAATGTATTCATTATATGTTGTTTTATTTTGCGAGGCTATGCTGCTACCGCTTTCGGAATCATACGTTGTTTGATTCCGCGAGGCTATGCTGCTTTGCATTTGCATTTTTTTTCTTTAGCCTTTATTTTTCTGCTTTTTTTTGTAAAATTAAAAAAAAATTCATAAATTAATATTTTTTTCTTTACAGTTCTCCTTCCTCAAATTCCTCATATTCTCCTTCTTCAATTTCTTCTTCACTTTTAAGGTTTCCCTGAAATACTTCTTGTGCAGCAAGTTGCGCCGCATTTTCCAGGATTTTTTTTGCCTCATCTGTTATGTGCACTTCCTTATGTTGGTTTTTTATCGCGGTATTTATCATTTTGCTTAAATTATCTCTCGGAATCATTCTAATTTCATTTTGTAATAAAAATTCTACATTGTCTAGATCCATACCATTTTCAATTTTCTCTTTTATTTTTTCAGCTATGATTTTAGTCTTTTGTGTATTGCTATCTTTTAAAACTTTAATTTCATTTAAATTTTTTTTTTCATAATAATCATTATCATTATCGACAATTTCATCTAAAAATTTACGTTCATTTTCTTTAAAATTTTTATATATAATTTGTAATTCATTTTTCTTTGAGTCCGTATATTCATTTGCTTTTAAACTTCTTCTAAAATAGTTTACTATTTTTTTGCGTTCTTCTGAAATTATTGGTGTCGGGGCTCCAAACAAAGCTTTTGACTGGGCAATCGACGACGGTGCCGCCAAGGTTGGTGTAGCAGACGCTACACTCGACGACGGTGCCGCCAAGGTTGGTGTAGCAGACGCTACACTCGACGACGGTGCCGCCAAGGTTGGTGTAGCAGACGCTACACTCGACGACGGTGCCGCCAAGGTTGTTCTTGACTGGGAAATCGACGACGGTGCCGTCATTGACGCTGAAATTGGCCGATACCATGATGGCTTTGACTTTGAAAGCGACAGGGCATCTAATGGCCTCGACGATTCTATTGTCTGTCGCGGCAGAGTCTCCAATGGCTGTGGGGTTTGAGCAATTTCAATTACTGCCTTTAATTTTTTTTTTAAATTAATTTTCTTAGGCCCCTTGGGTTCTTTTTTAATTATTAATGATAATTCATCTTTATCATTAATTTTTCTATATTGTTCTGCTAAAGTTATTTTTCCACTTGATGTCCAATTTGTACCTAATTTTAATTGATTTAAAAAATTATCTATTTTATTTTTTTCAATTTTTTTTTCATTAACACTTATTGACATATTTATTTTCAATTTTTATATATGTTTTAAAAATATATTTTATTCAGTTGCCGAAGCAGCACCGGGAACAGTAGCTACAATAACTTTATCCTCCCGACGCACCGACCACTTGCTGACAGTTTGTCCGGTAAACTGGTTCTTGTCGCCAACATAAACAAGCTTTGCGGTTCCTCCCTCCTCGGGACGAAGAAGACCGTCCGGTAGCGCCTCAATGTATTTGCCGTCCTTTTTGTTGGAGCTCACAAAGCCTCGGGCTTTGTGCTTGTGTTCCTCCGCAATTTGCGCCAATAGATAGACATGGGTTGTAGGAGGGTCATCGGTGCGACTCGTATTGTGCAATTTGTAGTCGGTAAGGTAGGCGTCCGCAAACTCAGCGAAATCCTCGGCCGGCAATGCTCTGATGCGCTTTGCATAATTTTCCAGGGTTGCTGAGTAGTCCACGACCTTGTTCTTGCTGCGTCGCACCTTGGTGACTCGGCGTCGCTTGCCATCGGCTCCGGTCTCGGCTTGTTCGCTCTCGGCGGCCCGACGTTTTTCGCCAGCTTGTTTCCCATCATCGTCGCTGCTCTTCAAAAACTCAACGGTAAACTGCATTGCTGGCTGGTATCCATTGAATCCGCCAACGGCCGGAGCAGTAATGCACATTTTTGTCGAGTCGGTGGCTCGCATGGCTTGAATGAGTTGATCAGCAAGGCTTGTCATTTTTATGATCTTCAAAAAAAGTTGCTGGTTTTTTTTCTTAGGATTCCTAAAAAAAAATTACAGAGAATTTTTTTTTCCCAGGAAGACTTTTAAACGCGCTTTTATAAATTCCCTACAACTAGTTATTGTGGGTCAACTTTTTTTTTAATTTTAATTTTTTTACAAAAAAAAACAATTTTTTGCTTAACATTAAAATTCCTCGGTAAAAATCATTTTTTTACAAAGTCATAAATATATAACTCCATTTGTATATTTAACACTATATTTTTTTCTGCAACTCGGCCGCAGCGTGTTTACTTGTTGCTCCAATAACAATTGCACTCCAGAGCGAGCACGGCTTTAATCATGGAAAATAGTTGTGTTAAAAAATTATAAATTGAAAATTGGCTATAAAATTTATTATTTCAAGTGATCAACACTCACAATGTCCACGAATTTTAACAACGTTTCCGACTGGCGCGACGAAGACTGCCGCAGCTGCGAGCACTGGCTGTTCCGCCACAAGCTCGACACCAAAGTAGTGGCCCAGGCGACTCACCTCTGTCTCCGCGGAGGCATGTTTGCCGTGCCAGCTGCCAGGCGCTCCGAGCTCTATCGCATGATGACGCGCGACATCAACGGCTCTGTCCCTTTTTTCCTGTGCGAAAAGCGCACCGACATTTTCTTGTTTTACCTGGACCTGGACTACGCCGCCGCCGCTGTCATCGATTCCGATACTATCTTTAAAATTTCAATCATCATCCAGCGCGCTGTCCGTTCTTGCTACCGCGAGTACACTGGCCCCGAGTGGCTGCGCCGCGGTCTTGTTGCCGTCCTAGTCTGCGATGAGCCCACGCCCGTCGTCGTCCAAAAGCGCTCTTTTGTCAAGACCGGTATCCATATCATTTTCCCAAACCTTTACGTCAACGAAGAGCAGGCAAACGCCCTGGTCCTCTACACGATCCAGTACATGACCAGCAACTGGCCCCAGCACGGCGACGCCCTCTCCTGGGCTTCGGTCATCGACACCGGCGTCTACGGCAACGGCAAGGGCCTTCGCATGCTCGGCAGCAGAAAGTGTCTGCGCTGCTCCCAGTGCTCGCGGCGTGCCGGGGCCGAGCGTACTAATGTGTGCGCCGAGTGTCGCGGCCTCGGCTACGCCCTGTGCGGCCTCGGCCGGCCCTATGCCCCGACATGGGTCATCCAGGGGGGCGAGTCGACGCCCGCTGAGAATACCGAGCGGTTTCGCAATGTACCGCACTATGCCCTGAATCTGTCGTCGATACTGAGCGACGAAACCCGGCCTTGTAGCGGCTTTTCGTTGCCTGATGATTTTGTGTGCCTGGAGCGCCGCAATCTAACGTCGATGCGCCGCATGCTCAATAACGAAATCCCGCTCAGCGACGACCGCTCGTCGGCGCTACAGGACTATTTTCGCCGGCTCCGTCCCGAGTGGGCCCGCATCGTCATCAACAAGGTTATTCTGAACGAGGGCCGCTCCAAGTCACACGGCCACAAATCGTCGGAAACTTTCCTGTGCAAGGCATTTGGCCCGGGCTCTAAATTTTGCAGCAATGTGATGCACGAGCACAAGACCTCTACAATTTACTTTACGGTGTCGGCTCGCGGCATCGGCCAGCGCTGCTACTCGCGGAAACCGCCGGCCCCGGGGGCTCAGAGCTGCGCTAAATTCTGTTCGCCCCTCGTGCCCATATCGGACCCGGCGCTTCACATGATTTTGTTCCCAATGGTCAATGCCGTGGGCGCCGAGCTCGACAGGGAATTTGGAAATTTGTTTGGGGCGGCTTGGGGCGCCGAGACCGACAGCGCACTGGCACCGCGGACAACCATTTTGCGTCGCAAGCGCATTATTGACCGGCTCGCGATTGCGGACACGATCCCGCCGCCTATGAAAAAGGAACGGCGCCCGGAGCCGACAACTTGGGTGTCCCGTCGGGACCCGGCGCACCTCGAGGATTACCCGTCGTCCGACGAGGATGATTTTGTTGAGGAATTTTTATAAATTTATAAATTACTAAATATTTTTTTATCGTCTTTATCGTATTCTGCTACACACTTCATATTTCCATTAATTCGGTCCTTAATGGGCTTTTCAAGGCAAATTAAATTTTCCGATGCAGTTACAAGTTTTTTTGCTACTAATTTGACTTTAATTTTCTCAAAATATTCTATTTGTATTAAATCATAAATTTCGCAAAGATTTACTTTCAATTTGTATTTCATTAACACCTCATTGATTTCGTCAATTTCAAGCAACGGCATCCGCCGCTTCCCCCGCTCTTTGACTTCCATCGTTACCTGCACAAAATCATCATCAAACCACAACATTTTCCAGATCCTCAACAGTCCTATTCTCTTTCGGCAATAATCGTCCTCCTCTAAAATATATTGCTGACACTTTTCCAAATTAAATTTTATTTGATTTTTTTCTACGTCAAAGAACCGCATAACATTAACATACATGTAGTCTTCGGAAAACAGCGACACAAAAAAAGTGTATATATCATAGGTCATCGGCGCTTGTCTAATGGGATTATTCTGTATTAGTATCCGATTTACTATATTGAGTTTATTGATTCCCGGATATGTTCCGTCCCCCGCGGACATAAGACTGTTTGTTAACTCATCAATAAACCCGGTCACTGCACTCGTCAAATAATTTACTACTCCCGTCGTCACTACTTCAGAAATTCCCGTGGCGGCTGACAAGTGATTTGCCAAGCTCTGATAGTAGTATAAGTTATAGTACTTTCCGGTTGGAACAATTTTCCACTGTTTAAAGAACTCATCCGGCACCTGAATTACAAAATCTTTGACCCCGGACAGCGTCAGCCGCCGCACTCCAGAAATAGACTTTGCATATGGCTTGTAAAATCGAAAGCCGTTCACATAAAAGGAACTATTCTCAAGGTTGTTCAGCGCAAAGGTTCCATCGAGTCCCCGGAAAATACTTCTCATTGTCAGGTTTCCGTGCACAAATCCCCGGTCACTTTGCTTGAGCACCGATAGAACTCGCAACACTCCGTTAATGCATAAATTCACTTGGTCTAGCGTTTGATTCCGTAGGCCCAGTTGTTGCTTTAGCAGCACGTGCATCGACCTGTCCATAAATGTTTTTAGTGTATATGTATATGTTGTGCACCGCCAGGACCCAATGTAGTCGATGTACCCAAACCCCAGGTCCTTTAGGTGGTGTTCTGCAAATAAATATGGTGTTATCGTCGTCTCCGGGTCACTCATCGCTATCGATACCGCCAGTGTCTTGGCCACTCTGCTTTCCGGAAATATTCCTCCGTCTTCATAGGCCTGCAACTCTTTTGTAATTTTATTAAAAAATACATTTTGCTCTACTACGGGGTCCGCAATCATTTTATCCTCATTTGTAAGCACTGTATAGGGAATTTTTTTTTTTAGCTGGTCAATGTCCAAATCTCTGGTCGTCTGCAACACAAACGGCTTCACATCGATCTGCACTACATCTACTTTTAAATCATTAAATCCTGCCAAAAAATCAAGTGCACAATCTGACGTGTCTGATATTACATCCACAAGATTATTCAGGTATTTGAAATTGTACCGCGCAAAATCACCGTATTCGTCATGCTGGCCAATTCCAAACAGTAATTTTTGCTGATACTGCTTTTCTTTCCGCAACACTTGCAAAAATAACCTTTGCCCCGTCCGGCTGCTATTGCGTCCTTTTATAAAGTCTTCCTTATTTTTGTACTCGTCATCCTTTTCCTGGCCTTGATTCGCTCCCATTTTTTTTAATTTTTATTTTTTTTTTATTAAAATTATATTAAATTTTTAACTTTATTTAAGTTAGCGCCACTACATTATTATCAGCAATCTCGCGGAAACTACCCGCGTCAAAAATCTTTTTTTGCTCAACCGATATGGTTAAGCTATTAACATATTCTTCAAAGAAATAGCAGTAGCCGGTGCGCTTCTTCACCAGGTCATAGCAGCAGGCCAGCGTCTTCATTTCGTTCTTGATCGAGCTGCTCACCAGATGCGGATTATGCGCATAGAATTTATCAATTCCTGGGAAGAGCACCAGGTTGCGGACCACGGGCAGATTGCCTTTGCCGGCTGATATGTAGTCAAACGGCCCATATAGATTCAGGTTAATACAGGACAGCCGCACAGGGATTTTGTTTAACTTACCTGTCTCGAGGTACTTGTCCACAAACTCGTACTTGCGCTCAATCGGAAATAGCGCCAATTTTTTGCACAAGTTCATATTAAATTCATTTTGGTAGCACTTGATTTCTCTTTTTGCTTTAGTTTTTAGTAATTCAAGCATTGCAATCGCACTCTTGCCCTCATTTTTCATTATAAATGTAATTTTTTCTGCGCGTGCAAATTTTTTTTTTGTTGGTGTTGCTGATTTGTCTTCAATTACTACAACTTCCAAATCTTTTGTATCATCCTCGCACCACATGTTCGGCACCGCGCACTTATCATTTTTGTTCTTTTTCGGCGCTTTCATTTTTTTTGCATCATAGTTTTTTACCGCAGCCCCACTTGTATCCCTAATTATCGCGCATCCAAAATACTTTTTTTTTAATGGTGTTTTATCACTTTTGTCATAGTATAATTCTAAATTTACTTGTTTTGCACTATCTTTTGTGTACTTACTGAGCTTTTCCATTATCCAGCAACTATACTCCTGGTCGCCGCAGCACACCCGCCTCGCTACTTTTTTTACTAATTTTAGGTATTCTTTTTTCTGCGCTACATGTATCGCTGGTTGTGTTTTGGACTTTACATCAGTAATTTTGTCAATAGATATTTTGTAAGCGTCGAGGGTTGCAATAGCTCTCGTGTCTATTAAAGGTGTAGCCATCGCTCTTTTTTCTTTTTATTTATTTTTTAATTTTTTTTATTTTTATAGATTAGTTATTTGCGTTTGTATCTCTCTAAGCGCTGCCGTTAGATTATTTTCTCGTATTGTTTTTACTTCTGAAATAAACGTATCTCTTAACGTTCCTTCATTTAGTTTATTTATAAATTCTAATTTTGTTTGGTTAAATTTATTATTATTAGATAATTTAGCCGAAGTATTATCAGAGAATACTTTTATAACAAAATCTAGATCTTCTGGCTTAGTGCTATCTTTTTTCCTTGTATATGTATCTTTTAAGTCTGCTATAAATTTATTCTCCGTTTCCTCACTGTTTATTTCTTCAATTGTATTTGCTAAATTTTCCCACGCTTTGTCTGGTAAACCGGCTAGTCATGCAGTAGAAGCATCTTTACTTGCTTTTTTGGCTGCGGTTTTGTATGATTTTACTAATGCTTTTTGGGTACCGGAGTCAGTAGTATTTGCCGGATATTCTTCTATAGCTTTTGTAACTTGTACCGTCTCAATTCTTAATTTTTTTACTAAATCTTCGACTTCTTTAAATGCTTTATCCGCAACAATAAATGCTTCATTTACTAAATTATAATTTTCAAAAAGCTCATTTTTTGTTGTGGCTACGTCAGAACCTCCCGAAGCTGCTGCATTTGCTTCTGCAATGGCTTTTCGTAATGCTACTGTATCATCAGCCCCAACAGCCGCAGTTACGGCAGCTGTTGCGGCGGTTAGCTTGGTTTGAGCTTCAGTTGTTTCTTTTTTAGTATTTTTTTCTCGGATTATCGTGTCAAATACTGTTATTAGTTTTGCATCTAATTTAATTTTTTCTTCTTTTGCTGTTGTTATCAAATCTTTTCTTGATGTTCCACCAATATTATCTTCATTAGGCTTACCTTCAGCTTCAGCCATACTTTTTTCAGCCGCAACATACTCTGCGTATCCAAAATTATTATATTCAGTATCGCGATTATCAACAGCAGCGGTAAACACGGTATGTCCCTCATTGCCAGGACCGGTAGTCGCAAAGTATTGAATTGACTTGGCTACTAAGGCATCGGCTTCCGTTTTTAAAGCTTCTGCCGTCTTAATAAGTTCAGTAAGTCTTTGTTTTTTGTCGTTTAGCAGGAAGGTTTGTAATGTTGTTTCTTTGACCAATTTTGGGTTATCTCCGTCTAAGTCGTCAACAATAACATTGTCTTTACCGGTGATAACAGTTAATTTTTCAGTTATATCATCTTCACTGGTAGAAAATGAAGCAAACGCCTTTGATTGTTTTGTAATAAGGAACGGCTTTCTGTCGTTAAACATAGGCGCTATGATATTGGTATCAAATTCTGCGACACTAGCAGTATTTTTCTTGATTAAAGACTCAAGTGACTCAAAGTCTGCTGCAAAAGTAATATTTTTTTGACTTACATTGAATTGATGAATGTAGTAATCTGATGAGCACGAGTAAAAAAAGCCTGATTTGCGCTGGGCAAGCTCGTAAATGTCGCTGATGCTCCGTAAGCTTGAGCAGTTCTTCTGGCCTATGAGGTTTTCGTTTTCAATGTAAAAGTTCTCAATTTCCGGGTACATGACCATGTTCCGGATACAGTCCTTGCTCGTCTTGGGCATCTTGAGGTAGTCGCAGTCGACCGGCAGCTCCATGGCAATTCCATTGAGCCGCAGATGGACTGGCTTTGGGGCCTGGTACCTTAGTTTTAGATCGACCATCCCGGTGCGCTCCAGTAGCAAATAGTTTCGCTTGTTCATGTACGTGTTTACAATGAAGTCCGAGTGGCCAAAAATCTTAACAAAAATTTCACTCAACAAAAACAGCTGCGCCTGCAGCATGTCCTTAAAGCAAAATTTAATTTTTCTGGTTGGTTTTTGCTGCAGCAGCTTAAAATTTCTGGCACCGTCCTTGCCGCCAATTGTAATAGACAAATTGTCTTCGCCGCTCTTCCACGCCATTGGAATAGCGGACTTTTTGCCGTCTTCGCGGCCCTCGGGGGCCTGGTCGCACATCACTGGAATTTTGAGGTCTGTAACTTTAAATTTGTCAGTAGTCGGCTTCTTCACCTTGACGCCGACAGCGTACGATTCCTTGTACGCTGCTGCGGCTTTTTCGTCTTTGGATTTTTTACGGGCATTCACAAAAAAAATTGCTTCTGTATTTTTAGTAAATTTTGAAAATTTGTCGGCAATCCAGCAGCCATAGTCCTCCCCGTCTTCGTCATCGCAACAGCAGCTCTTGGCTAATTTTTTGGCATCGGTTGCTAGCTTTTTTTTGTCAGTTTCTGTTAAATTGGTGCTACTTTTACCTGTATTTAAAGTAACAAATGTGTATTGGAAGTTTGGCGTATTGCCAGCGGTTGGTTTGTTAAATTTCAATGCGTCAACCATCGTCGACTACTCTTTTTTATTTATTTTTTTTTTATTTTTTTTTTATTACGCGTTGGTCGGAGTTATTTTGGTTGCGATTATCTTCTTTCATTATTTTTTTGCCGTTGCCACTGCCTGTTGCCGCTGCTGCTGCCCCTGCCGCTGCCCCTGCCGCTGCCTGTTGCTACCTGTTGCTGTTGCCGCTGCCGCTGCCGCTGCCGGTTGCTGTGCCTGTGCCTCTGCTTGTTGCTGTACAACTACCTCTGCCTCTGCCTGTTACGGTGCCTGTGCCTCTGCTTGCCCAGCTAGTGCCTGTTTTGTATTTACCGTATAATAATTATTATATGTTTGCTGTAAATGACCAATAAAGGTTTGATCAATAGTTATTTCGCTGACCTTAGAATCTTTTAAAAATAAAAATTTATCCGTATTATCGCTACATTTTGTTTTTGAAAGCGTGGCATTTGTATGGAAAAGGCCAGAAGTTTTTATAAATATAATGCTTTGGTTTTTTTGTATTATTTCGGTTGTAACATTGTCGAGATTTTTAAAAATTTTATAATTTATTTCATTGTTTGTAATTTTTTGTATATAATTTAAATATATTTCCAAAGGAAAATAATTTAAATTTTCATAATACATTTCTAAATTATAATTTTCAGGTAAATTTTTATCACTTATTAAAATTTCATTTAAAATTAAGTGTAATAATTGGGGTTTACATAACATATATTTATCTGTATTATTACTTACCCAATATAATTTTGTATAATCTAAGAGTGTACTATTTAATGTGGTTTGTAAAATTGTGCGTAAATCTGCATTAATATATATTGCGAAAACAAAATAATCAAGTGTAGATTTCTCATTTGATAAAGGTAACCATCCCGCGCTAGTATCACAAAAATTTTGGGGAGTTTGTTCTTGTAATTGTAATTGAGAAAAATCGCATAAATTATTAGCTTTAAATGGATAAATATCTTTATAATCATTCTGTAGTAAAAGAGGGTTAATTTTTTCACTTTTAAAAATAGAAAATAGCGGTTTACTTTTAAAAAATATATTACGTAAATCTATGTTTATAATGTAATCTAAATTGTTTTTGATTAAAACAGAGCTGTAATGATTTTCTCCTTCTCTTACAATGCAAATATAATTTTCAGTATTCCTAATTGGTTCTAAGTAACATGTTGTATAATTTTTTTGTATGTCAATTACAATAAACCCGTGGATTCCATATTGTTGAATTATTTCAGAAATAGAAAGCATAATTTCCTGTCCCGACCAGTATCCATTTTGTTTCATCTCATTTGAAATTTTACGTTTGTTTTCAAATAGATTTTTTTCGTCACCTAAATTTTTATAATATTCTTTATTTGTTTCATAATGATCATATAATTGCTCATTATTATTAATACTTTTGTCTATTAATGCTTGTTTACCAATTTCTTTTTCTAAATTTTCAAAATTATTTTGCTTTAAAAAATCCTCTTTAATAATATTTTCAGAAACAACTTGATAACCTAATGCTTCCAATGGTGGTAATTGAGTTATAAAATCGTTTACAGCATGTATTTTTGATTCCCAATCATTAACTGACAAATTTCTGAGTTCAGTTGCAGTTAAATCATCTTTTCCAGTTAACTGATTTACTAATTGAATAATGGCTTCAAATAAGCAATTACCGGTTGCCGGGGTTTCAATAGATACCAATTCACTAAAAACTGCATTTGCTAAATCAAGTTTATACTGATAATCGTTTAAACTTGTAATGGCATATGGCCCGTTTGAATAATTAATTCCAATAGTTTCGTTATTTGTACTAGACTCAATAGATAAATTAAATTTCTTTAGTTTTGGTGACGATGACCGTGACGATGACCGTGACGATGACCGTGATTGTGACGGTGACGATGACCGTGTTAGTGATGGTGTCGGTGACCGTGACGGTGACAATTCCTGTGATTGTAATGATGACGGGGAAGGCGAGGACGGCGGGGGCGGCGGGGGCGG
>Ga0214919_10003570_pt1 | contig 23406 bp, 18 predicted proteins | sample LL1503_MetaG_FD_177994 | JGI IMG/M metagenome (GOLD analysis project Ga0214919, IMG submission 177994) | Freshwater microbial communities from Lake Lanier, Atlanta, Georgia, United States - LL-1503 | ecosystem: Environmental > Aquatic > Freshwater > Lake | place: USA: Georgia | collected... | reverse complement strand
GTGCTGAAGAGGAGACGGTTCAAGGGTTGAGTGGTGTTGGAGATCTCATTCTGACTTCCTACAGTCGATCGAGTCGAAATCGGAGAGTAGGAGAGCGTCTTGGGGTTGGAGATTCAGTCACTCAAGCCCTGGCCTCAGTGGATGGTGTTTGCGAGGGAGTTCCTACGACTGAGGCGTTGCATAAAATACTTTTAGCGCAAAAGATCGACGCTCCGATCGCTCAGCAGCTATTTCAAGTCCTCCAAGGCAAAAAGTCGCCTAAGGAGGGTTTATTGGCCTTGCTGGACCGTGGTTCAAAGTCGGAAACAGAATAAAGCTAGATTACTGTTCGACGGAATGGGGTGGGGAGGGAATGATAGCCATCTATGGATAGCGTGGGTTGCCCCCTTAGGCACAGTTTGAACAGAAAAGATTGGGGAGAAGCTCCGTGACCAATCGGCCGCTTATCATTGCACCCTCTATCTTAGGGGCTGATCTAGGCCGGATTGAGTTTGAGGCGAAACGAATTCAGGAGAGTGGAGCTGAGTGGGTACACATCGACATTATGGATGGGCACTTTGTTCCCAATATATCTTTTGGGGTCAATATGGTGAAAACCCTGCGCCGGTTGATGGGAGAAGCTACCTTGGATGTGCACTTAATGATCGAACAACCGGATCGGTATGCGAACGAGTTTATCGAGGCGGGAGCAGATTGTCTGAATATTCATCTTGAAGCCCGGCACCAATCGGCTCGCACCCTGGCGGCCATTCGTGAAAAAGGTTGCCGCACAGGACTGGCCATCAATCCGGCGACGCTTCTGAAACATGCGGTGCCTCTTCTGCCGTTGTGTGATCAACTTCTTTGTATGACAGTGAATCCCGGTTTCGGGGGGCAACCATTTCTTGCCGAGGTCCTACCCAAAATTAGGGAAGCACGAGAATTTATTGTTCGCCAAAATTACCAGGTCGACATCACAGTCGACGGCGGAATCAATAACGAGACAGCTGCTCAGTGCATAGCTTCGGGCGCGAATGTCCTGGTATCGGGTTCCTATCTCTTTTCGCAAAGCGACCTAGCACAAGCTGTCGGCACAATGCGGGCGAAAGCCACCGCAGCCAATGTTTCGGGCTGACGGCAGAACTTCCTTCGCCCTATGGACCCAAGCCTGATTCGCAACTTTTGTATTATCGCCCACGTCGATCACGGAAAAACCACACTCTCCGACCGACTCCTTCAGGTAACGGGCTTAATCGCGGAGCGAGATATGCAGGCGCAGCTTCTCGACTCAATGGATCTTGAGCGGGAGCGAGGCATTACGATCAAAGCCCACCCCGTGACCCTGAACTACAGTGCGAAAGATGGAAAAACCTACCGCCTGAATTTAATCGATACTCCAGGACATGTTGATTTTTCGTACGAGGTTTCACGCTCTTTGGCGGCATGTGAAGGCGCTCTTCTGGTGGTGGACGCAGCTCAAGGGGTCGAGGCACAAACGGTGGCGAATGTTCACTTGGCCAATAAGGAAGGTCTGACCTTGATTCCAATCATTAACAAAATCGATTTACCGAGCTCCGATATCCCTGGGGTAAAAAAGCAGTTAGAAGAGATTTTAGCAATTCCGGGGGAGGAGGCTATTTTGGTCAGTGCAAAGACAGGGCAGGGGATTGAGGATGTTCTTGAGGCGATTGTGGCACGATTGCCTGCTCCCAAGGGCGCAGACGGAAAAGAACTGAAGGCCCTCGTTTTTGATAGTGTATTCGACACATTTCGAGGGGTGATCGCTTATGTCCGGGTAATTTCAGGAGAGTTAACAGCAGGAACACCCATTATGTTGATGCAGGGTGGCCGCAAGTATGAAGTGAAAGAGGTCGGGACCTTCAGCCCGAAAATGACCATTGGAAAGAAACTGGGACCGGGCGACTCTGGATATCTTGTCGCCAATCTAAAAACCACAGCGGAAATCGATATCGGGGATACCATCACGCACGCGATTTATCCGGCGAAGGAGCCTTTAACCGGATTTCGCAAAGTTCAACCGATGGTTTTTTCGGGCCTGTATCCAATCAACACAGATGATTTTGAGAAGTTGAAGGTGGCACTTGGAAAGCTACAGGTGAACGACTCTTCGCTTGTCTTTATTCCGGAAAGCTCTCCGGCGCTTGGCTTTGGGTTTCGTTGTGGGTTCTTAGGGTTACTCCATATGGAGATCGTTCAGGAGAGGCTATCGCGAGAGTTTGGTATGGAGGTTCTTTCGACCTATCCCAGCGTGATCTACGAGGTTCGGCTAACCAGTGGAAAAGTGCTGTCGGTCGAAAACCCCGTTCAGCTACCCGACCCTAGTGTGATTGAGGAGATTCGTGAGCCGATGGTCACGGTTTTCCTTCTTTGTCCGAACGAGAATATCGGAGATCTCGTGGCCATGGTTCGAGAAAAGCGAGGGGAGGTGACGAAAACCGACTCTTTGGATGCCAAGAGAGTCATGCTAACGACGGAGATACCCCTGAGTGAAATCTTGGTCGACTTCAGTGATCGGATCAAAAGTATCACACGAGGCTATGGATCGATGGATTACGAGCATGGGGCCTATCGGTCGGATGACCTAGTGAAGCTAGAGATTTTAGTGAATGGAGAGCCGATGGATGCATTTTCATGCATCGTTCACCGCGATAAAGCCCCAGCGAGAGGGAGAGCTCTCACGGCCAAGCTAAAAGAGGTGATTCCGCCTCAACTTTTTAAGGTGTCCCTGCAAGCTGCCATTGGGGGGAAGATTGTTGCGCGTGAGGATGTGAAAAGTGTAGGTAAGAATGTTACGGCGAAGTGCTATGGGGGTGACATATCGCGCAAACGAAAACTCTTGGAAAAACAAAAAGAAGGAAAGAAGAGGATGAAACAGTTCGGGAAAGTGAATATCCCGCAGGAAGCCTTTCTACAGGTTCTCAAGGCTTTCGGAGACTAGACTATCTATGTTCGATTTTCTTTTATTCGGTAAGGCAAAAGAGGAGCGCAAGCAGTTGCATGCCATTGCCCACTTTTTAGCTAAGCGAGTCCACTATGGTCGCGATGTTTTGCCAGCGAAACTGCTTGAGCGATTGGAGGAGGCAAGGGTGATTTGTGCTGAGGCCCTTCGGTGGACGACGCCAAGGCCTCGTCGGCAGGATATTTTGAATCAGTTGGAGAAAGAGTACGGGGATCTGTTGCGCACCGAGCGTCATCACGGTCGCAAAGAAAATGCGGAAGTCGCGTTGGTGGCGATCGTCTTGGCTTTGGGTGTGCGGGCTTATTTTCTACAACCATTCAAAATACCAACACATTCGATGCGGCCCACGCTCCTCGGCATTCTCAATCAGGCAGAGAATGAGCCTCCGCCATCTTGGCCGAAACGAGTCTTCGATTTAGCGAAGGAGGGGAAAAGCTATCATCGGGCGGTCGCACCACGGGACAGTCAAATCCTCTCCGTTCGTGAAGGCAGGTTGTTTGGACTGATTCCATGGACGACAACCGAAATTGTGGCGGAGGATTGGAAGGAGACGATTTTGTCCAACCTGCAAGAGGCGCGAGAAGGGGGGTTGAGAGTTCGTAACGGAGATCAGGTGAAAGCTGGGGAAGTCCTGGTTAACTTTAGCTCAGCCACGGGAGATCACCTTTTTGTAAATAAGTTTATCTATCACTTCCGTAAACCGAAACGTGCCGAGACCTTCGTTTTTACCACTGAGAAGATTGATGGGATCGAGTCAGGACTACGGCTTCGCGGAATTGAGGGCTCACAATACTATATTAAGAGATGTGTCGCTCTTGGCGGGGATACGGTACAGGTAAAAGCGCCTGAATTATGGCTCGATGGGGCTCCATCCACGGAACCTGCTTGCCAGAAAGTTGCTAGTAAAATGGATGGGTATCCTGGTTACACCTTTGGGCAAACGTATCTCAATAGCCCGAATGATACGTATAGGGTGCCTGGGAATGACTATTGGGCCATGGGAGACAACAGTCCAAATAGCTATGATTCTCGGGGTTGGGGGGCTGTTCCTGAAGCTAATCTGGTGGGCCTAGGGGCAGTCGTATATTGGCCTTTTACGAAGCGCTGGGGCTTGATTCGGTAGTTCAACTTTGAGCGAACCGTTGACTCAAGGTGATACACAAATGTCGCACAATAAATATTGTATCAAATATGCTTTTGCTCTGGTGGAATGAGTTTATTTCTGCTTAATGAGGTCTTCATAGCGCAAAGAGCGGCTGCTCGGTGACTGATTCTTTTCTTTGTTGCTGCAGAAAGCTCTCCGAATGTTTGCTTTAAGCCGCGTGGTTGAAAAATTGAGTCATAACCAAAGCCCCCCACCCCTCTTTCCTCTGTGGTGATCTGACCCCAAACACGTCCATACTGGATCGCTAAGACGCGCCCATTCAGGGCCAATACTAAGGCTGCTTGAAAAAATGCTTTTCTACCTAGCCCAGTAACACGCCGCATCAGGCGTAAAAGTTTTGCACGATTTTTTTCAGGGGTAGCTTGAGGACCTGAAAAGCGGGCCGATCGAACTCCTGGACGCCCGCCTAATGCCGGGACAACCAACCCACTATCGTCCGCTAGGATCAACCTCCCAGGCAGCGCTCGGCTCAGTGCCAAAGCTTTTAAAGAAGCATTGGCACGAAACGTTTTCCCGGTCTCTCGGATCTCGGGAAGTTGCGGGAACGAGTGTAAATCTTTCACTCTCCATCGGGCCCCTAAAAGAAGCTTAAATTCTCGTGTCTTACCCCGATTGGTTGTGGCAATCCAGAGAACAGGTCGAGTAGCGGGAGTTGGACTTGGCATAGCGCTTTGCGTTTAATAACCCCTGAACGTTATTATGCCAACCCGCGCGCCCTATCCCTTTGCAGAAATTGAGCCTCGTTGGCAACAAGCGTGGGCCAAAGCGGACTGTTTTCGTGCGGCGCAACCCGGTCAAGCAGGCTCAGAAAAGCCCAAGAAATATATTTTAGATATGTTCCCCTACCCTTCAGGAGCAGGCCTTCATGTCGGCCATCTCGAGGGCTACACCGCTACCGATATCGTGGCACGCTACTGGCGTATGCGCGGCTACAATGTTTTGCACCCGATGGGATGGGATGCCTTTGGACTACCCGCAGAACAGCACGCTGTCCAAACTGGCACTCACCCGCGAGTTACTACCGCCAAGAACATTCAAAACTTCCGGCGGCAGATTCAGGCTATGGGATTTAGCTACGATTGGTCCCGGGAGATTGATACTACCCACCCGGACTACTTCCGATGGACACAGTGGATCTTTTTGAGACTTTATGAAAAAGGCCTCGCCTATGTTGCCGAAGCCCCCGTTTGGTACTGCCCTGCTTTGGGCACTGTTCTGGCAAATGAAGAAATCATTAATACACCAGAGGGACCTCGATCCGAACGTGGGAACCATCCAGTCGAGCGACGCCCAATGCGCCAGTGGATGCTGAAAATTACTGCCTATGCTGAACGTCTTCTTCAAGATTTAGAGCTGCTCGATTGGCCTGAGTCGCTGAAAGAGATGCAGCGAAACTGGATTGGGAAAAGTACCGGTGCCGTGGTCGATTTTCCGGTAGTCGGATCAAAAGATAAAATCACCGTCTACACCACCCGCCCCGACACACTTTTTGGTGCAACCTATGTTGTACTGGCCCCAGAACATCCATCCGTTCCAGCGCTAACCACCCCGGCCCAACAGGACGCGGTCGAGAGATATCGAAAAGAAAGCTCCTCGAAATCAGATTTGGAACGGACTGAGCTAGCAAAAACAAAAACAGGCGCACCCCTAGGCACTTTTGTTACCAACCCAGTGAATGGAGAGAAGATCCCTCTTTGGGTGGCTGACTATGTGCTCGCCACTTATGGTACTGGCGCAGTCATGGCCGTTCCCGCTCACGACAAGCGGGACTTTGAGTTTGCGCAGACATTCCATCTGCCGATCCGGCCCGTGATCCGGCCAGTAAATGGGAAGCTGGAAGCTGGTTGCTTTACGGAAGAAGGAGTCAATTTTGATTCAGGTTTCCTCGACGGCTTAGCAACACCCTCCGCTCAAATTGCCATGGTGGATTGGTTGAAAAAGAATGGGCATGGGCGCCCTCAAATTCGCTACAAGTTGCGCGACTGGCTTTTTTCCCGGCAACGCTACTGGGGTGAACCTTTTCCTATCCTATGGAGCAACGGCAAGCATCAACCCCTCACCAACCAAGACCTGCCCCTGACTCTTCCCGAGTTAACCGATTACCAACCCTCGCCGACTGGGGAGCCTCCCTTAGGAAAGGCCGACACGTGGAAAAATCTCCCAAATGGTTTCACGCGAGAATTAAATACGATGCCACAGTGGGCGGGCTCCTGCTGGTACTACCTCCGTTTTTGCGACCCGCGGAATTCCCAAGCTCCTTGGGGTGCAGAGGCCGAGAAGTACTGGATGGCAAATGGCGGCGTAGACCTTTATGTGGGCGGAGCCGAGCATGCCGTTCTCCACCTTCTCTATGCACGATTCTGGCATAAGGTCCTTTTTGATCTGAACTACGTTTCTCATCCCGAACCTTTTCGTTGCTTGGTCAATCAAGGAATCATTCTAGGCGAAGATAATCGTAAGATGTCGAAGTCGGTCGGAAATGTCGTCAACCCTGACGATGTGATTGCTGAACATGGAGCCGATTCGCTCCGTGTTTTTGAAATGTTCATGGGACCTCTTGAACAGATGAAGCCTTGGAGTTCAAAAGGAATGGAAGGATCCGTTCGGTTCTTAGCCAGAATTTGGCGCCTGATTTGCGAGGAGACAGAATCGGGAGATTGGATTCCCTCCCCTACCCTGACGGACGATGCCCCTGATTCCGACACGGTTCGGGCTTTGGCGAAAACCACCGCCAAAGTCACCTCCGATATCGAGAGTCTCCAAATGAATACCGCGATATCCGCCTTAATGATTCTGGTAAATCATCTGACTTCCCTACCCCGTCGACCTAAAGCCTCAATACTTCAGCTTGCTCGACTTCTCGCTCCTTTTGCGCCGCACTTAGCGGAGGAGATTTACGCGCGACTCGGTGGCACTGGTTTGGCCAGCCTCGCCTTGTGGCCCACATTTCGCCCCGAGGACCTGATCGAGGAGACCGTTGAGCTGCCCATCCAGGTCAATAGCAAGGTGAAAGGTAAGATAAAAATCTCGCCCCAAGCCACGAAGGATCAGATTGAGGCAGCGGTTCAAGCCAATCCCAATTTGAGTAGTTGGACTTCGGGAAAGAAAATTGAAAAGATCATTATTGTTCCGGGACGAATTGTAAACTGTATCTGCCCATGAGGCCGTGGTCGCTGCGAAGGCGGGAGAGAATTCTCATTCTCATCATCGGAGGAGTGCTCCTTCTCATCTCCGCTTGGCGCGCTTTTGCCTAAGCCGTAGACAAATCGAGGAGCTTCGATCATAATTTTCCTGTGAGCCATCTCCCCTTCCCTGACGCTGTTAAGAAGATCATGCTGACCGACAAGCGATTTTCGCCTGCAGCGTACGATTTTATTCGCCGGTCCCTGGATCAATCCTTGCGCAAGTTTGGAAAAAATGAGGAACCCAAACCATCTCACGTCCGTGGACATCAGCTTCTAGAGGGCTTCAGGGCTCTGGCTTTGCAAGAGTTTGGTCCTTTGGCAAAAACTGTTCTCAATGAGTGGGGCATCGAAAACTGCGCCCAAGTGGGGGATATTGTTTTCCAGCTGGTTCAATACGGGGTGCTAGGAAAAAGCGAAACTGACCGACCGGAAGATTTTCAGGAGATTTGGACTTTCACAGAGGCCTTTGTCCTTCCATTCCAGCCGTCCAAAAACTCTTTTACGAAAAAAACAGCTTTTCGTAAAATCGCACCCGTTCCACCCAATCGCAGGAAAAGAAAAACTGGCTCATCCAGTTCGACTAAAAAATCGTAGTATGGCAGAACTTCAAAAGAATAATCCGGCTCTTAGCGCGGAAATGACAAAACGGTTCGTGCAGTTTGTCATGGTTCAGGCGCAAAACATTCTTTATGTCTTGGGGCGAATTCCCACGCCAGAAGGTGAAAGGATTCCGCCCAACCTCCAAGCCGCAAAAATGATGATCGATCATCTAGAGTTGATTCGCGTCAAGACGGAGGGAAATCTCACCGCACAAGAAACAAAAATTATTTCGGAGGCCCTACAGCAAGTACAACTCGCTTTTGTTGAGGCGAGTGGAGGAACTCCGGTTGGTATGATGCCAGATCGTGGGCCTCAAGTTGATATGTCGGCGCTGGAGGAAGAGGAAATAATTTCTGAAGAGACTCCAAGCCCTGCAGCGCCAAAGGCAACTCCAACCCCTGCCCAGACTGTTACGGCAGAGGCAGACGAGAAAAAGAAGTACTTTAAGAGCTACGGATAGAGACTCTTGCTTTTATTTTGGAGCTGGGCCGAAAAGCCCTTGAAGAACATTCACCGCAGCCCCTGCCGCCCCACCTGCTCCTTGACCCCCTGTGGCTTTCTCTAAGATCTGGGCTCCTGTCCGGATTGCGGTTCGGGCAAGTGCCCCAGTTAGTTTGGGCTGAAGATCGTTTTGGGGGGCAGCAATAGTTCCCGAAAGCTGAATCGACTGGACCGAATAACCGTTCTCCAAGCGGGCAAAGCACTCTCCTCCAGTTAACCCATTTACTTTCCGGCCCAAATCCCCCTCAAGGCCCAATTCGATCCTGCCGCTTAACTGTTGCCCCCGAATCTGAATTTGGCCAACGGCCCGCAATAAGCCGGGGGCTTCTGCAAGAATTTCTGTCACGTCGTAAGCCCCTGGCTGAAGAAACCAAGTGGCACGTGCTGTTGTCAGAGGGCAGCCCCGAAGCCGGGGCTCCCCAGTGAGCAGACCTAGGACCCCTAAGACGGTCTCCGAACCGCGTCCCGGCTCGAGCCGAGCATCCACAAGTTGAACCTGCCCCTTTCCCACGGGTTGCCCATTACGTATCTCTTGTAGGACAAAGTCGCCCGACATCGATGCAGGAATTTCAAACAAACCCACACCAATCTTTCCCCCAGGTATTGGCCATCTTTCCCAACTAGCACGACCTTTTGCCTGGAGAGATGAAGTTGGACCCACCTCCCCTGAAATTTCAAGTGTCCCCCCTTTCTTTCCTTTGAGTTTCGCCTCGGTGAGAAAAAGGGTGGGGTCGGCATACCGACCCTTCGCCTCAACCAGATTCACTTCACCCAACCAAGCTAGGGGGGATAGGATCACTCCCTGCTGAAGCAGAAACTCGACCTTTTGTTTTGAGGGCTGAATACGAGCGCTGACACCTTGCGCCCCCCACCCGCTTGTGCCTGGCGACGGAGTAAGTTGAAAATCACGAATTTCCACTTTGCCAACCTGAACATCTTGAAAAAGCTCTCCGCTTGATTTGCCGGGGACTCCTGCCGATTCTTTGGCCTCCTTAGGAAAGGAGCCCTTCGATCCAGCCTGGATCAAGAGACGCCCCACCGAGATTTCAGAAAAACGTAAAACTCGATCCAAAAGAAGTCTAGGGGAGATCTCAGTCCGTACGTCTTGTATGTCCCACTTCCATGGGCCAAGAGCCCCCGCGCGGCTTTGGAAGCCCTGCGTGTAGACCGAGAAAGATGACCACTCGAAAGGCTGGAATTCTCCTTCCGTTTGAAGAAGTTCGGAAACTTGTTGTGAGGCGAGCCTTTGAAAATCTTTGCCCCCGAGCCAGCGCACGATCCACACCGGAAGAAGCGCAGCAAGTGAGACGACAACAATCAGCCCGATCGCTAGCAGACCTGCCACAATCCATTTACTTTTACTCAGCGCACCAGACTTATGGCCTTGGCCCATATCCCTTATTAGCAGAAAGCCCTTTGGGCGGGAGCACTTTTCCACGTTGCCTTTACTGCCCCGAGGGCTTTCTCTAGTGAGATGCTTGTTCTCCAATCGATCGCCCTGCAATTAGGAGAAGCTGAACCCCCCCTTCTTTCGAACCTATCCGCTTGGTATCCTGCAAGTCACTTTGGGGCGATTTTGGGGCCTTCGGGATGCGGTAAAAGCACTTTACTCAAAGTCATTGCCGGAATTCTCCCCCATACTTCTGGCTCAATCTTTTGGCAGGGGAAAGATTTAGAGAACGAGGACTTGCCCGCTCATCAACTTGGATATGTTCCTCAATTCAGCTGCACTCAGCCGCGGCTCTCGGTTCAAGAAAATTTATTTTACGGAGCGCGCCTTCGCCAAAAAGGCACAAGACAAGAGATCGGAGCACGGGTGGAGCAAGTCATGGAGGAAACCGGATTACAAGATCTCCAAGACCGTAGAGCCGGGGTCCTCTCAGGGGGGCAACTCAGACGCCTCTCTTTGGCGATGGAGCTCACCACGAGGCCTAGCCTTTTGCTCGCCGATGAGGTCACCAGTGGACTCGATCCAAAATCGGAAGAGGAAATCACCGAACTTCTTTCATCCCTCGCACGAGAGCAAGGGCGCCTCGTACTTCTGGTCACCCATAGCCTCAGACACATGGAGTCTTATGACTCGATCACGGTTCTCACCGACGGTCACTTGGCTTTCTCTGCCGACCCCCGAGATTTGACCGACTATTTTCGCGTCAAGAGCCCGGAGTTGATCTTTCCAACCCTAGCGACTCAAAGCGGTCAAGAGTGGGCGAATCGGTGGATCGCTCTTCCCAAGCCTGAAGGACTTACCTCAGAAAATATTCTCGGCGAACTAGAATCAATTTCGATCGCGGAGGAGAAAGAGATTTCCTTGCAACTTCCCTCCCTTCTTTCACAAGCCACCACATGGCTCAGCCGACGCATAAAGATTTTCCTGCGCGATCCCGCTCAGGTTTTCTTGCAACTCTCCCTTTTGCTGGTTTTTCCTGCGGTTGTGACTCTTTTCGCGTACCGAGGACTACCCGAAGTGCGGAACATGGCTATGTCATCCGATACGGGGGTCGTGGAGCAGTTGCGAGACTCCCTTTCCTTTACCATCCAATCAAGCCGAGTCGGAACATTGGTCAGTGGGCTAGCCATGTTCCAAGTGATCCTTCTCGCCTTGATGGGATCCAATAACTCTGCCCGTGAGGTAGTCGGTGACCGTGCTATTCTTGAAAAGGAGAAGCTCGCAGGCCTTCGTCCTGGTGCCGCGCTTTTAGGAATGGGGATCTTTTTATCCTTCCTTGTTTTTGCACAAGCCGGATGGATGACCCTCTTTGTTCGTGCGGTCTGCCAATTTCCTGGGGGCCTTGAGGCACAGTTCATGCCTTTCCTTCTGGTCACTGGTTCAATTACCGCACTGTGCTTAGCGATTTCCAGTTGGACCTCGTCATCGGAGCAAGCCTCCCTGGGGAGTCTTTACCTTGTCGGATTTCAGCTTCCGCTCTCGGGTGCCATATTAGCATTGCCAGACTTTTTAGGGGTAATCACACGGCCTTGGATAAGCGCTTACTGGGCATGGTCGGGATACCTACAGACACTCAAAGACACCCGCTTTTATGACCTTGTAAAAACGATTACGGAAACACCACTTGCCAGCTTTGGTGTTTCATTATGGATCCTACTCATTCATCTATTGATGGGGCTGGTTTTAGCCTATTTCGGGATGCGCAGAAGTCAGTGGCGATAGATTGCTCCTGTACCCTGTTTCATTATAAGATAAGTCATGTCTCGTCGGGCCCACCAAAAAACACCCCCTTTCCTTCTTTTTGGGTCGGTACTGCTATTTGTCGGTTTTGCTGCCGCTGGAGCCTATTTTCTTCAGAAGGGCTCAAATCCATATCGCACGGTTGAGCCACTGAAACCTGCCGACTACTTTGAAAACGCGAATAGTCTCCGCGGGAATGTCTATCAAGTCGAAGGGGTGATTCTCAATGCCCTTGCGCAAAACCCCGAAAAAGGGCGGCTGTTTAGTATCGGGGTAACCTCAGAATCGAAAAAGTGGCCCATGCCCATCTTCATTCCAGCCAAGCTAAGGCAAATCAATCTGCAAAAGAATCAAACCTACCGCGCCAAAGTCCGAGTAGATGACGCCGGGATCTTAGTTGCTGAGGAAATTCAGAAGTCATGATCCTGAGAAGTATCACGCTGACTCTGGCCCTCTTTTTTTCTGCCTCCCCTGCCCTGCTGGGTCAGGAGGGTGACTCGAAAGCGGCTACAGGTGGCGCCCGCCCGCCCCAAATGAATCAGGGATTCCTTGGGCGAGATGTTCCCGTAATGGACCCAGGATCCGACACTTCCACTTTTGATGGAAAGCTTTGGAACATGAATAACAATCGGCTTTTCCGCTCACGCTTTGAGAAGTACTTGAACGCCCCAGAGGAAACTTCGGTCTCCGATCAAGAGTACGAAAAGACGATCAACGAAATTCTCACACTGTTGAGCCCCGGAAAAGTAACCAGTGCAAACATCGATGCAGCTTGGAAGCTTTTACCGAAAGCCTCGGAGTACAGAAGTGACGCCAACCTTTGCAACTCCATGGCGGATGTCGTCTACAGTGTTTGGCTGGCCAAGAATGAGGTGGCACGCCTTGATATGGCGAACCGAACGCTCCAAAGAGAAAAGTCCGCCTTAGAATGGAACTACCGAATGAATATTGGTCCGGGCTCAAAATCAATGACCCAAATCGGGACGAACCCACCCACAAGTAGCACCATCCTCTCTCCCGAAGATGAGGCTCGGGTTGAGCCAATTAAAGAAGCGCTCTCGGATGTCCGAGCGACCATGGTAAATAATAAGCTAAAAAAAGAGGCCTCGATTGTTCAGGCAAAGATCGATTTTCAAACCATGATCATTCAATACTTTGCTCAACGTCGTTTTCGCCATGTTCTGATTGGGACTCGCTTCTATCGGGCTCTTTTTGGGGATGGGGACAATCGAATAAGCGCAATGGACCAGATCGCCTCATCCCTTCCAGTAGATAAAGATGCAGGTCAGGTTAAGGTAAAGGCCAAGCTGGACCCCAAGGTGTCGGGAAAAGGTGGTTCGGGTGCTTACGTCGGAGCTGGAACAGGAACAGACTCCAATAATAGACGATCTTCGGGTGCAGGTGCCGATACATCCGCATCAGGGGGAGCCTTTAGTGCGGAAGGCATGCAATTTGGTGTGGAGAATCTAGGAGTGGAAAGCTTGATCAGCGCAGGAGCCAGCGGTCTCAAAGCCTTAGGCAAGATGATCAACTCTTTGGGCCAGCTTGATGCCCTTGCCAACGAAGCCATTCGTGATGTGGATGAAGGTGTTGAAGCCTATAAGTTTCTTTTAGAAAAGAATGAGCTCAAGAGTGCAACCGAGCGGCTCTTCGAAACATTTATGATGGGGGAATATATGCCGTCTGTTCGAAAGCTTTCTCGCGATGACAAACGCCGCGCACTTGAATTTACCAAGAAAACAAATGAACTTCTCGCGGCCCTTGAAGTGAACGACCTGACTCGAGCGCAGGATATTATTCACGATTTAAGTCAAAGCGCGCGGGACTTTGACACCTCAAAACCTTTAGCCGTAGTGGAAACTGCGAAAACAGTCAGTGCCATGCACCTAGCCAAAGCCAAAGCCGCTGCGGCGTCAGGGGATAAAAATACGCTGGAAACTGAACTTCGGGCTGCCACGGAAATTTGGCCGCGCAACCCTGCCCTTGCGGAAGTTTCTGGGGCGATCTTTAGCCAAACGGACGTACAACAGCAGGCGCTCAACGATTTCGACCGGCTGATTGCCCAAAAGAACTACCGGCAGATTTTTGACGACAAGGTTCGCTATATCGCCGCGACCGCCATGTTTCCAGAACGTCAGGAAAAACTCAAAGGTGTGCTCGATCGGGTCCAAGGCGCGGAAGCAGCGCTGATGCGTTCCCAAGAGCTTGCCAAGCGCGGGGATGCCGCCGGGGCTTGGGAAAGTGTGGAGCGGGGCTTCCCCGACTACCCCGACGATCCGAAATTGAATCAAGCCCGTGCGGATTACACCACCCAAGCGGCAGAGTTTGTAAAGTCGGTTCGAACAGCCCAAGAGATGGAGCGAAAGCGGCAGATAGGATCAAGCCTCGCATGGTATTTGCGAGCCTTACAGGACTATCCAAATAGTGAAATTGCGCGGGATGGAATTGATCGAATTTCGGCCGATATCGTGAAATAAAGAATCAGCTTAACTGCCACTCTTTTTGTCTCTTCCACGCCATCTCCAGCGAAGTGGACAACCACCGAGTTGAAAATGCTCCCTCACTCGATTGCTTAAAAAGCGCTCATAGGCCTCCGACATAACGGCGGGGTGATTCACGAACCCCATTAAGGTAGGTAGTGGACCCTCGACTTGAGTTGCGTAATAAAGTCGAAGTTTCTTTCCGCCTTTGACGGGAGTACTACGGGATTCAGTTGCACGTAAGAGAACTCGGTTTAACTCCCCTGTCCCAATCTTAATCGACCGAGCCTTTCTCATCAGGGTTACTGCATCGCTTAACTCTTTTAAGCCGCTTTTTTTCAGCGAACTGACAAACACCATGGGAACATCGGGCAAGAAGAACAGAGCCTGCCGCAAGGCAGCCTCATATTCCTTCCGAAAAGTAGCTCCTTGAGTTTTCTCTCCCCCCTCTGAGGTTAAATCCCATTTGGTAATTGCGATGATGCAGGGTCTTTGCGCTCGCTGAATTAAGCCGGCTACTTTCTTCTCCACCAATCCTGCCCCCAGGACCGAATCCACTGCCAAGATTGCCAAGTGGCATCGGTCAATCGCGTGGGCCGTCCTGCCACCCATTATCTTTTCCAGCGGATCCTCGACGCGCCGCTTTTGCCGCAAACCTGCGGTATCAATAAAGAGGACCTCTTCACCATCAATCATGGCGGGTACATCGACCGCATCCCGAGTCGTACCCGCAAAAGAGGCGACCATAGTCCTATCGGCACCCACCCATGCGTTTACCAAGGAAGACTTTCCTGCATTCGGTCGGCCGACAATGGCAATGCGGGTGCGCTCATCTTTTTCCCGATCAGCCTCCGCCCATCCCTCTCCGATTTCCGACATGAGCGATCCAAAACCCAACCCATGTTCCGCCGAAACTTCCCTCCCCCTGCCAAAACCTAGCTTCTGAAATTCACTCTGCTTTCCACCTCCATATCCGGGATCCATCTTATTGATGACCAAAGTCACTTTCTGGCCGGCTTTTCGAAGACGTTTCGCGACCTCGGTGTCGAGGACATGCAACCCCTCCTTGCCATCCACTACGAGGAGAACCCGATTCGCTGAGGCGATGGCTAAATCCGCCTCCCTTTCAACCGCCTCCTGTAGGCCTGTTCCGTCTTCATGCCCCAATCCGCCTGTATCGATTAGAACAAAAGGTCGCCCTTCCCAATCTGCATCAGCCACTAAACGATCCCTGGTGACTCCAGGACGATCGAAAACCAGAGCAATCCTTCGTCGGCAAATACGATTGAAAATCGCACTTTTACCTACATTCGGTCGACCAACAATCGCCACAACCGGGCGACCCCCTTGACTACTGGGAGGGTTCGCCATAACTCGACCGATGGAGCAGCGTCCACCCTTGCTTTAGATAAATAACTAGCGACAAAGAGGTCATCGCACCTGCCATCCAAAGAATGGGCCAAGTAGATGGATTTCCTGGCATCAGAAGCCCCAATAAGACAACGGCAATTTGAAAAAAGGTGCATACTTTTCCACTCCAGTGCGGTTTCACGAAGTGGTAACTGTGTAGTAAATTTGCCACCAGCAAGGATCCCGAGACTAAAATAAGATCCCGACTGACAACCAGAACAGGAAACCAAAGTGGAAGTCTTCCTTTTCCCGCGACCCCAATCGTCCCCAATAGAACAATCGCGGTTACAAGTAAGAGCTTGTCGGCGATCGGATCAAGGATTCGCCCCAAATGGCTTCGCTGATTGAAATGGCGAGCAATCCACCCATCCACCCCGTCGGTAAGTGCGGCCAAACCAAATAATCCAACAGCCGCATAGTACCAAGCGTTTCCCGTATATCCTTCTGCATGATATTCCCGATGATATAAAAGTGCGCCCGCAAAAAGCGGAACCAGGAGGATTCGCAGCATAGTAAGGCTGGTCGCAAAGGTCACGCTGCCTCTCCTAGCTTTCCGTTTTCCCAAAGAGTTCGAGTGCGCAGTAACCGAGCCACTACTCTCTCTCTTCCAAGCACCGTAAGTAACGGGAAAAGAGACGGGCCGACAGTATGCCCCGAAACAGCGGAACGCAGGAGATGGATCACTTTAGCTGGTTTTGGTAAAGAGGCCTCCTCCGCCACTTTTTTACAAACTCCTTCAGCTAGCGAATCATTCCAGTCACCCCCAGTACTCTGGAAACCTGTTGCAAGAGCTTGCAAAAGCTTTCCAGCGTCCGGATTAGAAAACTGTTTTTTTCTAGCCTCTGGGGAGTAGGTGAACTCCTCCGTGAGGTAGGGATCAAGCCAATCAGCCAACTCTTTCCCTGTCCGAATCTTTTCCCGGATCACACGTAAAAGGCCGTCTCGCAGGGAGGCTGGAAGGGTCGCTGCCGCAGGTCGATGCTGAGCAAGATAGGAAGCAGCAAAAGCCCCAAAATCTGCGTCCGACATCGATCTCCAATACTCTCCATTCATCCAAAACAGCTTGGCTCCATCGAACCGAGCGTTGCTTCGGTTGAGGTCCTTAAGATCAAAGCGGCGAATAATTTCTTCGATCGGCAAAACTTCCTCGTTGGCACCTGGAGACCAGCCCAACAGACAAAGATAATTTCGCACTGCTTGGGGCAAATAGCCCGATTCCTCATAGGCACTCAATGCCGCCCCATCGTCTCTTTTACTCATCTTAGATCCACCCTGATTTAAAATGAGAGGAATATGAGCAAATTGGGGCGGAGTCGCCCCTAAGGCCTCATAAAGTGCAATGTGCTTATGGGTGTTGCTGAGGTGATCCTCCCCACGAATGACATGGGTAATTCCCATCTCAATGTCGTCCACCACGTTGACAAAGTGGAAGACGGGACTGCCATCTTTTCTGCGGATGACGAGATCAGGTTCCATCGTCCGGTCAAAAGTGACCTCCCCACAAACTAGATCTTTCACAACACCTGGAGTTTTCGGCATTTTGAACTTTAAGGCACCCCCGTCCTCATACGTCCTTCCCGTGGACTCAAGCTTCTTAAGATACCTTTGGTAAATTTCCCCACGCTGGCTTTGAAAGTAGGGCCCGTGGTCCCCTTGGATACCACCTTTTCCATCCGGACCCTCATCCCAATCCAATCCTAACCAGCGCATCCCACGAAAAATGACATCCACCGCCTCCTGCGTGTTTCTGGATTGATCGGTATCCTCAACACGAAGAACAAATGCTCCTCCTAAGTGACGCGCATACAGCCAGTTAAAAAGAGCCGTTCGGGCTCCCCCAATATGGAGAAGCCCTGTTGGGGAAGGAGCGAAGCGTACCCGAACTTTGTTCATCTACTACTTCTGCCCAAGTTCACCCTCCGCATCAATGTCGGATGACAAGGAGTGAAAACGAGCGATCGACGTAGCCAGAAATTAAACAGAGTCCAATGGAATCCTACCGCTGCTGGCAATCAGGTGGATTTTGCCGCTCTGCTCACCTGGATGCATATGAACGACTCCCCCCGCCTCCTGCACCATTAAAGCCCCAGCTGCTACATCCCAAATGCTCACCCCTTGCTCGATATAAGCGTCCAGCCTACCTGAGGCTACGTAAGCCAAGTCCAGTGCGGCTGAACCCATCGCCCTCAGTTTTCGGACACGACCTCCGTAGAACTGATAAAGCTCGAGGCACTTATCGATCGTCTTTTTCCCTTTCGAGAAACCCAGCGCAAGAATTGCCTCATCCAGTTTTGCCCTTTCAGAAACCCGAATCTTTTTATGATTACAAGTAGCTCCCCCGCCTCGATGAACGGAAAAGAGTTCATCTCGATTCGGATCATAAATGGCGCCTGCCAAAGATTGCCCATCCAGCCGACATGCAACAGAAACTGCATAGTGGGGAATTCCATAAAAAAGATTCACCGTGCCGTCAATCGGATCCACCACCCACTCATACTGACCCGGGGATGCAGACTCACCCCCTTCCTCCCCCAGAAAAGCATCTTGGGGATAAACTTGATGAATCTCTTTTCGAATTTGCTCCTGAATTCTTCGATCGAGCTCGAGCTTAATGTCGTGTTGCTCAGCAGAATCAACCTGGAGCACTTCCGATTTCGAACTCCTCAAGACAGCCCCAGCGTTACGGGCGACCCGCTCTGCCGTCGCACGCAGCGACTCAAGACTTGGGTTCACCTAGGCTTCCGCCTGAGCAAATAAAGGGGTTTCCTCATCTCGCGTTAACTTGACCGACATCATGCGCGAAACTCCTGGCTCAGTCGCCGTTACCCCATAGAGAAGATCAGCCGACGACATGGTTCGTTTGTTATGCGTGATCACCAGGAACTGAGACTTTTCCACAAACCTCTCAATGATTTGGACAAAACGAACCGTATTTGACTCGTCAAGTGGTGCATCCATTTCGTCGAGAACACAAAACGGACTGGGCTTGACCGAATAGATCGCCAAAAGCAAGGCTAAGGCAGTCATGGCCTTTTCACCCCCAGAAAGTTGTGAGATGTTTTTCGGCTGCTTCCCAGGCGGTTGGGCCTCAATATCAATGCCACCTTCCAGCGCATCCTCACCCTCTGTCATTTTCACCGTTGCCCGCCCTCCGCCAAACAACTCTCCAAACAGTGTTCCAAAGCTGACCCGCACCTTGTCAAAGGTCTCCTCGAAAAGGAGCCGTGTTGTTTGATTGATTTTGCGAATGGCCTCCTCAAGCTGCGCTTTGGCCGTCGTTAAATCCTTCTCCTCCGTTTCAAGAAACTTCAAGCGGTTCTCGAGCTCCTCATATTCCGAAATCGCCTCCGTATTCACAGGCCCCATTTCTTCCATCTTTTCTCGCAAAGCTTTGGCCTCACCCTCCATCGCACTCCACTCCTCTTCATTTTGGGGAATATTCTCTCCCTCAAACTTCGCTTCCATCAGGGGTGTAGAATACTCTCTTTGCAATCGGTCAGCCAACGACTGGCGCTGAAAGTCGAGCTGGGAACTCTTGACGGCAAACTCTGCCAGTCGATCTTTCGCCTTTTCTCCTACTTGCCTCCACTTGACCACCTCAGCCTCTTTTTCAGCCACCAGAGAAACTTCCGCTTCACGGGCCTGTTTAAGCCCTGAGGTAGATGCCTCAATCGCCTTCGCGCGATCCTGAGCTATTTTTTGGGCTTCGAGGGAGGCCTGGGATTCTGCCCGGGCCCCTTCCATACGGGCACTATCCGCACCAATTTCTTCCCTTCGTTTGGCAACAAGTTCAGCCAACTCTTTCCGCCTCGCTTCTGCGGGGTGAAGTTGCGAGGCACATGAATCTCTTCGCTGCTGCTGAGCCGATCTTTCGACACGCCGCTCGGTCAACTGGTCGTTACACCGCGTCTCCTCCGCCTCCGCTTCGGCCCGGACTCTTTCGGAATCTTTTGCCTCCTGCTCTAAAGAAAGTTCAACCTCGGCATGGCGTTCCGCTTCAGCAGTTTTCTCGGAGGCGATGCGCTGATGAGCCTCAATTTCCTGATGAAGGCGCCCCGTCTCTTCTTTGATTCGAACTATTTCCGAACTTAGCCCGCGAACAGAAGCATCTAGCCGATCATGATCACGCCGCGCCTCATCGAGGGATTGGAGAACCTGTTTCTCATGATCTCTGGCCGTAGTTAACTCCGTACGCCCTTGGGTAATTCTTTCCCGAAGATGATTTACTTGTAACAAGATCTCGGCGTGAGCATGTTCCAGCCGAACAACCTGCTCCCGTGCGACTTCACACTCCTGTCGACCAGGACGGGCGGCTCTAAATTTGCCGCGACGCTGCCATCCGCGTGGACTGAGCATTCTGCCGTCTTGGCAAATTATCGTAGCTTCCGGCCTTTCTCTCTGAAGCGCCTGAGCCTCTTCCCAACGATCTACAATACAAATTCCCGCAAGAAGTCGGGGGAGCAACATCTCCCAGCCCGCTCCCCCTTCAACAAAGTTCCAGGCACCTTCAGGCCAATCGCACCTCTGAAATCCAGCACTCTGTCGAGAGAGTAGAACCGCAGAAGAGGAGCCATCTCCAGCCTCCAACACCTCAGCCATTCTTTCTATATCATCGACTAGTACCCCATCGAGAACGGGTCCCAGTGCCAATGAAATTGCTGTTTCATACCCTGGGCGAATCTTCAATGAAGGCCAAATCGCTTCAACCCCACTTTGCCCCTTTTCCAACCCCATCTTGAGACACTGCTCGGCCTCACCTGCCGACCGCTCCCGCACGGCCATCTCCCGTGAAATAGCTACCGTCTTTTCGGCCGCCACTTCCGATAACCTTCGCTCGGCATCGACCAATTCCGACTCCGCTCTTCTGAGCTCTTCCTCTGCCAACTTAAGTCGTTCCCGAGCAGCTGGGAAAAGAGCCTCTGCTTCGCGCAGGCGACGGAGCAGCTCCATCAATACATTTTTCTCTTTCGTCAACTCCAGCTCTTGGTTGGCCGCCGCAGCCTGAATTCGGCTTAAGGCCTCAGAGCGCTGTTGCGTAGTCAGCTCCTCTGCATGTGCCCTTGCCCTGGCCCCTTCACCCTCGCGTCGAGCAGATTCCCGTTTCGACCGAATCAATTCCATTCTTGCGCTGGCTTCCTCTCTTTTCTTTCGGGCGTTAACCACCTGCTCTTGAGCTTGGAGACAGATCTGCTCAGCCTGCTGATAATCGGCCGAGACTTTCTCCATCTCGGCAGTTAAAGAACGAATCAGATCCTCTTGGGATGAACTCTGTCTTTCCGCCAAAGCAATTTCACCCCGGGCCCTTTCAATCGCTGCACCTAACTCCTCTGCCCTCTGGGACTGCATGCTGGCTCGCTCTCCACAACGAACTTCCTCGGCCTGGGCCGCGACTACGTCCCGCTCCGCGTCCCGCCACGCCCTATCCGCCTCCTCCAATCGTATTCGCTGACTTCGAACCGATTGTTCGGATGATGCCTCTGCAAGTTGAGCCCTCTCCCATTCACCTTTGGCTCCCGCCTGCGCGTTGGACAGTTCATCAATTTGCAGTAGAAGCTGATCCCGCTGCCTTGCCGAAAGTGCCAGATCAAATCGCTTCAGCTTATCAAAGATTTCACGATGCCTCCGCGCTTTGCCTGCTTGCCGCTGAAGAGAGCCAATCTGCCTTCGCACCTCCCTTAAAATATCTGCCAGGCGCAGTAGGTTGGCCTCTGTACCCTCCAGCTTTCGCTCCGCTTCACGCTTCTGCACTTTGAAGCGCATCACCCCTGCGGCTTCTTCAAAAATCGCCCGGCGATCCTCCGGCTTGGAAGAAAGGATCTGATCGATCTTGCCCTGTTCCATGATCGAGTAGGCAGCACGGCCAATTCCTGTATCGAGAAAAAGTCGTTGGATATCTTTTAATCTACAATCCACCCCATTGAGTGCGTACTCTCCCACCCCATCACGAAATACTCTGCGGGTAATTTGAACCTCATGGTAGTCGGTCCCTAAAACAGTCTCGCAATCACTGAAGGTCAGCGTCACTTCGGCCATGCCGCTCGCTTTCCGCCCAGCCGCTCCATGGAAAATACAGTCTGCCATCTCCTGCCCCCGCAACGCCTTAGCGGACTGCTCACCCAACACCCACCGGATCGAATCTAAAATATTACTCTTTCCTGTCCCGTTCGGCCCGACAATGGCCGTTATTCCTTGATGAAACTCTAAAACCGTTCGGTCACAAAAGGATTTAAAGCCTTCCATCTCAAGTCGCTTTAACTTCATTCCCTTCTATGCCTAGTCGGTGAGCTTTTCTAGGCAAGTAAATCCAATATCTAGTGTGAATACATTGTTATGTATCTACATATAGAAAATATCCCTCTTGCTAGACCCTCCGCATTTCGTCCATAAGTGAGTTTACATGACCCCTGCTGGATCTAACCCCAAGAGCAAACGGAAAGAATCCGACTCAATGGGCGCGGTAGACGTCCCTGCCGACCGCTATTACGGAGCTCAAACCGAGCGTTCCCTTCATCACTTCGATATCGCCCATGACACGATGCCCGCTCCACTCATCCATGCCTTCGGTCACTTAAAACGAGCCTGCGCACTGGCCAATCAGGAGCTCGGCTTCCTGACAAAGGAAAAGGCTGAACTTATCGTCAAAGCCGCCACCGAGGTGGCTGAAGGCAAACTGGACGACCACTTCCCGCTTCGTATTTGGCAGACCGGTAGCGGCACCCAGACGAATATGAACGTCAACGAAGTGATCTCTAACCGGGCGATTGAAATGGCTGGAGGAATGCTCGGCTCAAAAAAGCCCGTTCATCCCAACGATGACGTGAACATGTCCCAATCCTCCAATGACACCTTTCCCACCGCCATGCACCTGGCCGCGGTATCGGAACTCAAAAAGACCCTTCTTCCCTCTGTCCGACAACTCCGCGATGCCATCGACAAAAAATCCAAAGAGTTCAAGGATTTGATCAAAATCGGCCGGACTCATCTGATGGATGCAGTACCCATGACCTTGGGACAGGAGTTTTCCGGATATGTTGCTCAACTGGATGCCGCCATGGCCCGAATCGAAGCATCCCTTCCTGAACTTTATGAATTGGCTCTCGGTGGAACGGCTGTGGGAACCGGGCTCAATACCCATGTCCAATTCCCCGGTAAAGCCGCTGCTCACTTGGCCAAGTCCACGGGATTCCCTTTTGTTTCAGCCAAAAACAAGTTTTACGCTCTCGCAACGCATGATCCTCTGGTGGCGGCAAGCGGAGCCCTTCGCTCTCTTTCGGTCGCACTAATGAAAATCGCTAATGATATCCGATGGCTCGGATCAGGCCCAAGAGCCGGCCTCGCCGAACTTCAACTCCCCGAAAACGAGCCCGGCTCCTCCATCATGCCCGGCAAGGTGAACCCAACCCAATCGGAGGCCATGACCATGGTTTGCGCGCAAGTGCATGGAAATGATTCAGTCGTCGGTTTTGCGGGATCCCAAGGGAACTTCGAGCTCAACGTCTTCAAGCCGGTCATCATTCATAACTTTCTTCACTCCGTTCAGCTTTTGGCTGATTCTTGCCGCTGCTTCCGTGAGTTCTGCGTGGATGGAATCAAAGCCGACGCCGCTAAGCTAAAGGATTACACCAACCGATCTCTCATGTTGGTCACGGCTCTATCACCCAAGATCGGCTACGACAAAGCGGCCGAGGTGGCCAAAAAGGCGCATCACGAAAACTCGACCCTGAAAGAAGCCTGTCTCGCCCTCGGATATCTCAAGGCAGACGAATTCGATAAACTTGTCCGACCCGAGGAAATGCTCGGGCCAAAAGCATAGCCAGGATTCAATCAACTCTCCCAGTTTGGGACGCCTATCATGATGTTAAGGAATCTTCTCTGTCTCCTTATCATTCCATTTACCCTCCAGGCTTCGGATCGTC
>Ga0214919_10003568_pt1 | contig 23423 bp, 23 predicted proteins | sample LL1503_MetaG_FD_177994 | JGI IMG/M metagenome (GOLD analysis project Ga0214919, IMG submission 177994) | Freshwater microbial communities from Lake Lanier, Atlanta, Georgia, United States - LL-1503 | ecosystem: Environmental > Aquatic > Freshwater > Lake | place: USA: Georgia | collected... | reverse complement strand
CTTTCACAAACTCCTCCCCGATCTTTTCTTCAGCGCAGCGGATCAGAATTAGTTTTCTGAGCCAGTCCATAGATTGATCCCTCGTGATTCCCATCAATGAAATAGGCTCGTGATGCTTCCCTGATTTAGCCAAGTCGCCCAAACGAGCTGGATCTTGGCTGACCTTAGGCAACTTGGACTTAATCACTTGCGGTAAAATCCCAAGATGCAGTCGCAGATATAATCCACTTCCTCGTCGGTCAGAGAGGTGTTCATTGGAAGCAGGAAGCATCTTTCCATAAACCCCTCTGTGTAAGGCAGCTGAACTCCATCGAATCCCAAACCCTTGAACTGATGAACTGCCTTGCCCGCCCATTGGATGATGGTGCCGATCTCCTTGAGTTTTAGATGTTCCCTTAACTTTTCCCTGCTTCCGCTCTCGATTTCATAATTTTGGTAAATATCAAAGTGATCCGGGTCTTCATCTGGTCCTGGGGGAAGGGTCAGGTCCTCCAGCCCTTGTAATCTGTTGTGGTAAATACGTGCAATCGCACGGCGGCGCTCGATTTCTTGGGGGAAAACCTTAAGCTTCACGGAAAGAATGGCGGCTTGGAGGTTGTCGAGACGTGAATTAAGGCCCCATCGAACAACCAGCCCATCGCGGTTTCGCCCATGGTCGCGCAACTCACGCAGAGTTTCAGCCGTTTTGTCGTTTTGGGTAAAAAGAAGCCCTCCGTCACCAAAACAGCCCAATACTTTGGCAGGATAAAAACTAATGGAACCTGCGAAACCAAAGATTCCCGCACACTTGCCTTTCCATTTCGATCCCAAGGCTTGGGCCGAATCCTCAATAAGAATAAGATCATCTTCCCGGCAGATAGCTTGAATTTCATCCATGTTGCAGGTCCGGCCGTTGAGCTGGGTTGGCATCAGACACCGGGTTTTCTTACTGATTTTTTTGCGGACATCATCTGGATCCATCAGCCGATCCTTCCGGCACTCAACCAAAACAGGCTTGGCCCCTACGAAATGAACCGCCGAAGCTGTTGCGATATAAGTATGCGACGATAATATAACTTCGTCCCCATCGCCGATTCCCGCCGCAAGTAAGGCTAAAATCATCGATTCTGTTCCATCGGCAACTCCGATTGCGTGCTTGGATCCTGCAAATTCAGCTACTTTAGCCTCAAAATGTTCCAGCTCTTTCTGCAGGATAAACGAACCCCTCTTGAGAATCGGCACCATTGCAGAAAGAATTTCTTCTCCTTGTTGTCCAAAGACATGCTCATACCTAAAAAAGGGAATTTTCATGATGGTTCAAGCGGGAGAGGTTTAGATTTTTTCTGCACAACAGCAACAAATTTAAACGCCTGACTGCGTAATGCCGGAAACGAAAGGTCTAAATAATCCAGAACCCTCCTTGTTGTAGATGCCCCTAAAAGGGGCTTTAGAAGCGGAATCAAAAAGGAAAAAATACCGTGAAAACTTCGGCAGACCACTGTCCCGATTTCACGTTCAAAATCATCGAATACTCGCATGGTTGGCATGCGCAAAAGCGTGCTCTTGGTCCGATCCCCTAAAAGGTAATGAATCCATCGATTAAATCGATACAGTGGGTTGTGATTTAGAGAATCCACGCAAATAAAGACCCCCTCCTCCTTTAATACGCGATGAATTTCAGCAAACGCTTTACTATGATCTAGGTATGACAAACTTCCCGCACATGTGACAATATCGAACAAATTGTCTTCAAATTGCAAGCCTTCCGCATCACCCACTTTTCCAGATAGAGATATTCCGTGATGTTTTCCTCGCAAAAGTGCTAACTCGATATTATGCGGTGCGATATCTGTCACTGTTATGGAAGCCCCACCCGCCCCTGCGACCAACGAAAAAATACCATTTCCACAACATAAATCTAATACTTGTGATTCTTTTCTGGTGAAGTTTTTTATCTGTGCTTCATAGACAAAGTATGGTGTCCGAATTTCTTTCGGAACCCCTGCCGCACCTAGTTCCTCGAAGCTTTTCCATTTTTTTTCACATAAACTTTTTGCAGCACGATCATCATAACGCTGTTTCTCTTTTTCTTTGTCCTCGATAATATGTCCCACAGATATATCAGGAGGCGGGTTTAATGAGCTCAAAGGTTACCTGCCACGCCAATAGCCGGACACCTGGCAAACGGAGGAGGATCCGATCCAAAGCATTCAATATTCCTAAACATGGCTTCGCGAAAAAACTTTTGTGTAAAGGCACGGCGGCTAGAGCCAGTAAATGCCAGTACCGCACTTCGCCTAATTCAAATGAAAATTCCTCCGCTTTGAGAATATCTTGTTTTCTTAGAATGTGATTCTTCTCCCATTCTGTGCGCAGATGCGGGGTGCGGTTGCGGTAGAGCTGGATGATCGGATTGTGTCCAAGCGCTTCAACTCCCAGCGCCCTCCCTCCTGGCTTTAGTATCCGAAAAAGTTCCCGATAGGCTTTTGCAAGATCCAGATGATGCAACATGCTAGAACATAAGATCGTATCGATCGAATTATCAGGGAGCTCTGTGTCTTCACAATCTCCCTGAATTAAATAGCATCGGTCCGATACGAGTTCCGCTTGGGCGGCTTGTTTAGCGTTTCGAATCGAAACATCGCTAATATCCAGACCGACCGCAATATCTGCACCACGTTTGATAGCTTGAATGGCTTTTTCGCCATTGCCGCATGCATAGTCTAAAAAAACTCCTCCACCCACGCGAGAGTTGAGCCAAGCCTCTACATATTCACTACTACTATGGGTAATACTGTAAAACTTTTTGTTTGCATGAATATCCACCGCAGCTTGTTTGGCAATGACCTCTTCATCGACTGCCTCTCTTTCAAAATTGTGAAATTCAATCTCCTCCCGCTTGCGATCGTCCAAGCTTCTCATCCAAGCAGTAGACCTGAAGTTTGGGCGATTTTGTAGATGCTCAAGGAGTGTTTTGTTTGGATTCATTTGAACCCCCCTCTCTTATGCCGACAAAGGCTTTTCGGAACTCATCAACGGGTATGCGAAAAAATCCAGCACCTGGCCAAGGTTCCTTAATTTTCGACACGGGGGCGGTCACCGTTGCCAACCGAAGAATACCTGCCAAAAGACCAAGACCGTGAATTAAATGATATATAAAGAAAGCGAACGGCAGTGCGAAAATGTGCCGTGGCTCTTTATAGCGAATCGCCTGCTGAACGGCGGAGTGGATGGCCAGAATCGCGTATAATACCATCACCGCAACAAATGGAATGCCAATGAATCTCGGGTAAAAAGGTCCGAGTATAATGCCCCCTAAGATTCCAAATGTAAAAATGCCGGTAATCGCGTGCCTCCAAGCGAAAGCGTACGGTGCGATATACCAGAGGTAGGCGTTGTATGGTGCCTCACGGAGGAACTGCTTGCGATAAAACGCCAGCATAGTCGGCTGATTGTAATATTTTGAGTAGATCGCGGGATTGAGCCAAACGATCCGGCCGGAGGCGCGGATGCGGCAGTTGAACTCGTAGTCTTGCGCCCGGACCAGTCTTTCGTCGAAGAAGCCGATGGCATCAAACAAGTCGCGACGGAAGAAACCGAAAGGAACGGTGTCACGGGGGCCTTCTTCGGCTCCGGTGCGAAACCCCGAGTTGCCGACACCGAACTTGTGGGTGGTGAGGGCCTGGACCAGCTGGGCCTGATAGGTAGTGCCGCCGGGTTGCGTGATCCCGATCCCGCCGGTGTTGACGGCATCTGTGCGTATTGCTGTGGAGTAGCAAAGGGACAGGTAGTCCGGCGGATACTGCGTATGCGCATCCAGTCGCATGATCCACTGACCACGGGCAATACGGATCCCGAGGTTGAGTGCGCAGGACTGGATGATGCCCGGGTTGTCCAGGCATTGGACCCGCGGATCACGGGCGGTGATTTCGCCGATGATCGCCCGGGTGGGGTCGCTGGAGCGGCCATCGAGGACCAGGACCTCGAGCTGCATGCCCGGAGGCGGCTCGAAGGCGAGGACCGAGTCGAGGCAGGACCGGATGTAGCGCTCTTCATTCCGGCATGGAATCAGAATAGTGATCACGTTTTCCATTGCTGGGAGCGCGCTTACGGCCTGCCGGTCTTTTCCCGATAGAAATCGATGGTGCGGCGAATCCCCGTCTCGATGTCGATGCGGGGCTGCCAGCCGATTTCCCGCACGGCCAGGTCGGAGCAGAGCACGCGGGAGCGGGCGCCGACGAAGCGCTGTGGGTTGTAGCAGACCTCGCCCTTGAATCCCGATTCCTGCCGGATGATTTCGGCGATGCGCCTGATGGTGACACCGTGCCCCATGCCCAGGTTTAAGACCGGCGAGGTGGCCTTCGTGGCGGCGGCGATGATCCCATCGGCCGCATCCTCGACATGGAGGAACTCGCGCTCCTGCAGGCCGTCGCCCCAGACTTCAACGGTGTTCCGCCCTTCCTGGGCCGCGCGACAGAACTTGCCGATCAGGGCGCCCATGACGTGGGAATCCTCAGAGAAACTGTCATTCGGCCCGTAGATCGTGGGCAGCACGACGCTGGCCGCCGACAACTTGAACTCCTGGCAGTAGGCGCGCTGGCCGATGATCAGGGCCTTTTTGGTGAAGGCGTAGGCGTAGAGGTATTGCTCGGGTTCGGTCCCATACATCTCGGATTCCGGGTGCGGCCGGTCGTGATCCGGATACATGCAATACGACACCACACTGGTGAAACGCGCGTCGGGGCAAAAACGCTTCCATGCATGCAGCAGATTTATATTGAGCGCCATGTTGGCGTCGAACTGGGTGGCCGGGTGCGTGGCGGGCCAGCCCCCGGCCTTATAAACGGCCGCGAGGTGAAAGATGTGAGTGATCGGACCCTTGGCCTGAAACTGTTCGAACCAACGCAAGGTGGCAGGCCGGTCCGTCAAGTCGGCGTCCCGTGAGCTGAGGCCGTGGATGATACCAGCGGATGGCCACTGCTGGCGCAACCGCTGGGCCAAGGTGCGGCCGATAAAGCCGCTGCCCCCGGTGATGACAATATTGCCGATCGGGACGCTCATGCGTGAGAGTGGTCCTTAATCGGACTGCTTCCACTCCTTGAAACCATCTTTGTCCACCACGCCTACCTGGGGATTGGGCACGATGAAATTACCGCCCGACTGCAGGTATTTTTGGTGTTTTTCGACAAAGTAATCCAAAAAATTCCAAGCGAGTACCAGATAATAGTCGGGTTCCTTTTCCACCTGGTCTTCGCCTATGATGGGAATGTGGGTGCCGGGAGTGAATCGTCCGATCTTGAACTTGTTTACTTCCACAGCCTGACTAACCAAGTATGGACCAATTTTGCAGTAATTCAGTAGCGTGCTGCCCTTGAGCGGAGCGCCGAGCGCGTAGACGGTTTTATTCTGTGCCTTCAGATCCTCGAGGAGGGCTACTAGTTGCCTGCAGTTGTGAACAACCTTGCGGGTAAATTCGTGATAGGTTTCAAGCTTGAACAAGCCGGCTTTCTCCTCGGCCGCGATTGCGGCAGCGATTTTCTGGCTGGTCGGCAGAGGGCTAGTCTCTTTGGCGACATACAGGACGAAGGAGCCACCATGAACGTCGTAGAAGTCGACGTCAATCAGCCGCATCTTGTGCTGAGCAAAGAGCTGTTGCAGGGGCTTAAGAGAATAGATGCAAGTATGTTCGTGATAAAAGTGGTCGAACTGCAGCTTCTGAATCACGTCTTTCAGGTACACACACTGCGTTGCGAAAATGGTGTTGTCAGTCATGACCTCGGCGAGCCCTCGGACGAACTCGTGCAGATCAGGCACGTGGTAAAAGACAGCGGTCGCGGTGATCAGGCTCGGCGAGACGTTGAGGGCGCGTAGGGAACGACCGGTCGTGTGATTCCAGAAGGTCTCGCAGACGAGCAACCCGTTGCTACGGGCAAGCTTGCCGGTACGTTGGCCGGGGTCCACACCAAGCGTACGCATTCCCAAGTCGCGAAAGGCGCTGAGAAAGGTCCCGTCATTGGCACCGATGTCGATGACCAGTGATTGTGGTGCGAGCTCAAATTTCTCAACGATGTGTCTCGAGAGGCCGCGGAAATGCTTCACTATGGGGACATTAAGGCCGGTCACATAGGGGTGGTTGGTGAATACCACCTCTGGTGGGGGAAAGTCATCGATTTGCACCAACCAGGAGTCGAGGCATACCGACATCGACATCGGATACTTAATCTCGTGGGCCTTTCCCGCCGCGTCAGGAAAGCAGTTGCCGTTGGGTTGGCTGCCAAGATCCAAGAATTGGACCAAGCGCTCGGAGCCGGAGATCATGCATTTCGTTTGGTTCATAAATAGTTGATCGATGTTACTGTTGTCGTGTGTTAATTCTGATAGGTCGAGAGCGCAGAAAAATTTCGCGTCAGCGGTCTTTGGACCTACGGTGATGACAAGTTGGCAACTGGGGGCAATTTCTTGCGGAGGACGCGGCGTAGCTTGGCCACGGGTCGCTCAACAAGATAATACGAAGGGATCGCGAGCAAGATGGCCCCAAGAGCCGTGAAAAAAAATGCCGGCCAGCGACCGGTTACGAATTTGTATCTCACAATCAATCCGATTACAAAGTAGTGGTTCAGAAAAATGCCGTAGGAAAGGTTGCCCAGCCAATCGTCCAGCGGGTTAGTTTGCCAACGTGACAGCCAAGCAACCAAAGGCACCCCGCAGAAGATACCGATCAACACCTCGGGCGTCCAGTGGTAATGCAAGGTGCGAAGAGAATTGCCCAATATGGCCAGCAGCACGACCAGAAGATACGGCCGGAGCAATCGGGTGCCGGCGGATTCACCGGCAGACATTTCTTCATAGGCCAAGCCACCCAACAGAAAAATGAACAGCACACCCGGCAGCAGATGATACGAATAGACGTTCGGGTTGATAATATTGAATGTTGCCAAGGCGAAAATGACCAGACTCAAGGTGAAGGCGGCATTCCGCAATTTTGTCGACCATAGCAGCACTGGCAGTAGAAGATAAAAATACAGCTCGAGCGAAAGCGACCAAGCCTGCCCGATGTAATAGATGCGGCTTAGCAAGGGTTGACAATCCCATACGCTGAACATCAAGGGCAGTAGAACTATGTTTTCTAGGATCGGCCAGACGCTGACGGGTTGGGCGCTGGGATTGAAGAACCGTATCCAGATTATGGTTACGATCAACCAGAAGAAATATTGCGGAAATATCCGGAACGCGCGGTCTTGGATGAAGGCGCCATACAACTCCCGCGTGGCATAGTAGCGACACACGGTGGCTGTCATTACAAATCCGGAGAGTATAAAAAAAACAATGACCGCTATGCCACCCAAATCCAGCTCGCGCGCCGCGGTTACTTCGGCGGGGTTGACAAACCAATCTGTGTGGCAGCCTACCACCAACAGAGCTAAAATGAAACGGAGGGTTCCGAACATGAGGGCTTATTCGTTTCTCAGGAGGTGGACACCGGAGGTTGAAGATGTGTCAGTTGTTCAGGATTAGGCTTTATGGCATGCAAAAAATCGCGGTGGTTCAAAATCGCGATGGCGACTAAAAGGTTGAGTGGCATTTGGAACTCATACCGATTAAGCACATCGTGACCCAAAGCACCAAGTGCGAGGGCTCCTATGGCCACCATGATCGCATAGCCGAGGTCATCCCGTACGCGCCAGCAGAGAACAATACCTACTAAGCACCAACCCAAACCAAGCAACAGCCCAAGGGGACCCAATTCCACAAGACTCTGTAGGTACGAATTATGCGCACTGAATTCCTGTGAGTAACGCGGGTAGCTGTTCGCGCCTACCCCCCACGGATGCTCGTGCCAAATGGAAAGTGCTTCATTCGCAATATCCTCGTGGGAAGAGAATGTTCCATGTTTGTCTAATTTCCATGCGATGCATTCCTGAATCTCCGAACTGTACTTGCTTAACATCAATGCAATAAGACCTAAAATGACGATGCCGAATATCAGTTTGATCCGACGGATACGGTTCCGATAGCGTAAGATCATCAGTATCAAGACTGGCAGACTTATCAGGATCGCGGCATTGGAAATTGTCAGCACAATGGCCCAAATTAGTAAAAACAACATCAAGATATACACCTGATTGCCATGTTCGAAGGCCTTATAAAAGACCAATGGTAGCGCGACTAACATGATCATGCCATTGAGATTGGGATCCCCGGTTAATCCGCTAAGCCGATAATAAGTGCCGCTGCTCAAGCCGAAGACCTCGTCCTGAATGTTTGGGATGGAGTCGTTCCAAAATGGCAGGTGGGTGGCAATGACCCCATCCAGATCCACATTCAGGTAGTAGATCAACCATCCTTGCAGTAGGGTGCATGTTAAGGTGAATGCGATGGTCGCCAAATATAGATTAACTATCGTCTGTCGTTCAGCGGGTTGTAGCTTGGTGACGAACAGTAGCATCAGCAGTAGTCCGCTTCCTTCGAGGAGGGCTACGACAACAGCTTTGACGTAGGTGAGCAAAACCGGTCCCTCAAATTCGGTCTGCAGAGTGGGAATGCCGATTATCACGGCGCAAATAAATAGGCCTCGCAGCAGCAGTAGTAACTTGATCTTAAATGGGACCTGAAATCGGAGACTCCGCAGGTAGGGTGCGGCCAAAGCGATCCACAGCAACAAAGCAGCGTGGTTGTAATAAATCCGGACATCACTCCCGATGGTGGCGTACCACTTAGTGATGTTGGCCGTCAGAAAGACTGCGAAGAGAGAATGGAGCAGAAACTTTCTCAAAGGGCGGCAGGCCGGGTTTGCGGCACGCGATAGAGGTGGGGGACGCGAAATTTCCGGCGCTGGGCGATGATAAAGCGATAGGGTCGGAAAAAGGACATTAGGGAATGCAGACGGGCTAATCCTGTCGGACGGCGGATTGCACCCTGGTGGTAAACCCAATCCGCGTCGAGCAGGCTCATGGCATTCTCACCCATTTTATCAAAGAGGTAAACGCATTCCAACTGTTCCTCGTAAAAAAGAGGGTTTCGCTTTGCTGGGCGGTCGTGCAGTTGGTGAATGATAAGGATGGCCGAGGTGACATCAATCACTGGGATGCCGTCGCGGCGCGCTTTGTAGACGACCCAGCCATCAGTTGCGCAACGTCCAATTGGGAAAGGCGGGCAGTTTAAATCCAGTGACCGGGGATAGATCCAGAGATCAAGAGCCGTGTGCCCATGTGGCTTGCCATGGGTGCTGGCGGCAGCTCGGACGTCCTCGAACCAGTCAGGCCGATCGAAAGAAATGGTTAGCGGTTCCAGCATGTCGATCCTAGAACAGATGGCGAGATACGGACTTCCTTGCATCAGCTCATGACACCGTAAGATTTCCGTGGCAGTATTTGGAGCCATCAGCACATCCGCCGTGATATAGGCCATAATCTCGCCGCGTGCATGGTGGGCGGCCGTGCGCAGCAGGTCGTCCAGCAACGGGGCGCCCATGCGCGAGCGTTTCACCACTTCGATGACTCGGACATTCAGGCCGGCTATAGCCGACTGGGTGGTACCTTCTTCGTCCTCGATCAAAATGACCTCGCAAGCCGGACGGATGGCGAGCCAGGAGCGGATGGCGTTCAGCTGCACCTCGCCGATGTTGCCGTGGAACGGACGCATAGGGGAAAAGATGGTGATCATGATTGAGTTAGCTTCTGGTTTGGAGGAGATGATGAACCGCGGCGTTGGTGGTACGGAAAAATGTCAAATCGGGGGGAATCGCGGCCGGGGCGGATTTGCGAAAGGTTCCATTCTTGATTCTTTGGAGCAGAGTCCCAAGTTCGGGCATGCTTTCTACATAATCGACCTCGGGAAAATCCCGGTAATAATCACCATAAAACTCCCGTGTTACATTGGCGGATATGACCGGCTTGTTGGGATAGGCGCAAGCGGCCGTGTACAATGTGGTGGTAACGCTAAGAGGTAGGTCCAGGATAATGTCGCTGTGCTTAAGGAGTGGCTCGACTGGCATGAATGGCGGCATAATTGTGAGATGATCCCGGACGGCGGAGAAATATTGTTCAACGGCCTCGATTCGAACACAATCAGGATGCGGTTTGATCAGAATACGCCAATCAGGAAACACTTGCCGGAGCAGCCGGATGATTTCCAGCCTAGTTTTTCGCCGTTCTTCGTGGCTTATCAGCGAGAGATCTTTCGACCTAAATCCCACTGGCATGCTGGTCATTAACACGAGAATGTTTTTCCCATCGAAGATCGGTTCTGCCGATGCTCTGGCCTCAACCGAGCCAAAGAACAGATCGTGGGGCAGCCGCGTGAGGGGATGAGCGAGGATGGCAAGTTTTTTTCTTGGGACTCCAGAGTTTGTATGCGACCGAAAGGCTTGTGAAGATGGAACAAGATTCAGATCGCTATCCCGCAGACCCGTGGCGCCGGAGCGCAACACATAGCTCGACCGCCCGGCAAGAGCCCTTTCCCCAATTGACCAAGGCAGAAGGTAATGTACAAGATAATGTCCCAGCCATTTGCGTGCTTGAAAATAAGCCATCCGAAAAATTCGTTTAAATCCCGGATCATCGCCGTTACTGCATACATGTGAAAGTATGATGAATTTTTGAACATCCTTGTCATGCTGCTGCATCATGCCTTGAACGGTGAGGCAAAACGCGCCGCTCTTTTTAGCCTCCCGTAAAAGGTACATGTCGAAAAGGCCCGACATGTCGTTCTCTGTGACGACGACTTGTGGTCGGGCTTGTCTTACCAGGTCGCAGGCCAGACGGTGCCAACGCCGGTTGCCGCCGATCAGCTGGGCAAGAGAATATCCGAATCCATCGATCACCACAACGCTTTCTAACCCTGGGAAGCGGGTTCGGTCTTGGAGTAGGTGGGTGTAGCCGATTGACAGGGGCTCGGTGACAAGCACCACTTGGAACTCCTGACAAAGCTCTGCGAGGTGCCCGATCAGAGCCGACGATAAGGCGCGGGCGCTATGCGGATAGAACAAAATTCTTATCGGAGAAAGACTGGCCATGTAAGAATTTCAGAAGGCAGACAAATGCTTCTTAGTAAATATCCGTCGTCCGAGTATTCCGACACCCGCAGCGCCTGCGAGAAGGGCGGCAATTGCCAAGAGAGTGGAGTGGAGGCGGAGTAACGCGAAGATCATGGCGCTAGCTGCCACGCCCCAGAAAAGCAAGATAAGCAAGCTGTCCTTCAGCCTCGCACGGATCTTTGGGAAACAGGAAACATAAAGAAAGGGTGTTAGAAAACTGCTGAGTACCCAGCTCAAAACGGCGCCCTCCGATTTGAATCGGATAGTGAAAAACAATGTTAGGCCGATTGTCAGCAGACTCATTAAACTTTGTGTGAGTGATATTCTTATGGTATCTTTTTCAAAATAAAAGACTGGGAAAATAGCCGTATAGATGGCGCAGAATAGAGGACCCAGCAGCAAAAGGAAAAACAAGTCTATACGCGCGGCGTAGATTGACGGAATAATTGCCGACCAAAGTCCTGCGAGGCTCAGCAGCATCACCACCATGATTCCGGCAGCACAACTTAGGGTGCCCCATAGAGAAAATTGGGTTATTTGCAGAAAAGCCTGAGCCGGTTCAGCGTCCAGATGTTTGAAAACATGGGGGGTCCATGCGCGGTTGATGCTGCTCCACACGCCATTGATCTGCGTGACAATCTGGTAGTAAAATTGGAAAACACCGATTGTCGCCAACGTCACACGGCTTTCTAGGACTAGTCGACTTGAGTAGTCGCTTATGGTGGCGAATATTCCATAAGCCAACATCGGCGAACCATAGGCAAACAACGCGTAGATGTTTTCGCGTTTTGGCTGAAACGACTGGGCCTGCCAAGGCCGGGAAAAGCAGAAACAGGCGATGACAGTCGATCCAGACACCAGTTGGCTGACTAGCAAACCATATATGCCGCAACCCGACCATGCTCCGAGGACATAGCCTGCTGCTAGCAGAAGACTCCGTAGGGTGTTCAGCCAGCCGAATCGGCCCGCCTCGTGGCTCGCGATGTAGTGGGCAAGGGTGGTGTTCGCGACGGCGGCGACAATAGCCACTAACAGCCCGAGGACGGCAAATTGATGATAGACGAGAGCCAAACCGCCCAAGACCGCGGGGACGATATTCCAAGTCAGAGCCAGCACCAATATGGCGAGAGTCCCGCCCACCGCCAGCAGCACGAGGACTGCGGCCAAAACCTTCGGTCGGCGATTCTGATCGACGTAAAAGCGCAACAGCGCCGAGTCGGTGCCCATTACGGTCAACCGGGTAAGCAATTCGATGACAAAGGAGAGGAGGGCGAACTGCCCAATTTCCTCCGCAGTGAGTTTCCACGGCAGCAACAGCCAGGCAGTGAACATCACCCCCTGCGATAAGAAGGAAGAGGAAAGGTATATGCCGCCTTTCAGGAAAATAGGTGTGGCGCGCACTCTGGACCATAGGCTCACGTGACTGGTGCCAGGTTGCTGATTTCCTCCGGTGAGGAAATCCTGATGAAGAAATAAGAATCACCCTCGTTTGGCCAAGGGGGCGGAGGGGAGAGAAGGTGGCATTCCAAGCCAAGCCGACCAGCTACCGTTCGATAATAACCAAGCGAGCATTTATATCCATGGTCGCGTAACCGTCCAGCAGCGCAATCCTTCGCATAGCCGTAAAGCCTCGATTTCCAAAGGTAGGAGAGGCCGCGCAAAGGCCCAATGATCTGGCTCGAGCAGATTATTAGGCTGCTGCGGGCAGCTCTGATTTTGTCGAAGAAGCGGATCAACCGATCAGTATCAAAAGAATAGAATACATCCCAAGCCACGACGACTTGAAACTCGCCGAGGAAGGCGGCGGGCACCGTGTCGATGTCTAAGGTGGATTTCTCCAGTGCTCCCAGTAGCGGGAGCTTTCGGCATTTCTCGATCACGAAATTATCATAGTCGGTTGCACAATAGCGGAGTTCCGGCAGGCAACCTTTGATGGCTCAAGCCGAGATCATTTCTCCGCAGCCAATTTCCAGGACAGAACGACAAGTTGCTCCACTCAGGTAGTCCGCGAGACGCAGACCAGTGAGCACTTTGCGCCGCTCCGAGCCTAGGGCACGACGTAGGAAGCTGCTCTCTGAATCAAGCTCCTGTGCTTCCGGCCCAGCTCGATTATACCCAGTCCGGCGGGCCAGGGTCCATTCCTCGCGGGAGTAGGCGCCACGTCCAGACTTCAGGAGGGTTTCTTCGGTGTAGGCGACATGGCGGATAGGCAGGTGCGTTCCGAGCCGCACATCCCAGTTCAGGGCCAGCTGTTTAAAGAGACTCATGGCTGATGGCGATGGCAGGCATGCAGAGTGGTCAGGAACGGATTAAGCTCCTGTGGTAGGAACGTCGCTGCCAGAACACCCTGGCGGATTCGGCGAGGCCAGAAATGCCAAAATATGCGGCATAGCGGAACAGGCGCCGCCATTGCAACCAATGACGGAACCAGAGTTTGTGATAGGCCCGCCAGTAAGCCTGTGCTTCACGCAGGTGCTCGGGGGTTAAGTCGAGCTGCCCCAAGGTGTCTAACTTGGCATCCGGATCGGTGAGGATTGCGTTGAAAAGAAAACGCTTGCGAAATTCCCGACTGCGGACGAAACGGTCAAAAGGCGGGGGCAAGCCTACCCGCGCGAGCAGATTGTAGTAGATATGGCGTCGGGTCGTGATGTTGGCGAAATAAAGCTGGGAGAGGTTAGGCTGGCTGTATGTGCGGGGTCCGATGAACTTGCGATAGTGAAACAATACCTCGGGCATGATGAGGGCACGCTTGCCCGCCAACAATGCGTCGAATATGAAGATCAGGTCGTCACCGATACCGATGGCATGATTCGGCACGATGTCGGCGTGCAAGGTGGCGGGGAAGCAAAACGTGGCCGGGTGATAGAACCAGTAGGGGAAGATGTCGGTATGAAACAGTTCCTGCACGAGCGCGGGTCGGGCGAGCGAAAGCTCCAGAGGGGTCAATGCATGCCGAGTTTCAAAGACCCGCCCGTCCTCGTCGATGACGGAATAGCCGAAGAAATAAAGGTCGAAGCCCGGCTGACGGGTGATGGTTGTGCGCAGTGTGGCGAGTGCCTCGGGCGCGAGCAGATCATCATCCGCGAGAATGATGTGGTATGTCCCGCGGGACCGTTGCATGAGGAAATGTCGGTTGCGCGCTTCGCCTAGGTTTTCCTGCTGGGTCACCAGGGTCAGCCGCGGATCCGTGGCAAAGGGCTCGAGGGCCTTGATAATCTCGGTCTGCCGTGGCGAGCAGTTGTCCGAGACGATCAACTCGAAATCGGTCTCGGTGTTAGTGAGCACGGAGGCCACCGCTTGGGAAACGTACTCGGGCCGGTTGTAGCAGGGGATAAGGACGGAAAAAAACGGCCCGACGGACGCGGCATTCATGGTTGAAGGAGAAAAAGATGTATGATGGCTATTAATGCCAGGTCGTTGGCAAAAGGGTGGTAGCTAGGTGATATCGCGCATGTGCAAACCTCGGTGTCTGCTAACGGCGACCAGAATCTCATGCTTGTAACGTGCTGGTAACGTCTCGCCCAACGAAAATTATAAATCCACCATACGTGGTTGCGTGAGATCGCTTTCGATGGTGGGGTACATGCTTGATATGGCAGATTAGGCGGTTTCTGGCCAAAAGATCATTCCGGTTTGCTCACTGGGTATTTCTTATCCTTTGCCATAACGTTCTTGCCTGCTGTTCACTCAGAATGAGTTCGCATAAACGCCGACCCAGTTGATTGGGCCAGGCGGTCAACCACTCAACTCCTACGCTTCGCAATCGTTCGGAATATTCCGACGTACGCAGAGGCGGAGGGGCGAGTTTGGATGCGGTGCGCTGGCAAAGAATGAATATATCCCCGGGAAGATCATCATATCTTTTTAGATTTTCGAATCCACATGTATGCAACAAGAGGTTTAAGGTCCGATGGGTGAAGTAATGGGTGTGCGGTGTGGTTAACTGCTGCATGAGGTGACGGGGCGCTCCCGTATCCGGCACTAGAATCATGAGCTTGCCGTCAAGCTTAAGCAGCGTGCTTATCTGCTTCAAAGCAACCTTGGGTTCGACAAAATGTTCCAATACATGACTCAGGATGACCAGGTCATGTTTTTCGTGTTTGGTGAATGCGTATTCGCCCAATGTCCCATTGAAAATATTGCACGAAGGAAGTTTCTCATGAATGATCCGGCAACAACGATCATCGACTTCAACACCGGCCAAATTGCCAAATCCCTGCTGTGATAGTGCAATCAGATTGCCACCAAACCCGGATCCAATCTCCAAGATAGAAGCCGAAGTATCGACACATTGTGCGGTCACCTTTGTTATAGTCAGGCCGCGTTCCCCGGGCAGGGAATCCATGCTGTCAAGTGACAGGTACGAATTATAGTAAGCCTTGCGATAGTATTCTGCGTATCCTGCTTCGTCCCACCTTGGATTCAGGCAAACGAGGCCGCATTTGCGGCAGATGCGGGCTGTTGTGCGACTGGAATAGAAACCAGAGAATCCGATGGCGGTGAAATCCACAGCATCGCAAAGCGAACAGCAAAATTGATGCTTTTTCATGTTTTCCATGTACCGGTTTAGCGCGCCGGATGGATGTGCGTTATCGCGATGCAGCGATTTGAATTGATGGATTTGGAGCATGGTGGCGATGGGTTGAAGGGTTATGATTGTCCGCTGAGTGACCCTCTTGACGGAAGAGTGCCTCGGCAGCGGCAAAATCGGCCAGTGTGTCGATATCGATTGAGCGTTCGGCTGGCATCTCTTGGCCATGCACGCCGGGACCAAGGAAGGTCCGGTGCAATTGCAACCAGTCCGGACGGGCGACGTACACAGCACCATTAAGAAGATAGGCGGGTGGCAGATCCTGCCGGCGCAGAAGTTTAAGGCGGCGGCGTAGTACCGGATTCAGCCTGCCGGTGGGCGTTTGGGTGAACATCCAGCTGGGCGGCTCGGTAGCGCGGACCATTGACACACAGGCCGGGGCGCCGTTGGGACCACAGCGCTGGATGCACGCGGATATGTCTGCCGAAATGCGCAGTGGAGACGTCGGCTGCAGTTGGACGACGAGGTCATAGATTCCACCTGCCGCTTGCAGAACATGGAGTGCGACCTCGACCCCGGTGGTTTCGTCGCTGGCCAGTTCTACCGGTCGCGGCAAAACCCGGCAGTCGTGGGCCGTTGCGACCGCGGCGATCTCGGCATCCTCCGTCGAAACCACCAAGTCGGTGATTTCAGGGCAGTGTTTGGCCACTTCAATGGTCCAGGCTATGAGCGGTTTATCGTAAAGTGGTCGTATGTTTTTGTGGAGTACTCCCTTCGACCCCCCCCGGGCTGGAATATAGGCTAGGATGCGCATTCTTGGCGCTCAATCTTACGACCGGCTGGGTTTGGGTGCATTAGATCGCCGCTTGATGAATGCCCTGCAGGCAATCCGCCACGCGTTGGATTTCCTGTAGACTAAGCGAAGCGTCGGACGGCAGGCTCAACCCGTGGGCCGAGAGCTGCTCGGCGACCGGCATGGGGGCATGGGGACCGGCGGCGTAGTACGGTTGCTGGTGAACGACGGGGAACACGGGACGCGTTTCGATGCCGTGCTTTTTAAGCTCAGCCATTACGGTGTCGCGATCCGTCCCGAAGAGCGCCGGGTCGACGCAGAGGGAATTGAGCCAGAAGACGCTCTTGGAACCCGCGGGCTCGACGGGCAGGGTCAAGCCAGGAATGCCTGCCAGCAGGGCTTGATAATCGGTCGCGATACGGCGCTTGGCCGCGATGATGGCATCGATCTTCTCTATCTGGCCGACACCTACGGCGGCCTGCAGGTTGGTCATCCGGTAATTGTAGCCCAGAACGGGATGCCAGTAGCGGCGGGTCGGCGACATGCCGTGGTCGCGGAGCATACGGCATTTCGCCGCGAGTTCGGCACTGGGTGTAAGGACCATGCCACCTTCGCCTGTAGTGATGATCTTGTTGCCGAAGAAGCTGAACGTGGCGATATCACTGAGAGAGCCGGCGGGTGCACCATGATAAGTGGAGCCGAAGGCTTCCGCCGCATCCTCAACGAGGTGCAGCTTGTGCCGGTCGCAGATGGTGCGCAGGGCCCGCATGTCGGCGGGATGCCCATAGAGATGAACGGCCATGACCGCTTTGGTGCGTGGGGTGATGGCGCGTTCGACCGCGGCGGGGTCCAGGTTCCAAGATTGGGATTCGCTGTCCACGAACACAGGCCGGGCTCCGGTGTAGGCCACGGAATTTGCGCTGGCGATAAAGGTCAGGGTGGGGACGATCACCTCGTCGCCAGGGCCGATGCCCAGCACGAGCAGGGCGAGGTGCAGGGCGGTGGTGCCGCTGGAAGTCGAGATGGCGTGGGGAACTCGGCAATACTCTGCGCAGCGTCGTTCAAATTCGCCCACAAAACGACCAGTGGAGGAGATCCAACCGGTCAGGATGCACTCGGTGACATAGACCAGTTCACGCTCGCCGAGAACGGGCTGAGCAATGGGCAGGTGTGCCCGGCGGTCATACAGGGCCAGATCCACCACCCGTTCCTGCTCGTCCAGCACGGGAATGACCCGGATCGCTTCGGTGAAGAGGCTCACCACCTGCTCGCGGGGGGTGCCGAGGGGCACCGTGGTCGATTTAGGCCGGTCAATCCGGGCCAGTGGTGATTCGAGACCGATACCTTGAAGCAGAGCGCGGCGGATATCCCCGTCGGTCAGCAGGCCAAGAAAGCGCCCGGTGTCTGCCGATGCAATTAGGACCGCACCCACAGATCCGGCATCAATGGCCAGCATTGCCTGCCGGACCGTGGCGTCGGGCTGGACTGTAAGGTGGCGGATACGTTTGGCGATTTCCATGGTGAGTCAGCGATTGAGATATTTTTTAAGCCAGATGCAATGTTCAACCATGGCTGCCGGCTCATTGAACTTGGCCTCGTTGACTACGGGCAGTCCATCGAAGCGGGACTGTCGGATCACGTCCAGAGTCCAGCTTGCCGGTGTGACGGGAAGGTGCTGGTCTGTGGTGCCGTCGTTGTCGTGCAGGTGGAAGGCTCCGACGGCTGGGGCGACGGTATCAATGAAGTCGACAGCGGCGAACCCAAGCGTGGCAGCCGTGACCCTGAGGTGACCCAGGTCGAGGAGGATGCCGAGGTGCGGATCGGGCAGGTCGGACAGCAGGCGCGAGAATTCTATGGGCTCGGCCAGCAGCAGCAGAAGGTTCCGATTATCGATGAGGTTGAAGGGCGCGACGACATTTGGCTCGATCAGCAGGCGAATGCCGTCGGCCCGTGCCGCGGCGAGCAGGAGTTGGAGCGAGGAAAGGAAAGTGGCGTAACCGCGTTCGTAATCACAGATCTCGGCATAGTTCAATTTTCGACCAAGCGATCCGGGCTCGAGCTCAGCGAGAAATCCGCAATGCACACTGTAGAACGGTGCGCCCAAGTCTGCGGAAAGCCGGATGGCCCCGAGACAGAAATCACGCGAGCGCCGCAGGGTGGCGGGATCCTGCGAGGCGAGGTTGAGTACGAAGGGTTGAGCCGGGGCGGGGAAGTAGTTGTGCACCAACCAGCGGGCGGAGAACGCGCCCAAGTCGCCGGGCAGCACCAGCCCGTCCAAAGGTGGGGACCAGCCTAGTTCTATCCGGTCAATGCCAGCACCCGTGAGGCTGGCCAATAATTCAGGCAAAGCATGGAAATGATGCGCGACACCCGCAGTGGAGGCATAAACTAGGTTTCTATTCATAGCTGGCGAGCACCTGCGACACGGGCCGGAGAGCCATAGGCTAGGACCGCACTTGGTAAGTCATCGACTACGACTGAGCCAGCCCCAATGATCGAATGAGCACCGATATTGATCTTTTCCCGCACACAGGTCCCGATGCCTAGCATCGTGCCTTCCTCGATGCGCACACGTCCTGCCACCCGGCAGCCCGGGGCGATGTGTGCGTGGTCCCCGATCACAGTTTCATGATCCACAATGGCACCCGTGTTAATGATGACATTTTGACCGATCGAAACCTGGGCCCCGATTATTGCTCCCGCGCATATCACTGTGCCATCGCCGAGATTAACGTTATCCTCTACGAAGGCCGATGGGTGTTTCAGTATGGGAAAGCTAAAGCCAAGCCTCGACAAGCTGGCGTAGCTTTTGGCCCTCTCAACATTGTCTCCTATGGCGAGAACGACGTGAGTCACGCCCTTCGCATGGAGTTTCGCAGCATCAGCGTAGATCCCAATTAGTGGAACCCCATCAATTTGTTCGGACACGCCTGCGTACTCTATCGCCAGAATGCCAACCAGATCCCAAGTGCCCATGCGGCGTGCGATGCTAATTACAGCACGGGCATGCCCGCCCGCCCCTATGAACAGGAGTCGCGTTTTTATAGAAAAAGATCGAGTTGCACTTGGGTGTCGGCGGAGATGTCGGCCCGAGGCTTGCGTCCCAGCAATTCTCCAAGCCGCTTGGGTGCGAGGCCGGTGGCCGGTCGTTTGAACGCAAAGTCTGCAGTAGTAACCGGCGTACTGGCCTTGATCGGACGGGAGGTCACAATGCTGCGGCGCATTTCGGTAAGATTGGCGAGTTCGGCGGGGGTGGGTTGCTTAATGCCGTCTCCGAGGGCCGCTTCGACCTCGCGTATAACACGCACCAAGGTGGTTAGCTCGTGGGGCTCAGAAGAACAGAGATGGTCGGGGCCGGGTAGGCTGCGATCGACGGTGAAGTGCTTTTCTACCACGGAGGCACCGAGGGCGACGGAGGCGATACAGGCTGTGATTCCCTCCGTGTGGTCAGAGTAGCCTGTGATGGTTCCGGTAGCCGCGGCGATTCCGCTCATGGCCCGCAAGTTGGCGTCAGCAATTCGCGAAGGATAATTAGTAGTGCACTGGAGGACGACGATCTGCTTACAGCCATGCTCTCGGAGTGTGGAGACAGCTTCGCAGGTTTCGTCGAGAGTAGCCATGCCCGTAGAGAGAATAACCGGTTTTCTGAATCGGGCGATGCCTGCGAGAAAAGGCGATTCGACGAGCTGGCCCGAGGCGATTTTGAAACCAGGCACACCCAAGGCATGTAGCATTTCTGCGTCCTCCATCGAATAGGGGGTAGAAAGGAACAGGATGCCCTCGCGTCGGCATTGATCGATCAGGACACGGTGGTCTGACTCGGAAAGCTCAAGCTTGCGGAGCATGGCGAACTGAGACTCGACCGGATCAGTAACCTTGAGCTGATAGGCAGCCTTGGGGGCGCTGGCGGTAACCACGCGCTCAGCCTTGAATGTCTGGAACTTGACACAATCGGCGCCGGCTTGACGTGCCTGACGGACCAATTCCTTCGCTTGATTGAGATCGCCGTTATGGTTCACCCCAGCCTCGGCAATGACAAAGCAAGGGCACCCGGGACCAATCTTTCGCTGGTCAAGTACAACAGGTTGCATTAGGCGTGGAAAAAATCACCTAGCAATCTCGTGACATGCCGGCACTCCTCCTCTGTCATGTCGGTGTAGAAAGGTAATGAGATAATACTGGCGTAAAAGGCCTCCGTGCCGATCAGTTCGTCATGCGGGCAGTCCTTGAACAGGCTGAAATGATGGCCTGGCGTCCAGTGAATGCCCGTCTGGATACCCTTCTCCTCAAGAAAGTCCCGGAGGGCGTCCCGCCGACCGTGCCAAATGTTGGCGCAATTCATGAATGGGACAAAGCCCTCGTGGATGCGCAGATAATCAAGATGCTCGCCCAGCCCCTGCGTTAGCTGCCGAAATGACCGGGCCAGCGCGCTGCGCTTCTGCGCGATTTCAGGGAAGCGCTTGATCTGCACACTGCCCATCGCGGCATGGATGTTTGATAGATGATAACGGTAGCCAGGGAGCTTGACGTCATAATTCCACGACCGCTTGTTCTGTTTCAGCGCCTCAAGATTTTGCTCCATGCCCATGTGGCGCGTTTTGCGGATGAAGTCGATCACCTCGGCCGAATTGGAGTGGATGATACCGGCATCGATTGCTGTAAGCGTCTTGATCGGATCGAAACTGAACATAGTGGCGTCGGCAAGTTCCAGCCGGCCTTCGAGCGGTGAGCCGAAAGTGTGTGCAGCATCGTAGACGAGCTTAGTTTGTGACGCGCGGCAGATGGCAGCAATCGTGTGTAGATCGCAATACTGCGAGGCATAATCGAGCGTGATGACACATTTTGCTCGCGAGACGGGGCAACGCCGGAGAGATTCAGTGCTCATTAGGCCGGTGACCGAATCAACATCGCAGAAGTGGGGTCGCGCCCCGCAAGCTTGGATGGCCTGAAAGTCTGCCACATTGTTGAACGACGGGGTAATGACAATATCACCCAGGCCTACGCCAACTGCAAGCAGCGCAAGATGTAGTGCGCTCTGACCGGTATGCGTTGAGACCACTGCCACGTCGGGAACCCGCAGGATTTCAGCGACTAGCCGCTCAAATTCAAAAACGTCTCTACCCATACCTAGGTAGCCGACCTCTAGGACTCGGCGCACGGCCGAATGTTCAGCTTCAGTAATTGATGGATGCCAAACGGGGATTTTCATAGCACGAGCAGTGAATCCGATTATTGATTGAATTCGAAGAAGGGGGTGGAAAAGTCAGCAAGAACCGGGAAAGCAGCATCCCTTGCTAATACAATCGTAGCGGCCACGCTCCAGTCGAAGCCGAAGCTACCCCAACACATGCCGACGTCATAAGCATGCATCTAGTTGTTTTCCATGTCCAAGATTGCTTCGGGCATTTGCAGAAAGCTGATGAGGTAGCATCTTTTTTTCACGGATTCGTAACATAGATCTTTTTAAGACCGATTTTTAGTAGGGGGCATTTTGTAGCCTGTTAGCCGTGATTTGTCAATTTACCGCCCACCGCATACTGCTTACTATCAGGGTCACGCCTGAAAATACAGCTTGGGCCGATTCGCTGGTAAAACGCAGTTTCTCGTATCAACCAGCGGGACATTAAGCTTGGAGAAATTATGCCCTTTGAAAGGTGCGTGCGCTGTGGAAATAAGGACTAAGTCAGCAACTGAATCTATTTGCGTAGATTTTCGTCCAGCCAAATGTGAATGTTCGCGAGTGGGGCGTATTGCTGGCACATAGGGGTCGTGGTAATCCACCCTTGCGCCTTTCGCCTCAAGTTTTTCGATCAGAACATAGCTAGGGCTCTCGCGGTCGTCATCCACATCTGCCTTGTAGGCCAATCCAAGCAACAGGATTTTTGAACCCTTCAAGGTCTTGTCGACGGTGTTTAATGCCCCCGCCACTTTTGCCACCACGTGATCCGGCATAGCGGTGTTGATCTCCCCTGCCAACTCGATGAAACGCGTAGTATGCCCAAACTCCTTGGCCTTCCACGTGAGGTAAAACGGATCGATCGGAATACAGTGACCCCCCAGTCCTGGCCCTGGATAAAACGGCATGAATCCAAAAGGCTTGGTCTTGGCCGCCTCAATCACCTCCCAAATGTCGATCCCCATTGAGCCATAAATAATCTTTAGCTCATTGACCAACGCGATGTTCACGGAACGAAAGATATTCTCCATTAGCTTAGTAGCTTCGGCCGCTCGCGTGGAGCTGACCGGCACTAATCGTTTGATTGCCTTTCCATAAAGCTCTTTTGCCCGCTCCAGACAGGCCGGGGTCAGCCCCCCCACCACCTTGGGAATTTCCGCCACCTTACTTTGCGGATTCCCAGGATCCTCCCGCTCCGGCGAAAAGGCCAAATGGAAATCTGTCCCCGCTTTTAGACCGCTCCCCTTCTCTAAAACTTTTCTCAAATCCTCATCCGTTGTCCCTGGGTAAGTCGTCGATTCCAACACTACCAGTTTTTTCCGTCCTCCGTCCTCTGGCCTCAAATAAGGGCCAATCGCCTCCCCGCTTTTCAGAATATAAGAGATATCTGGCTCACGGTTTTTCTTCAACGGAGTGGGAACACAGATGAGCACCGCTTCCGACTGCTTGACCAACGCGAAATCTGACGAAGCTGAGAATTTGCCAGCTTCCACTTGCGCGGCCACATCCTCCGCTGGAATATGCCGAATATAACTCCGCCCCGCTGCAATCTCCTTCACTTTGGCAGGATCAGTATCCAGCCCCAGCACGCGACATCCAGATTTGGCGAATTGCAAGCCCAGCGGCAGACCCACATAGCCTAGGCCGATTATCGATAAGTCATATTTCATATTAAAAATTTCTCTCGTTTGAAGTTTGCTGTGAGCCGTTCGCGTTTAGTTTGATTTTACGATATACTACCTACTTACAACACGCTACCGCCCTTGGTCGATTGAGCCCGCGTTAGCGAACTCAAAACCAATCTTTCCCTGCCCTATTCTCTGTTGTCTCAGCATCCCGTGGGATTGCTGGACCCGACCGCTATTTAAACTTTGTCAGTAGCGGCATGGTCCTCAAAAAACCTGTCACC
>Ga0214919_10003567_pt1 | contig 23426 bp, 17 predicted proteins | sample LL1503_MetaG_FD_177994 | JGI IMG/M metagenome (GOLD analysis project Ga0214919, IMG submission 177994) | Freshwater microbial communities from Lake Lanier, Atlanta, Georgia, United States - LL-1503 | ecosystem: Environmental > Aquatic > Freshwater > Lake | place: USA: Georgia | collected... | reverse complement strand
TGCATGATCATGCGCACGTCGAAGGACTAGTCCAGGATGCAGCGGAGGGTAGACAATGAACGCGCTCATCATTTTTGCCTTACTGATTGTATTGATGTTGAGCGGTATGCCGATATCCATCGCGCTGGGCCTCACCGTACTCACCTTTTTATTCACCATGACGGATGTGCCTGTACAGGCCGTCGCGCTGAAATTATTTACAGGTATAGAAAAATTCGAGATCATGGCGATTCCGTTTTTTATCTTAGCCGGAAATTTCCTCACGCATGGCGGCGTAGCGCGGCGCATGATTACGTTTGCCACTTCTATGGTGGGGCATTGGCACGGTGGATTGGCCTTGTCGGGCGTAATGGCCTGCGCGCTATTTGCAGCGGTGTCAGGATCGTCGCCAGCGACGGTGGTGGCGATTGGATCCATCTTGCTGCCAGCAATGATCAAGCAAGGTTATCCAAAATCATTTGGGGCCGGTGTTATCACAACGTCAGGTGCGCTGGGAATTTTGATTCCGCCATCGATCGTGATGGTGATGTACTCCGTCTCTACAAATACCTCGGTCGGTAAATTATTTGTAGCGGGTGTTATACCGGGTTTGCTGTTGGCGTTTTTCTTAGGTTTGACCACCTGGGTACTCGCGCGTAGCAAAGATTATCCGCGCATGCCGCGTTCAACCTGGCTACAGCGTTGGCAAGCATTCCGAGAAAGTGTCTGGGGTTTGTTACTGATCGTTGTCGTGATGGGTGGCATCTACACGGGCATATTCACACCCACTGAAGCAGCGGCGATGTCGGCCGTGTATGCCTTCGTCATTGCGGTATTTGTTTACCGTGATTTGCGCTTGGTTCAGATTGGTAAAGTGTTGTTGGATTCAGCGTCCATGTCCGCCATGCTGCTGTACATCATTACCAATGCTGTACTGTTTTCATTTTTAATGACCAGCGAAGGTATTCCGCAAGCGATGGCGGGCTGGATCATGGATAAAGGTCTGGGTCAGATCAGTTTCCTGTTAGTGGTAAATCTTTTGCTGCTATTGGCAGGCAATGTGATGGAGCCTTCATCGATTGTATTGATCATGGCGCCGATTCTTTTTCCAGTCGCTGTGGCATTGGGCGTCGACCCTGTGCACTTTGGAATCATCATGGTGGTGAACATGGAAATCGGTATGTGTCATCCACCCGTAGGATTGAATCTGTATGTGGCGTCGGGGATAACCAAGATGGGGATCACCGAATTAACCGTGGCGGTTTTGCCGTGGCTGTTCACTATGCTAGGATTTTTGCTACTGATTACCTATGTGCCGCAGTTGTCGCTCTGGCTGCCGCGATTATTATTTGGTGGATAAATCTCAGATTGAACAATCAGTGTTCATTGTGGAGTCGCGTCTATGTCCAAGCAAATAGCTGAGTTATTTTCTTCTATCGTGGCAGCTCCGTTTGGAGCGATTGGTATTCGCGTAGAACGTGGAGAATTACGTGAGCTCACCTACCTGCCACCGGAGTATGAGCCTAAGCCCGGCCAAGACCCACTATCCAAAAAAGTAGCGAAGCAAGTTCAGGCGTATATCAAAAATCCAGACTTTGAATTTGATATCGAATTACCTGTTGTTGGTTCTGATCATCAGCGCAAAGTGTGGGACGTTATTAATGCTATCCCTCGAGGCAGTGTATTGACCTATGGTCAGGTGGCGAAGCGTATTAGTTCCGCTCCGCGCGCCGTGGGTCAGGCCTGTGGTTCGAATTGGTATCCGCTGATTATTCCCTGTCATCGGGTCACGGCGGCAAGCGGGATCGGTGGCTTTGCGCGCCACGATGGTGGTTTTCATCAAAATGTGAAGCGCTGGTTGTTACGGCATGAACAGGTGCCTGGGTTTTGATGACTGTGGTAACTGACAAGCCTGCAGCTGTCGGTCAAGAAATCGCCGATGAATTTTGCGATGCCTTGTGGCTCGAAGATGGTTTGTCGCGCAATACACTTGATGCTTATAAGCGCGATGTACTTTTATTTGCAGCGTGGCTTCACTCTGAGCACACCAAAAATTTGTATGAAGTTACCGATATCGATTTAAACGCTTACTTCGCCTTTCGGCATACCACCACTAAGGCAAGTTCATCGAATCGTCGTCTGGCCGTCTTGCGGCGGTTTTATCAATATGCTTTGCGTAACGGACAGATTCAAATCGATCCTTGTCTGAAGCTGAAATCTGCAAAGCAACCGCCACGTTTCCCAAAAACACTTTCCGAGCAACATGTGGAATCGCTGCTGGCTGCGCCAGACGTTATAACGCCACTCGGTTTGCGCGATCGGACGATGCTGGAAGTTATGTATGCCAGTGGTTTGCGTGTTTCTGAATTGGTTCTTCTTAAAACGATAGAAGTCGGTATGAATGAGGGCGTCTTACGGATTACGGGCAAAGGAAATAAGACTCGCTTGGTGCCGTTTGGTGAAGAAGCCAGAGTGTGGATAGAGCGTTATTTGAAAGAAGCACGCCTCACTATACTTAAAGGTAAGGTGAACGATGCTTTGTTTGTGACGGCGCTCGGTGGGCCAATGACTCGCCAAATGTTTTGGACGCTGATAAAAAAATATGCCTTGCAGGCCGATGTTCATGTCCCCTTATCGCCGCATACTCTACGTCATGCATTTGCAACCCATTTATTAAATCATGGCGCCGATCTGCGTGTGGTTCAACTTCTGCTGGGGCATGCAGATATTTCTACCACTCAAATTTATACTCATGTAGCGCGTGAGCGACTTAAAAAAATTCATTCGCAACACCATCCGCGAGGTTAGTAGGGTGGCGCTGCATCAGCTGAATTCATCGTGGTGACTTTCGACTCCTGTACTATGCGCAGCTTAACAATATCACTCTCTCTTTTTAGTAAAGTTTTGCTATGACTGCCGTTATTTTTATTCTTGCTGCGTATTTATTAGGTTCTGTTTCTTTCGCTATCGTCGTTAGCAAGTTGTTTAAGTTGGATGATCCGCGCACTTATGGATCGCAAAATCCCGGAGCGACTAACGTACTACGAACAGGCAATAAAGCTGCTGCTGCGCTGACTTTATTGGGTGATTGCGTTAAAGGTTGGGTTGCCGTCGCGGTAGCCGTGTACTTGAATCAATCAATGCAGTTGGGTGATGAAATCATCGCTGGTGTGGCCTTTGCCGTTTTTGCCGGACATTTGTGGCCAGTGTTTTTTCGATTTCAAGGTGGCAAAGGTGTCGCAACGGCTTTAGGTGTGCTGCTTGGATTAAATCCCATACTGGGTTTGGCGACATTGGCGACCTGGCTAATCATTGCACGCGCATTTCGCTATTCTTCTTTAGCCGCTTTGGCTGCAGCAGTGTTTGCGCCGTTTTACTATGCCTTGTTGTTTGGCGTGCGGCCACCATTGCTGGCAGTGATAGTTATGAGTGCCTTACTCATTTATCGACATCGATCCAATATCGCGAATCTGCTGAGTGGAAAAGAAAGCCGTATAGGGCAGAAAAAAGAAGTCCCGACCGTTTCAACTGAAATGCATGAATCTGTTAATCAGAGCGATTCAAAATAGGGCATTTCAGCGTAATTCATGCAATGGCCAGCGCGGTTTAACCGTAAATCCATAATCATGACTAGCAGCATTCGGATCGCGCTGTAGCCTGAGTGCGCCGGCAAATGCAATCATCGCGCCATTGTCGGTACAGAGTTCAAGTTCAGGATAAAACACCTGAAAATGTTTTTTACTGGCGGCGGCGTTCAGAGCTGCGCGTAATTGAGCATTGGCACCGACACCACCAGCAATCACCAGTCGCTTGAGTTTTGTATCTTTGAGTGCAGTCTGGCATTTAGCGACCAGTACATCAACGATCGCGTCCACAAATGATCGCGCGATATTCGCCTTATCATTTTCATTCAACTCACCGGGATGATTTTTTACCAGTGTGAGCACGGCCGTTTTTAATCCTGAAAAACTAAAATCTAAATTTTTTGAATGCAGCATAGGGCGCGGTAATGCATACACGCTAGGATCACCATGCTCTGCCAAGCGCGAAATAGCTGGGCCACCTGGATATCCTAAGCCAAGTAATTTGGCAGATTTATCAAACGCTTCACCCGCGGCATCATCCAGCGTTTCACCGAGTAGGGTGTATTCACCGACGCCATCAACGCGCATCAACTGCGTGTGTCCCCCAGAAACGAGTAGCGCGACGAACGGAAATTCGGGTGCATTCTTCGACAACATCGGTGACAGCAGATGTCCTTCGAGATGATGAATACCTAGCACTGCTTTGCCGAGCGAGAGCGCCAAGCCATTAGCGATAGAGGCGCCGACTAACAAAGCGCCCGCGAGTCCGGGTCCCTGCGTATAAGCAATGGCATCGATGAGAGTTAAAGACACCCCGCTATCAGAAAGTATTTTTTCTAATAAAGGGATGGCGCGTTTAACGTGATCGCGCGAGGCGAGTTCAGGGACTACGCCACCATACTCTTCATGCATCGCTACTTGCGAGTGCAGCGCGTGCGCAAGCAGGCCGCGCTCGGTGTCATACAGCGCCAGACCCGTTTCGTCGCAGGAGGATTCAACGCCAAGAACTATCATTGGGTAAAAGAGTAAACAGTCAGTGAGTGCTACATTTTAGAGTAAAGCTCAAGTGCACATGGATTTAACGAGTATTAGCTATTCGTTGTAAGCTTCTACACTATGAATAGCAAGAACTCCACATTTTCAGCCGCGCCTTACATACGAGAAATCGCCCGTGGTAAGAAAGGCGCGCGCGATCTTTCTCGTGCCGACGCACGAATGTTGTTTACCGCTATGTTAAATGGTGAGCTATCTGATCTTGAATTGGGTGGCTTCTTGATTGGCATGCGTATCAAGGGCGAATCAGTTGCTGAGATTGCTGGTTTTTTAGATGCGGTGGAATCCTCATTCGATGCCTTGCCATCGCCAGAGGCTGAATTTGCGCCTGTAGTTATCCCTAGTTATAACGGTTCACGTCAACTGCCTAATTTAACGCCGTTATTGGCTTTGTTGCTAGCGCGTGAAGGCGTGCCCGTTTTGATGCATGGTTTACTGAGTGATCCCGCTAGAGTTACCAGCTCGGAAATACTGCAGCTGCTCGGAGTGCAGCCGTTAAAGCAACAAGATGATCGACACGATGTTGTGTTGCATAGTTTTGAAAAACGTCAGCCCGTATTTTTTCCTATTCAATGGCTTGCTCCTCGCGTACATCGCTTGCTGGAAGTGCGTCGCGTATTGGGCTTGCGTAATTCAACACATACGCTAGTGAAGATCATGCAGCCATTTGCGCAGCCGGCATTGCGCTTAGTTTCGTATACCCATCCTGAGTATCTGACGATGTTGAGTGATTATTTTTCTACACAAGCGCCAGCGCAACGTGGCGATGTTTTTTTAATGCGCGGCACAGAAGGTGAAACGGTAGCGAATGCAAAACGCGCGCAGTCCGTCACCTGGTTTCATAACAATCAGGCGACGGTTTTAGTAGAAAAACACTCGCCGGTTGATGAGTTGCCGCCATTGCCCGTCGCCAGCGATGCCGAGACTACTGCAGCTTGGATAGTAGAGGTATTAGCGCAGCGTCAGCCAGTACCTGAGCCGATTGCTGAACAAGTGAGACAATGCCTCAACGTGGCGCGTGAATTAAAGAAGCAAAATTATGAGTGATCATTTTGATGTCGCCGTCATTGGCGCAGGTGCGGCGGGAATGATGTTCGCGTCAGTGGCAGGGCAGCGCGGCAAACGTGTTGTGCTGATCGATCATGCAGAAAAACTGGCAGAGAAAATCCGTATCTCCGGTGGCGGGCGCTGTAATTTTACGAATACCGATACCAGTCCTCAGAATTTTCTTTCTCAGAATCCGCATTTCTGTAAAAGTGCGCTGTCGCGTTATACGCCGCAGGATTTTCTGTCGTTAGTTAAGCGTCATGGCATCCCCTTTCATGAAAAGCATAAGGGACAATTGTTTTGTGATCGCTCGGCGGAAGACATTATTAAGATGCTCAAAGCGGAATGTGATGCCGGCCATGTGCAATGGCGTATGCCAGTATCCGTTAAAGGGGTAGAAAAACTAGCAGATGGTTTTTCAGTGAAAACCGCTGATGGTCTTATTACCGCCTCTTCATTAGTGATCGCCACCGGTGGTTTGTCCATACCCAAAATAGGTGCCACTGATTTTGCTTTTCGAATCGCGAAACAATTTGATCTGCCGGTAGTTGAGCCCCGTCCGGGTTTGGTTCCGCTGACCTTTGACGAATCCAGCTGGCAATCGTTTGTGCCGATGGCGGGTATTTCACTGGAAGTGGATATCGCCTGCGGCGAGAAAAAATCACGCGGTCTGTTTCGTGAAGACTTGTTATTTACCCATAGAGGTTTGTCTGGGCCGGCGGTGTTGCAGATTTCCAGTTTTTGGCATGAAGGTGCGCCCTTGGCCCTTAATCTGTTGCCGATGTTGGACGTGGTGCAGACCTTGATCGACGAAAAGCAGGCAATTCGTAAGAATCTGGGTAACTGGTTATCCCAGTTTCTTCCTACTCGATTGGCGGAGGGGTGGTTGCTGGCGCAAGGGTTTAGCCCGGACGCACGCGTGCCCGAGTTGCCAGACAAGCAATTGCGACGACTGGGAGAATCGCTCAATCGCTGGAGCTTGGTGCCGAACGGCTCTGAAGGTTATCGCAAAGCTGAAGTCACCCTAGGCGGGGTCGATACCCGGGCTTTGTCGCAGCAGTCCATGATGGCTAATCAGGTTCCAGGCCTTTATTTCATTGGCGAAGCCGTCGATGTCACCGGCTGGCTAGGCGGTTATAACTTTCAGTGGGCTTGGGCTTCTGGGGTCGCGGCGGCATTATCTTTTTAGTATGACTTTCGGTAAATTAAAAGGATTTCATCGTTTGGCTTCCTCTAAGGAAGATCGGCTGTTATAATCGCCGGCTCTGCTTAATCCAGTGTATTTCTATCAATTCATGACCAATGTTCGCCTAAAAGAAAACGAGCCCTTTGAAGTTGCCTTACGTCGCTTCAAGCGCAGCATTGAAAAAACCGGTCTGCTGACCGAATTGCGCGCTAGAGAATTCTACGAAAAGCCTACTTCTGAGCGCAAACGCAAGCATGCTGCCGCAGTAAAGCGCCATTACAAGCGCATCCGCAGCCAGCAGCTGCCTAAGAAACTGTTCTGATCGTGTGCCTCGCCCAAGGGTGAGGCAAGCACATCGCAAACCCGCTCCGGATTACCCGCAGCGGGTTTTGGCGTTTTTATGTGGCAGCGTATTTGCGTTGCCAGTCTAGGAGATACCATGAGCTTAAAAGATCAGATTACCGATGACATGAAAGCCGCTATGCGAGCCAAGGAAAGTGCGCGTTTGGGCACGATCCGTTTGCTGACGTCGGCCATCAAACAAAAAGAAGTCGATGAACGCATAGAGTTGACTGACGAGCAGATTTTGGCGGTCATTGAAAAAATGATTAAGCAGCGAAAAGATTCTATTACTCAGTTTGAAGCGGGCGGTCGTCAGGATTTGGCGGATATAGAAAAATCTGAATTAGTGATTTTGTCTGCCTACATGCCTGCCGCGTTGTCGGATGCCGAAGTACAAGCTGAAGTCAGTGCTGCAGTGACCGCTGTTGGTGCTGCTGGTCCGCAAGACATGGGTAAGGTGATGGGCGTGCTTAAGCCCAAGCTCGCTGGTCGTGCTGACATGACCGCTGTGTCCGCGATGGTCAAAGCAGCGTTGACTAAATAAGTCGACTGACTCTTCATCAAACAATAGCGCCACGACGTCGGTCGCACGATGATCCCGCAAAGTTTTATTCAGGATCTATTAAATCGCGTTGATATCGTCGACGTGGTGGGTAGTTATGTGCAGCTAAAAAAGGGTGGTGCCAATTTCGGTGGCCTCTGCCCGTTTCATAACGAAAAATCACCCAGCTTTACAGTGAGTCCTACCAAGCAGTTTTATCACTGCTTTGGTTGTGGTGCGCATGGCACGGCGATTGGTTTTTTGATGGAGTACTCAGGCTTAGGTTTTGTTGAGGCCGTCAAAGATCTCGCGCAGAGTGTAGGTATGGCGGTGCCCGAGCAAGAAGACAAACTGCCGCCGGCGCAGCGTGCGCAGCTACAAGCAAAAACACTCGCGCTCTCTGATGCTATGACCCTTTCGTGTAATTTTTACCGACAACAATTACGCGGTGCGCGTAGTGCGATTGATTACCTTAAAGGTCGTGGGTTGAGTGGTGAGATTGCCGCTAAATTTTGGATAGGTTATTCCCCTGAAGGCTGGGACAGTTTGCGTCAGGTATTTACGGATTACGACGATCCGGTGCTAGTTGAATCGGGTCTGGTGATCGATCGTAGTGAAGAAGAGGGTGGGCAGCGTAAGCGTTACGATCGTTTTCGCGATCGAATCATGTTCCCAATTCGTAATACCAAAGGTCAGGTGATTGGTTTTGGTGGTCGAGTTATGGGTGCCGGTGAACCAAAATATTTGAACTCACCTGAGACTCCACTATTTCAAAAAGGTAGCGAGCTGTACGGCTTGTTCGAAGCCCGACAAGCTATTCGTGACAAGGGATATGTACTCGTCACCGAAGGTTATATGGATGTCGTCGCGCTCGCGCAATTTGGTTTTGAGCAAGCAGTCGCCACCTTGGGCACCGCATGCACACCGATTCATGTGCAGAAATTATTACGGCAAACCGATCAGGTTATTTTTAGTTTTGATGGCGATGCAGCAGGGCGCCGCGCCGCGCGTCGTGCATTGGAAGCGTGTCTGCAGCATGCGTCTGATAGCCGCACATTAAAATTTTTATTCCTACCCAAAGAACATGATCCTGATAGCTATATACGGGAGCATGGCAATCAGGCATTTGAAAAATTAGTTTTAGAGTCAGTGCCGCTGTCGCAGTTTCTCGTTAGTGAAGTCACTGAGGGTAAAGATTTGTATACGGCCGAAGGTCGCGCGCGAGCGCAATTTGATGCCAGGCCAATGTTGCAAGCGATGCCAGCTTCGGCCTTGCGTCTGCAGTTGTTGCGACAGCTGGCGCAAATTACCGAAAGCAGTGTGCAAGAAATCGAATCGTTATTTGAGCTGGAAACGCGCGTGACTTCCAAGCGCGCGCCAGCACCGGCAGTTCGTCGCAAGCCTCCGGTTGAACTAGAACGGCAGGTGTTGCGCTTGCTGCTCAGTCATCCTTCGCTTGCAAGTATGTTGGGCGATCGTGAGTTAGAGATGATTAGTCATGCGGCGCCTGATTCAGGCGCCATGCTGAAAATGGTGGTGGATGCGGCTCGATCGATATCTGCTAATGCGAACTTTGCAGCCTTGTCAGAAGCGTTGCGTGAGCAGGGCGCTGATCTCGATGGAATGATGGGCGAAATTGCCGCTGAGCCTGTCTCGGATCCCGAACTGGCTAAGCGGGAACTCGCTGGCGCGGTGCGTCAGACCACGATCAGATTGCTAAAGTCGGAGCAAGATCAACTGGCGGCCGGCGGTTTGGCGAGTGAAGAGCAGCGCGCTCGCTATCGTGAAATATCTTTGGAGCTTGAAAAACTGCGTGCTGCTGCCGACAAAGATAATGCGATCGACTGATTTTGTTTCCCGTTGTGGCGAGCGATCCGATAAGAAATAGATTGACAAACATTAGCATTTCGATATTTTCGATAGGGTGAGTCTTGTGGTTGAATCAAGTCTTATCAGAAAGAGAATAGGCTTGCTTGTGATATACTTAAAAGCTTTTGAATCGACGGCTTAGGGCGTCTCCGAAAGTGCCGCTGGATGCATTGCGTAATTTCCATCGACATTTTCTGAGGCGCTTCTTGAAGTCCGAAACGTTTTATTGATCCTGCTGGACAGACGGCCCCGACCCCGCAGATTAGCCCGGCAAATGACCGGCCTGCAACAAAGCTGACGAGTCAGCTCGGCCCGTGCTCCAGTTCCTTTTGCAGCATCGGCAATTCCATTTGGTGGATGAACCCATGGCGACGAACAAAAAACCCGTAAAAACTACTGTGACCAAATCTAAGGCCGCTAAACCAACATCGTCTAGAGCTTCGGCAAAAAGTGCCAAGACCCCAGCGAAACCTGCTGTTAAAAAAGCAGCCAAGGCCCCGGCAAAAAAAGTAGTAACTAAGACTGCAGCCAAGCCGGCCGTCAAATCAAAACCGGTTGACGTTAAAAAAACAGCGAACAAACCGACCAGCAAAGTTGTCTCAAAAGCCGGCAAGTCAATTGTCAAGCCGGCGCCAAAGAAGCCTTTGAAGGCCACTGTCGCCGCCAGCAAAACCGCGGTGAAGTCGGCTGGTAAGGCAACTGCCAAACCGGCCGTCACGCCGAAAGCACCAGCAAAGAAAGTGTCCGTGACATCCAAGAAACCTGATGTAAAAGTTGTAGCAAAAAAACCGGCAGAAGTCGTTAAGCCAGCTTCTACCGCCAAGACGGCGACCCCGTCCGATCAAAAAATTATGTCGGTCAAACAAACGACCGACGCCGCTGCATTGGCCGAAATAGATACCTCGGGCTACATCTTGCCGGGCATTAAGGTGCCTGGTCGTCGTGGTCGTAAGCCGCGTGATTTTCAGCCAGAGAACGAAGAAGTCGCAGCACTCAATGCCGTTGAGCGCGCAGAACTCAAAGCGGCAGACAAAGCGCGCGCTAAGGACCGCAAAGCCAAAGAAAAACAATTTCTCAAAGATGCGTTTGCAGCTGATTCCGAGGCTACTGAAGAAGAGCTCGAGCGTCGTCGTCAAAAACTTAAAACACTGATCAAGCTAGGTAAAGATCGTGGCTTTTTGACGCACTCAGAAATTAACGATCACCTCCCTGAAAACATTGTTGATCCGGAAGCCATCGAAGGCATTATCGGTACCTTCAATGACATGGGCATTGCTGTCTATGAGCAAGCGCCTGATGCAGAGGCCTTGCTGCTATCAGATAACGTAGCCACCGTCGCCAACGATGATGATGCCGATGCTGCTGCTGAAGCTGCGCTCCAAACTGTTGATTCTGATTTTGGCCGTACGACCGATCCGGTTCGTATGTACATGCGTGAGATGGGTACCGTCGAGTTGTTGACGCGCGAAGGTGAGATCGAAATCGCCAAGCGTATCGAAGGTGGCCTCAAAGATATGATTCAGGCGATCTCTGCATGCCCGATGACGATTTCTGAAATCCTCGCCATGGCAGATCGTATTTCGAAAGACGAAGCCAAGATCGATGAAGTGGTTGATGGTTTAGTCGACCCGAATGCCGTTGACGAGCCTATCCCTACTCCTGTCATCAAATCAGCTGCGATCGATGAAGAAGACGAGGATGAAGAAGATGAAGAAGGCGAAGAGGGCGAAGAAGAAGATAACTCTAACGGCGGCGCGGCTGGCTTTTCAGCTGAGCAGTTAGAGCAACTCAAACGCGATTCGCTCGAAAAATTTGCTGTTATCTCTACCAACTTCGACAAGATGCGCAAGTCGTATGAAAAGAATGGTTATAACTCCAAGCCTTACGTGAAAGCGCAAGAAGCGATTTCGAATGAGTTGATGGGTATCCGTTTTACGGCCAAAGTCGTAGAGAAGTTGTGCGACACCTTGCGTGGTCAGGTGGATGAAGTTCGTCAAATCGAACGTCAGATTCTAGATGTCGCCGTCAATAAATGTGGCATGCCACGTCCGCACTTCATCAAGAGTTTCCCAGGTAACGAAACGAATTTGAAATGGGTGGATGGCGAAGTAAGTGGCAATCACTCCTACAGCACCATCTTGGCGCGTAATGTGCCGACGGTGAAAGAGCTGCAGCAAAAGCTGTTAGATCTGCAGTCGCGCGTTGTGTTGCCATTGCCAGACCTGCGGAACATTAATAAAAAAATGGCCGCTGGCGAGACGCGTGCTCGTAAAGCCAAGCGCGAAATGACCGAGGCCAATTTGCGTCTCGTGATTTCGATTGCGAAGAAATACACCAACCGCGGTTTGCAATTCTTGGATCTGATCCAAGAAGGTAATATTGGTCTGATGAAAGCTGTCGATAAGTTTGAATATCGCCGCGGCTATAAATTCTCTACCTATGCAACGTGGTGGATTCGTCAGGCAATTACGCGCTCTATCGCTGACCAGGCACGCACCATCCGTATTCCGGTTCATATGATCGAAACGATCAATAAGATGAATCGTATTTCGCGTCAGATTTTGCAAGAGACGGGTGCCGAGCCAGATCCAGCAACACTGGCGATCAAAATGGAAATGCCGGAAGATAAAATCCGCAAGATCATGAAGATCGCCAAAGAGCCGATTTCCATGGAAACGCCGATCGGCGACGACGATGATTCTCACTTAGGTGACTTCATCGAAGATAACAATACCCTGGCACCAGCTGATGCTGCATTGCATGCATCTATGCGTGGTGTCGTAAAGGATGTATTGGATTCGTTGACGCCTCGTGAAGCTAAAGTCTTACGTATGCGCTTTGGTATCGAAATGTCGACCGACCATACCTTGGAAGAAGTGGGTAAACAGTTTGACGTTACCCGCGAGCGTATTCGTCAGATCGAAGCTAAGGCCTTGCGTAAGCTGCGACATCCGTCGCGTTCCGACAAGCTCAAGAGCTTCCTCGAAGGCGGTTAACGTTATCGATAAGCACAAGGGCAGAGGCAACTCTCGTCTTTGTGCTTGTTCGACGCTAAAATTGTCGTGACGAAGAATCAATCATCTCTCGGGCCCCTAGCTCATGTTGGTTAGAGCAGCGGACTCATAATCCGTTGGTGCCGTGTTCGACTCACGGGGGGCCCACCAAATTTAAAAACCTCAGCTTGCTTGCTGAGGTTTTTTTTCATCTGTTTTTTTATCTCTCTTTTTACCGCTGCTTACGCAACATTACATAGCTCGGAGATTGTTTCAGTTAAATCCAAAAAAGCGACGGGCCTAAGTAAAAAATTGGTTACCCTTTGAAAGAATGTGGGTGGTTCTGGTGTGGGAGTTTGCGGCAATTTAGTTGGTAGAGAGCCATGTTTTCAAGGAATATGTGATGGAATTGAGGTAAAAGTTTGCCTACTAGATAATTGTCTGATGTTTGCCAAAAAAGGCTGACCTTCAGAATTGCTAGTCTCGAGCCGATTCATTGGACTGATACTTGGAAATGGCCCAGTTCCACTGATAAAGCGGATGGGCACAGCAAAAAGCGATGAAGAATCCTGAAAAATACTTGCTCGACATCATCAACCGCCATCAGCCCAAGCGGCTGAAAGGGCAGTCGGCGCGCATTATTCGGCTGGAGTCCGAGCTTCAGAGTTGGGCGCAAGATTGCTTCATGGGTATTCACGAGTCGGGTTCGCATGCACGGGGAACGGCCACCTCGGTATCGTCGAATGTGAAGTTGTTGCTGTTGTTGTCGAATACCTGCCATCGCAATGCCGGTGGCATACGCTCATGCTATGAATCCTTGCATGGTTATCTGATTGAGCGCTACCGCGATGTTAAGAAACATCGTGTCTCATTGCGCCTACGTCTAAACGGTATGGATATTGATATCACGCCCGCCCGCATGAAGCTAGGTGAGCCTGATCTACATACCTTGTATCAGCCAGTGGATGGAAAAATTTTAGAAACCAGCATCTTGCTGCATACGGATGATGCGCAGCTAGCCGCCAGAGCTGCAGAGACCAAACTGCTAAAGATTTGGTTTGATCAGCAAGGTATTCAGTGGCCAGCGATTTATGTTGATTATCTGGTGCCGACCAAGCTGCTAGCGAATATCAAGCCCGAAAAAGACACCTTGGCATTGAATTTTATGCACATGATTCGTCAGGTGGCTAAGCGCGACTTCAATCCCATGTTAGAAGAATTTGAAGATCCTGCGAATAACGAGAACCTGTTATCCGAGTTGATGTCAGATCAAGACAAGCGTATAGCCATCAAGGCTGCTCAGCGGGCACTCATGGCCCGCACTATTGAGGATGTAATCGGGGCGTAATCGAGACTTAGTACTCTAATGACAGTCTCGTGATGTGTGTGCGTTCGGATAACGTTTTGGTTTTGCCGGAGCTGTAGCGCTGAGCTGATTTGCTTAGTAATCAGTCTGCTAGCGCATAGATATGGCTTACGCGAGTGCTATACTGCGCGCTTAACTCAATTCCCCCTGATGACTGATATAACTACTGATCAAACGGCTGACGATAGCTCGGCCACACCCCCCCGATTCGATGATTTCGGCCTCGCACCGCCCATCATGCAGGCGCTTGCTGATCAAGGCTATGTTCATCCCACGCCGATTCAAGCTAAAGCTATACCTATCGTTCTGCAAGGCCACGATGTTATGGGCGCAGCGCAAACGGGTACCGGTAAAACAGCCAGCTTTTCGCTTCCCATCATTCAACTGTTAATGGCGCATGCCAATACCAGTGCGTCCCCTGCGCGGCATCCAGTGCGTGCGCTGGTTTTAACGCCCACGCGTGAGTTGGCCGACCAGGTGGCTGAGAATGTGAAAGCGTATTCGCGTCACACACCGCTACGTTCAACCGTCGTTTTTGGTGGCGTTGACATGACACCGCAGACAGCCGCCTTACGTTCCGGTGTAGAAATCCTGATCGCAACTCCGGGTCGCTTGTTAGATCACGTACAGCAAAAGACATTGAATCTGTCCCAGACTGAAATTTTTGTGATGGATGAAGCTGATCGCATGCTGGACATGGGCTTTCTGCCTGACCTGCAGCGCATCATTAATTTACTACCCAAGCAGCGACAAAACTTAATGTTCTCGGCGACCTTCTCGCCAGAGATTAAAAAACTCGCAGCCAGTTTTCTTGATAAGCCTGTGCTGATCGAAGTGGCGCGCAGCAATGCAACCGCTGATCGTGTAACGCAAGTGGTGTATAGGGTGGATGAAGAAGACAAGCGAGATGCCGTCGTTCATCTTCTGCGTGGACGCGATTTGAAACAGGTGTTGGTTTTTTCGAATACAAAGATTGGTGCATCGCGTTTGTCGCGCGAATTAGAACGCCACGGTATCAAAGCAGCGCCTATTCATGGTGACAAAACTCAAAACGAGCGCATGGCAGCATTAGAGGCTTTTAAGAACGGTAGTATCGATGTGCTAGTGGCTACTGATGTCGCAGCACGCGGTTTAGATATTGCTGAGCTGCCTTGCGTGATCAACTATGATCTACCGTATAGCGCCGAAGACTATGTGCACAGAATTGGTCGCACTGGTCGCGCTGGCGCATCGGGTGATGCGTGGTCATTATGTTCCGATAAAGACGTCCGCTTACTGGCAGATATAGAGAAGCTGATACGTCAGAAATTAACGCCGGTTGAATTGGTGGGTTTTGAAGGTCGTAGCGCGCGTAACTCAGGCGATAAAAATCATGCTGAGCGTAGCGAGCGTCCGGAGCGCAGCGAACGACGACCTTCCGATCGTGGTGATCGCACGTCATCAGATCGACCTAGGTCGGCATCCGCGCCAGCGCCTCGCAGAGAAAAAATTGATCCTTGGTTTCTCAAACCTTACGAACCTTCGGAGCCAGCGCAAGCTCAAACTGGACCTGTGCTCTCAAAAAGTAGTAAGACTGCTCCACCAATACGCCGCGCTGCTTTACTGGGTGGCGGCGGAAATAAAACGTAAGTTAGTCTCCAAAGCGCCGTGCCCAAGCGGGTACGGCCGCCTCAAAAAAAATCTGCACTGACTTCACATCATTTGTTTTGATATTCAGCTCTAGCGCATGAGCGGCATCTAACAATGTACTTACTGGCTTTGAAATATCCAGCGCTTGTGCGCCTGTTTGCTTCGATAACTTTTCACCACGATCATTGTTGATAACGGGTACATGAAGATAATGCGGAATTTTTTTCTTCAGAATTTTTTGCAAGTAGATTTGTCGTGTAGTTGATTCTAATAAATCAGCACCACGTACCACATGAGTAATTTCTTGATCAGCATCGTCAATCACAACAGCTAGCTGATATGCCCAAAAACCATCGGCACGACGCAAAACAAAATCACCGACGGCAGCAGACAATGATTCGCTCACACGTCCTTGCCAGCGATCGTTAAATTCGATGATATCTAAAGCATCGCCAACATCGGGAACGCGTAGCCGCCATGCGCGTGCGGATCTGCCTTCAGGCAAACCAAATCGACACGTACCCGGATAAATTGCAGCTCCATCATTGGAGAGGCTGACACGTGAATCAGCAATTTCTTTACGACTGCAGGCGCAGGGATAAACCTTATTACCCAATTCAAGAAATGCGGCTTCATAACGAGATTGCCGTTGGCTCTGCCAGATAATAGGTTCATCGGATTCCATACCTAAAGCTTCTAGGGTGTGAATGATGTCGTCAGCAGCTCCTACGATAGTGCGCGTTTCATCGATATCTTCAATGCGTATCAGCCATCGCCCCTGATGTGCACGGGCGTCAAGATAACTCGCTAATGCAGCGACTAAGGATCCCGCGTGCAGTGGTCCTGTAGGTGAGGGGGCAAACCGACCAATATAAGACACGACGGACCTTTATTTAGAAATGGGGTGAATCATGTCAAGATTAACTCAGCTTGAGTATCTGATTCATCATCATTAGCGTTCGGTTTGGAAAGCGAGCCTACCCTTACACCTAGCAAGCGTAATCGCTTATCTAAGGCCACACGCTTTAAACATTCACCTGCTGCTCGTCGTATTTCGTTTGCATCATCTGTTGGAACTGCCAGGGTGATGTCGCGCGTTAGTGTACGAAAATCTTCATAGCGAAGTTTGATACCTACTGTTTTACCCACATAGGCTTTGCGCTTTAAATCAGCGGCGACTCGCGTGCATAAATGAGTAAAAACTTCTGTAAGTGCAGATCGATCTAGTTTGACATGTAGGTCACGTTCAAACGTAGTTTCGCGGCTGATTGATTTAGGTTCAGAGCTAGTGACCACAGGCCGCTCATCGATGCCATGAGCTGCTTGATGTAACCATGGGCCATAGTTGCGACCGAAATGCTCTATCAGTAATGAGGGCTCTATGGTGGCTAATTCACCAATCAGTTGAATGCCTAATGAGGCTAATTTTTCGCTCGCCTTTGGGCCTATGCCGTTAATTTTTCTAACCGGCATAGGCCAGATGCGTGTTTCCAGATCAGCCATGTGCAGCACGGTGATTCCATTCGGCTTATCGAGTTCCGAGCAAATTTTTGCTAACAACTTATTTGGAGCAATGCCGATAGAGCAGCTTAATCCTGTGGCGGCTGTTACGGCTTGTTTAATTTTTTCGGCTAATGTAATGGTTGATTCAGCATGCTCAGTGAGATCAATGTAAATTTCATCAATCCCACGATCTTCGATGGTCGGAGCGATATCTGCAACGGCTTGTTTAAATAGCCGAGAGTAGTGTCGATAGGCGTCAAAATCTGCCGGAAGCAAAACAGCTTCCGGCGCGAGCTTAGCGGCTTTCATCATGCCCATAGCTGAGAAAACGCCCAATGCTCGTGCTTCATAGGTGGATGTCGTCACCACACCGCGACCAACATAGTCGCGTAACGTAGCAAAGCTGCGCACGCCATCATCACAAACGGTTGGATGGTGCGCCGAACGGCCACCGATGACGACCGGCTGACCTTTGAGTTCAGGGTAGCGCAGTAATTCAACCGATGCGTAGAACGCATCCATGTCAAGATGAGCAATGCGGCGATTAGTCGGTATCACCGCGAGACGCTCGCTATGTGCTTAGGCAGCTTGTGCCGCTGTCGCGCAATGAGGGCACGACACGCCCTCGACATACAAAGGAGAGAGTTGTTCACGAGGCGTCACTACTGCGCGACACGCAAAACATTGACGTGTTTCTGTTTCCTCCAGATGAGGATTGAGGGCAGTACGGTGATCAAACACAAAGCAATCACCTTGGTAGTGTGCACCACCGACATCTTCAAAGTAGCGCAGGATGCCGCCTTCCAGTTGATACACACTTTGGTAGCCGATATTTTTCATGTGAATCGCGGCTTTTTCGCAGCGTATGCCGCCAGTGCAAAAAGTCACGATGGTTTTATCGTTAAGCTCATCCTTGTGTTTTTCTATCACCTCAGGGAATTCGCTAAATTTAGTGATGCGATAGTCAATGGTGTGTTCGAAGGTACCGACATCAACTTCAAATGCATTGCGTGTATCAACCATCACTACCGGCCGGCCGCTATCGTCTTTGCCATTATCCAGCCATCGCTTAAGGTCGGTAGCGGTGACAGCGGGGGCACGACCAAGCTCGGGCTTGATCAAGGGGTGCTTCATGGTGATGATTTCGCGCTTCAATCGCACTAGCATGCGGTTGAAAGGTTGCTTTTCCGAGAAGCTTTCTTTGACTTCGATATCAGCAAAGCGCGGGTCGCTGCGTAGCGAGCTAAGAAAATGATCTATACCTTCGCGTGGACCCGCCAAAAATAGATTGATGCCTTCAGGCGATAGCAAAATAGTGCCTTTTAGCTCCAATTCCGCGCAGATAGCCTGAAAGTGCGGTCGTTGGGCTTCGGTATCGTCGAACGTAATAAATTTATAAGCGGCGATATTAACGATAGGGGTAGCTGACTGCATATAAAAAACCCTGTGAATTCAAGGACAAACAATATTATAAGCGCCACACATAGCAAATTTCACACTGATTTTAGCGATCGTAGGTGCCTTCCCAAAGGGTAAAATACGGCCATGAGCGCACCGCATTTTATTCACCTTCGTTTGCATTCCGAATTTTCTATTGCGGATGGATTGGTACGCATCGACGATTTGGTCCAAGCCGCCGCTGCTGATCAGCAAGCAGCGATTGCTGTCACGGATTTAGCCAATTTATTTGGCATGGTGAAGTTCTACACCGAAGCTCGTTCCAAAGGCATCAAGCCGATTATTGGATGCGATGTTTGGATTACTAATGATGACGAGCGCGAAAAGCCGTTTCGTTTACTGTTGTTGGTTAAAAATCACATCGGTTACTTGCAACTGTGCGACTTGCTGTCACGTGCCTGGCTGACTAATCAATACCGTGGCCGCGCAGAAATTCGTATCGACTGGTTGCAAGCGCTGGAGAAAAAAGACGGCTTGATAGCGCTCTCAGGATTTCACTTAGGTGATATTGGCGTTGCGCTGGAAAACGGTAATCCCGAATTAGCTGAGCGCTGCGCGCAACGCTGGGAAACTATTTTTCCTGGAAATTTTTATATCGAAATTCAGCGCAGCGGTAACCCTCGTTTAGAAAATCTATTACGTCGCTCAACGCACCTAGCAGCTAAGCTCAGTTTGCCTGTGGTGGCGACGCATCCCGTACAGTTTATTAAGCCGGAAGAATTTACAGCTCATGAAGCGCGCACCTGTATTTCTGAAGGTGAAATTCTCGCAAACACGCGTCGCCCCAAACGCTTCACTGCAGAGCAGTATTTCAAGACGCAAGCAGAAATGGCAGAACTGTTTGCCGATATTCCAGCGGCACTGGCAAACAGTGTAGCGATCGCGCAGCGTTGTAACTTATCACTCACCTTAGGTAAAGCACAGCTACCGGATTTTCCTACGCCGAATGGGATGACGATTGCTGACTATTTGGTGGCACAGGCCAAAGCAGGTTTGGAAACGCGTTTGTTGCAGTTGTATCCGGATGAAAATCAACGTCAAGAAGAACGTGAGCGCTATGAATCACGATTAATCTTTGAGACAGACACCATCATCAAGATGGGTTTTCCGGGCTACTTTTTGATTGTTGCCGATTTCATTCAGTGGGCAAAACAACATGGTGTACCGGTTGGACCAGGCCGTGGATCGGGTGCAGGTTCGTTGGTTGCGTATTCGTTGGGAATTACTGATCTCGATCCGCTGAAATACAACTTACTGTTTGAGCGTTTTTTAAATCCTGAGCGCGTATCAATGCCGGATTTCGATATCGACTTCTGTCAGGAAGGGCGTGACCGCGTTATTCAGTATGTAAAAGAGCGTTACGGTAAAGACGCTGTTTCTCAGATTGCGACTTTCGGCACTATGGCGGCTAAAGGTGCGGTCAGAGATGTGGGCAGGGTGCTAGATTTTGGCTATAACTTTTGTGATGGCATATCCAAATTAATTCCATTCAAGCCCGGCAAACTGGTAACGATTGCCGATGCGCTGAAAGAAGAGCCCCTTTTAAAAGAGCGCCAAGAAAAAGAAGAAGAAGTGCGGCAGTTGCTGGAACTTGCGCAACAAGTTGAAGGCATCGCGCGTAACGTCGGTATGCATGCGGGTGGCGTGTTGATTGCGCCCGGCAAGCTGACTGATTTTTGTCCGCTGTATACACAAGGGGTGGATGGTGGTGTCATATCTCAACTCGATAAAGACGATGTTGAAGCGATAGGTTTAGTTAAATTCGACTTTCTTGGTTTAACTACGCTCACCATCCTAGACCGTACCGTGCAAAACATTCGTGCCATGGATGACTCGTTGGCAGACTTTAGTTTAGAGACCTTGGCGCTGAACGATCGTCCTACCTATCAGTTGTTAACACAGGCAAAAACAGTTGCCGTGTTCCAGCTTGAAAGCCGCGGTATGCAAGGCATGCTTAAAGATGCGCGGCCCGATCGATTTGAAGACATCATTGCGTTGGTAGCTTTGTATCGTCCTGGCCCTATGGACTTGATTCCAGATTTTTGTCGACGCAAACACGGTGAGCGGTTCGATTACCCCGATCCGCGAACTGAGGCTATCCTCTCTGAGACCTACGGCATCATGGTCTATCAAGAGCAGGTGATGCAGATGGCGCAGGTGATCGGTGGTTATTCACTTGGCGGCGCTGATTTATTGCGCCGTGCTATGGGTAAAAAGAAACCTGAGGAAATGGTGCAGCATCGCCAGATTTTCCGTGACGGTGCAGCGACCAATGGTTTAACTGAACTGAAGGCCGATGAAATTTTCGACCTGATGGAAAAATTTGCAGGCTATGGCTTTAATAAATCACATGCCGCTGCCTATGCATTACTGTCGTACTACACCGCCTACTTAAAGACACATCATCCCGCCGCTTTCATGGCAGCCAACTTGTCGCTGGCCATGGATGACACGGACAAGATAAAAATTCTTGCTGAAGATGCGAGCGTCATTTGTGGCTTGACACTGCTGCCACCTGACATTAATCAATCAGACTATCGCTTCACACCGGTGGCGGAACCGGGTAAGAAAGCCGATCGTATTCGTTACGGTCTGGGTGCTATCAAAGGATCGGGTCAGAATGCGATTGAAGCGGTTGTCGCTGCTCGCAAAGAAAAACCCTTTACTGATTTATTTGATTTTGTGCGCCGGGTAGATAAACGCCAAATCAATCGCCGTACGATTGAATCTCTGATTAAAGCAGGTGCGTTTGATTGCCTGGGTGTTAATCGCGGTGTCTTACTCGCATCCGTTGGTTTGGCGATGGAAAGTGCAGAGCAAGCAGAAGCATCCGTGCATCAGGTGAGTTTGTTTGATATTGCAGATAGCCAGTTTGATGATAGTCCTGAGTATGTCAACGTTCCTGAATGGAGCGAAAAACAAAAACTCACCGAAGAAAAAACAGCACTCGGGTTTTATTTGTCTGGTCACTTATTTAATGCCTATGTTGAAGAAGCAGCGAAATTCGCCCGTACGCGCTTAGTTGATTTGAAGCCTGCGCGCGAGCCTAAGCTTATGGCGGGTATTATTTCTGGTGTGCGTACTCAGATGACTCAGCGCGGTCGTATGCTGATTGTTACGCTTGATGACAATACTGCTCAAGTCGAAGTGACTGTGTATAGCGAAATTTATGAAGCGAATCGTTCTTTATTTCGTGAAGATGAATTTTTAGCTGTGCAAGGTAAAGTCGCTGAAGATCGTTTTTCAGGTGGGCTGCGTATTACCGCTGATCGCGTGATGGATATCGCGACCGCGCGTGCAAATTTTGTTAAAGCTTTGTGCTTGTCCATGAATGGTCAGGCTGATGCAGTAAAACTACGCGAATTGATTGCACCGTTTCAGCAAAACGAAGCCTCGTGCCCTATCGTGGTTCAGTATCAAAAGAACGGTGCGCACGGCGAGCTGCGCTTGTCAGATGATTGGCGAGTGCGCGCTGATGATGCCTTACGAGCTAAATTATCCGATTGGCTCAGCCCTGATAACGTTTGGTTTGAATATTGATGAGCATGTCTGCTACTTTCAGGCGTATTCTGAGCCTGCTATCGCCGTATAAATCTCGTCTGCTATTGGTGTTGGTCGCTATGCTGGTGACCGCAGCGACTGAGCCTGCGGTAGCCGCTATGATGAAGCTGCTGCTAGATAAAGGTTTTTCAGAAGCACGTAGTTTTTCATTATGGTTAGTGCCCCTTTTCGTGGTGGGTGTCTTTGTAATACGTGGACTCTCAACGTTTACTACCACCTACCTGATGTCTGCTATTTCTGGCCGCTTGATTTCTACTCTGCGGCAGCAAATGTTCACACGTTTACTCGATGTGCCGCTGGATTTTTATCGCGATAATTCCACCGGAAAAATCATCAATGCCATGATGCTCGAGGTCAATCAAGTCCTCGACTTAATTCGTAGTGTGATGATCGTTGTGATTCGCGATAGCCTCACTGTCATTGGTTTACTGGGCTATCTCTTTTGGCTGAATTGGAAGCTCACCTTAGTGATCATTATTCTCGGCCCTGTTATCGCCTTTGTTGTACGAATCACTGCTAAGCGATTAAAGCGGCTGATTATTCAGAGTCAGACCTTGAATGCCGAATTGACCCAAACCATAGAAGAAACTACGCGCGCTCAACACGTCATTAAGATTTTTGGTGGTCAGCAGTACGAAGCTAGACGTTTTGAACAACGCTCTGAGAGGTTACGTGGTTTCATGTTGCGTATGGCCAGTACCTCGGCAACTACTGAACCTGTGACGCAGTTCATCAATTCTTTATCAGTCTCCGTCATCATCATGATTGCGCTCTCGCAGGCGGGTGATGGCAATATGACGGTTGGTGGATTTGCATCGTTTATCACCGCCATGCTCATGACACTCACACCGCTTAAACATTTAGCGGCTGTCAATGGTCCGCTGCAAAGAGGACTAGCTGCGGGTTCGACGGTGTTTGGCATTATTGATGCTAATCCTGAACGTCAGACGGGTGTTGTATTGCATGAGCGCGCTTCTGGCAAATTAGATTTTGAACATGTAGGTTTTAGATATCCGAATCAAAAACAAGCAGCGCTGTCGGATATTTCTCTGAACATCGCTCCTGGAGAGACGATCGCACTAGTAGGTATGTCAGGCGGTGGTAAAACGACGCTGGTGAACTTAGTGCCCGAATTTTTTGCGCCGACTGAAGGACGCATTCTTCTCGATGGCAAGCCCATAAGCGACATTGCACTAACAAGTTTGCGTGCGCAAATGGCGATGGTTAGCCAGCATGTAGTGCTGTTCGATGACACCGTTGCAGCGAATATTGCGTATGGCGATCCTACTCCTGATCAACAAAAAATTGAGGAAGC